>Ga0307507_10010367_pt1 | contig 12063 bp, 8 predicted proteins | sample 7_EM_MG_FD_207223 | JGI IMG/M metagenome (GOLD analysis project Ga0307507, IMG submission 207223) | Populus trichocarpa ectomycorrhiza microbial communities from riparian zone in the Pacific Northwest, United States - 7_EM | ecosystem: Host-associated > Plants > Roots > Unclassified | place... | reverse complement strand
ATAATATTTTTTTTTAAAAAAATATTGAGACCACGACATGTTAGATTGACATTAGTCAACTTAAGGTAACTTGTCAAATTTACTATCCAAGTCACAAGATCATGATAACCCCATAAAAAATAAATCAAAATAAAACATGAAGCGTAATTTTCAATCAACTCAACGTTAAAAGAAAAAAAAACATAAAAAACGACATAGGTCAACTCGAGTTAACTTGCCAAACTCGTGAACTAGACCATGTGACAATAATAACGTCATAAAAAAACAAATCAAAATAAATTATAAAACTATAAAATTTAAATAAAAAAATAATTATAAAAAACTCAACTCATCATGAAACTGGAATACTTCTATAAAAAAAAATTAAATAAACAATGAAACATAACTGTCGTTTCAATAAAGAATGCTTTTGGTAGGAGGTGAAGAATAAATTCAACTCTTTTTTTTTTTTTAATTTTTGTTAATTATGTGTATAAGCTTGATTAAACCTAACTAAGTCCTTCTTAGTTCTTGGAACATGAAAGTTAATGGCAACAAAACAATCGAATAAAGGGAAAGCAAAAAAGGCGATGCCTCCTGGGATCTCTCTTGTTTTGTAAGCCAACGGATCCCAACCGACAGAGTCCACTAACAATTATTATAAATAAGAAAAAAAAAAAGAAAAAAAAACCAAAAGCACGACAAAATCTTTAAATACATACAAGGCAACAAGAAAATTAATGAGAGGGATTGAGCAGGGGATATCATTGATGTTAATATAATAGCTTATACATGTATTTAATTAAATAAATTAAAAATTATCTATACTAATAAATAAATAAAAATATTAACAGGTTTGTCCAAGTCGTAGAGCTACAGTTCGGCTACACAAACCAAAGACAAGTGGAATGATACTGCTACAGCAGAACTCGAACAACTTGAGCAATAATGTTGATTTTAGAATAAATAAGTAGAGTAATAGACAATAGAACTGAGCACGTGTCACCTAGTTGATCGTTGACTAGGAGGCGTAAGATTCATTATTTTCCACTGTGTGGATTCTCGAGATCCAGGAGATAACATATTTTAACAATAGGAAGCGAACAGATAGAAAATGCAGCCGTGAGACACACCTCCATGCTGCTAGAAAAAGGGTTCCCGTTGAAAGTGACATATACATGCAGTTTTTTTTAAAAAATACTGAATAATTTCAAAAAATGTTTATTTATATTTTCTTAATATAATAGTATATTTGACAATGTGGTTATGGTTGTTTTTCAAATAACTTTTCGTGCTGAAATGCATGTCAATAATATTTTTTTATTTTTTAAAAATCATTTCTGATATCATCACATCAAAACGATCCAAAACATATTAAATTTTAACAAAAAAACAAAAGAACTTTGATTTTTTTGAGAACACGGTTTGCATCATCGCCCTTCATTTATAACAAAAAAAAAACAAAAATATGCACAGTTTCTTAATGTATCCATTTAATAAATGGAAAGTCAACTTTTTATTTTATTTTATTATTTTATTTTGCTAGCCCTGTTTAATAGCACAACGTATACACCACTTTATGAAACCCGTCATGAAGACCAGCGATTTTCAGAAATAAATATATTAATATGCTGCAAATGCAAGAGGGGTATTTTGTAAAGTGTGAGTTTAGAAAGTCAACCAATAGAGCAAACATTTTTAATTATTAAATCAACAATAGAAATTAATTACATTGATATTTTAGATTGAGCTCACCATACAATAAATCAAAATGTAAAGGCTGTGATTATGATTTGTTTAAGACCGACCAGGAAAGAATTAGTTTATATATATTTTTGTTTTGTTTTTTTATATAAAAAAAGCCTAACCTTGCATGAATTGATGCCACCCCATAATTGTAGGAATGGTAATTGACAAACTGGGAAATATATGGTCGTGAAAATTTAGGACGATACTCCTCGGTTTTTCAAAAGTTTTATTTATTTATTTATTAATGTGGATGTTCAGGTCAGTTTGCACGCACCTTAACTAATCCCACAGGCTCTGAAGTTAACAATCATATAAACCTCTAGTGACCTTAAAGTTTATAAAACTCGAACCAGTGATCTATAAAAAACAAACCTAAAACCTAACTACTTAAATTATACCTTTTAAGGTTTTTCAAAAGATTTTTATTCCATGCTATAAGCATTCTCCACACCTTTCTGAAAACCTTTTTCCACGTGTAGTTGTGTTCGTGAACTCATGAGGTGTTTAATATTCCAGTTAAAATATTGTTGGTTTAAAATTAAAATTTTTAATTATTTTTATACGTTAATATAAAAATAAATTTTTAAAAATAAAAAAATATTATTTTAATATATTTTAAAAAATATATATTTTTTTTAAAATACAATCTTTACCCTGTACAAAACATAATAATGCATGGACAGAGCAGAGCTTTCATGTGCATTCGAAAAGAACAAAACCAGGGGCATGTGATCAGTGCTTGGAGAGGATTTCCAAGTCTCATCGCTGTAGAATACACGTGGAACAGCTATCCGTCCGTGGATTAAGGAAAAAACTGACACCTCATTATTCTACCATTATCTTCTAATTACTTTTACTGATGTAACCTAAGCCGTATAAACATCCAAAAGGTAAAAAATAATCGGTTTTCAAGTTTAAAATGCTAGCAGAAGATTTGCATTTAATTCTCCAAATCAAACACATACTATTACCCAACTGTTTTGTTTAAAATCATTATTTTTTATATTTTTAAATTATTTTGATAAGTTAATGTAAAAAATAACTGTTTGTTAAGGGACTATTAAGAGCTTGTTGTTCGGGAATGTAGCTTCCAAAATTTTTGATTTTTTTTATATTTTTAAATTATTTTAATATGTTAATATTAAAATAAATTTTAAAAAATAAAAAAATATTATTTAGATGTATTTTCTAACAAAAAAAACACTTTTAAAATAACCATTATCGTAATAATAAATATGCTCTTAAAATGAAATCATATATTCTTCTTTGCCAAAAGGAGATCATACCATGTGCATGCATCCTATATAATAAATTCATAACAAAAATAAATATAGAAAATATTTCTAAGTTTCGTTTGAAAATAAAAAGATATAACTAAGAGAGAAAAATCTTAGAAATATTTTTATTTTTTAAATATAACATGAGTTTTATTTTTTATTTTTTTCTGTGTTTTTTAAAATAAATTTAGAAAATAACTAATAGTACGGAATTAGTTACTTTACCAGTATTATAAAATTCTCAAAAAACATAGTAAAATAAGGATAAATATGGAATAAAAAAAATTCAGTTTCTTTCCTTCCAAGTTTTTACCAAGGTATGATTCCAAACTTCCAACTACCAAATTCCTTCACCCACTCTCCTCCCTGTCACGTACTCTTCACGTGCCTATTTGTTTCGTGGCGTCGTGCCCGTTTCTAATCCTTTTCTTAAGCCAGAAACAATAATAATAAAAAAAAGAGCGTGGAAAATTCAGGGCGGGGTACGTGATCAAAAGAGAAGGGAAAGTAAATAATAGCCGTGTGATCACGGTCTCTATATAGTGAGTAACACAGATGGTCACACCTACAAACTCTCTCCCCCTCTTTCTTTAGTTTTCTGTTCAGCTTTGCTTTTTCTTTTTTATTTGTCTGTCCTTCCCTTCTCCTCCTTCTTTTGGGGTCCCTTTCTCTCCCATTCTCCGAACGCTTCAACCCCCCTTCCCAAGATTTCTTCCTTTTCCTTTTCCTCCTTGCTGTGGTAAGTCTCTCTTCTACCATGCCCAATTGCTTCTCTTATTTTCTATCATTGTAATTTTATATTTTGTTCTCTCTGTTCGATTTATGTAGGTTTCTTGTGCTTGTGGTTTCTTTTGATACGACAAATTATTTCTTGCGACGTTAATTGTGTTTTGTAGGTGTTTAATTGCAGCCAGTGAAAGCTAGCGCTTAACTTCACACACCCACACACACACACACACACCCACACACACACACACACACATATATTCAATCAAACAGTTTTGTTGATTGTTAGTAAAATCTAGAAGTTTTTCCTTTTTATTTAATATTCAATCAAGCAGTTGTAATGATATGTTGGTTGGAAGTAATTGAAAAACAGAATTTATCGCGCTGAGTTCGTCGTCTTCTTCTTCTTTTCATGTTATTGTTTATCAAGTAAATTGAAAAATGGGATTTTTTTTTGCTGAGGGAGTTATTTGCATTACTATTTTTGTTTTGTTTTGTGTGGGTGTTGATCTTTTGGGTTTTGAAATTGGCAAGGTTAAAGAAAAAAGAAGATGATTTTGGTGATGAATTGTAGTCAGTGAAGGCTAGGCTTTAAAAGTCTAGTAATTGGCTGCTGCGCTGCCTCCTCTCTTCTGCCAGTAAATGGGCTGTTTTAGTTCCAAAGTACCAAGACAGTTCCCTGGACATGAGGACCCTGTTGCCCTTGCCTCTCAAACAGCTTGTAAGTTGCTGTTCTAGTTCTTTAATCTTTCCATTCATGGGGTTGCAAACTCATGGTTCTAAATCAATTTTTCGGGTTTCTCAAGTTCCTTCAACATAAAAACAGTTCAGCTCTAATTGGTTTATTGTGACATGTTAAGCCTTTTTTTTTTTTTTTGGATATTGAGGAAACTTTCTTTTGTTTTGGAGAGGCCTAAAGATAAACTGTCTAGCCTAAAAAGGAAAGGAAATCTTAAAGAGAAATTATGTCGAATTAGGGTTCTTTTATTATATAATTTTGCAATGTTTTTTGAAACTATTGCTGTATTTGAAACCATTACTTTTTATTTCTTGAAAGTAACAGGTATGAAATTTCAGTGTCTGAATTAGCATGCCTTCATTTCCTTGTGTCCGTGTGCGATTGTACCTATGCATTCACATATCTGTACACGCTCCTTTTCTTGCTCTTTTTTTTTGTGATAGTCTTTGATCTGTATGCCATTTTTTTAATTCTGCAGTTAGTGTGAGTGAAGTTGAAGCGCTTTTTGAATTATACAAGAGCATTAGCAGTTCTGTGGTTGACGATGGGTTAATAAGCAAGGTATCATTAATGGTTTTTTTTTTTTAAAAAAACATACTCGTTTTTTCCTCATCTGTCGGTACTCTTTTTTTTTCTTTGGTTTTAAATTTTTCTCTTCAGCAATGATGGTGCATTTTTGTGCATCTTCTTTTAGAGTTTCTTTATGTGGCAGTCTATGTTTGTGCTACCCCTGAAGGCTGTTGTTTCGAATTGGATAGTTCCAATTAAAGTTTAGAATTGCTGTTGAAAAACTATGTTTTCATGGCAAAAAAAAAAAGAGGAATTTAGTTTTAGATATTTAATATCATTCAAGATACGGATTTTCTGAAATTGGGTTCCATTTCTGCTCACATTGTGTGACGTGAAGCTCATTTGAAGACATAAGTAGGGGGGACTGTTTAACCTAGAGGATGTTATGCACTGATTAATGCTTCAGTTGCTCACAGATAGTAGTAGCATGTTGGATTTTAAAGCTGATCACGATGGCGCCCACACTGATGATAGTGATCTTTATGATTTTTGGCGACAAATCTCTTATGTAAATTGTTTTCTTTTTTCAACCATATATGATTAATCTCTGTCTCTGTGTATGCAGGAAGAGTTTCAGTTGGCCCTTTTCAAGAACAGAAAGAAAGAGAATCTCTTTGCAGATAGGGTATTCATGTTACCTTTTCTACTCTCTTTTATTGAGAAGAAAAAACATTTGAGCAGAGAAACAGCCCTTTGTAATGTTTAAAAAGCGTTATTTCATTTTTTTTCCTGACCTGCACTATAGTTATTGTTATCTTAATTGTATATGTTGAACATGGATCTGTCCTGAAATTCTATACGGAGCGAACTATTTCTTTTTTCTCTAAATTAATAATAAGTCTATAAGAAGAATCAATAAATCATTGCATCAAGTTAGAAACACCATGTAAGATTTGTATTTTTTTCATAACCAGCATTATAAACACTGCTCTGGTCACATTCCATTCAGTTGGATTGGTTTTAACATTCAAACAACTTTGCACGCAGATTTTTGACATGTTTGATGTTAAGCACAAGGGAGTCATTGATTTCAGTGATTTTGTTAGATCACTCAATGTCTTCCATCCCAATGCCTCACAAGAAGTCAAGATAGATTGTAAGTTGAATATATATTATGTGATGATCTTCAATTGCATAAACTGGAGTTGTCATTGTATTCTGCATGATCCGCTTCATTTCATTTTGCTGTCTGCTAACTTCTACTGTTTGGAATTTCTTGCAGTCTCATTCAAACTATATGATCTTGATAACACGGGATTCATTGAGCGCCAAGAGGTATGATTATATTTTTTTCTTAATTTTATGAATGTGATTTAGAATTCTTAGTTTTGCTTGTGGACTGAGAGAGAACCCCCCCCCCCCCTGCGGGTGTTAAGGGAAACAGAACCCCTATGCAAAGATGGTCTCTGGCTGCGTTACACCCCTTGTGCTGTTCTTTTACCTGCCACTTTTGTCTCCATATCCGAACTTTCACAGAAGTTGTGGATAATCAGTAGAGAGTATGGTTTGGTTGGGGTTTGAGCATATTTTAGGTTCAGTGCTTATCACTCTGAGGGAATAAAAGAGGCTCAACAGCTTTCCATACAAAATAGAAATGCCCTTTGGGGTCACTGCAAATCATTTAGCATTTACTTCCACTTTGTGGTTTGGCGTATCTGAGAAGTTTATATCATATATTTGTATTTGATTTTCCCCATCAATTTGGAGGTTGTAGTCTCCTTGTATGATAGACAACTCAAATAAATGATAATTAATTTCCTTTATTGTTGTTGGAAACTATCATTTTCACCAGCTGATGGTACTAACTGTAGCTTAAAAGATCACAGATGACTAAAATTTGGTTTCTCAGTATGAATTCAATATCTCTTTCATTCTTCTGATTCGAAATAGTTTTTTTGTCATCTGCCTATGGCATTTTTTTAATAATTCGATCAGATTTCTCTACGGCTTGCTTAGCTGGTCTTTCAAGATCATTAAGTTACATAATTGTTAGAATTGAAAAGCTTATTGAAGAGAAAGCGCAGCACATCTTCCAGACTCATTTCTTTCATTTGATTATCCTTTTATCGAAACTATCTGCTGGCCTGCTGATTGTTTGTGATTGTTTGACAGGTTAAGCAAATGTTGATTGCACTTCTCTGTGAATCGGAAATGAAGTTAGCTGATGAGACGGTTGAGATAATTCTCGATAAGGTGAATTATTTTATCCATCAGAAATACTTTGGATTTTACATGTCTCTTTTAAGTGAACTGATTTCTTTTCTTTTAGCACTACACCAATTCAGGATCAACCACCTGTTCATCTGTTTAGGTTGAGATCCAGCATTGCCATGTAGTAGCGAAATAGTAAAAAACATTTATGATTTTCTCATTTAATCATCCAGGAGCAATTGAAAAGTTTAAGCTGCAGACAAATTATGAAAGACCAAGAAACTGGAAAACTTAGACCCTGATAATAATCTCTCTAGGTAATGGTTTGTTCTGGGTGGTCCACACTTGTTATACCTACCATAAAGCAAAATGGTTTTTATGCCTCGTTGAACTATTGAGCCATCAGGCGGATGTTCATTGCATGATGACATGGTTTTTTCTGTTTGTCTCAATATTCGAGTATTTCTTTTATTTTTCAGTTTCCAAGAAACTCTTGACCGAGTTTTTATTTATTATTGGACAGACTTTCTTGGACGCTGATGTAGACAAAGATGGGAAGATAGACAAGTCTGAGTGGGAAACATTTGTCTGTAGAAATCCATCCTTGTTAAAGATAATGACCCTCCCCTACTTGAGGTATAAAATAAAACGTCTCTTAGTCCCATATTTATAATTTGCAGTTTGTTATCGAATTCTTCTTTCAATTATTCAGTTTTTTTTTCTTGCCTGAAATTAATGCAGGGATATCTCAACAACGTTCCCAAGTTTTGTTTTTAATTCTGAGGTGGATGAGATTGCTTCATAGAGGGAGAAGAGAGGAAGTAGCATAGGATGTCACTGCAATTAGATTGAAACACAAGCGCTTGATTTTTGAAAAAAAAGAGAGAAGTGTGTCTGTTTGAGTTGCAATCTTTCCACATTGACGAGTGAGATTAGTTTTTGTGGTTCTCATCTCAACTGCAAAGGCATTATTGCTCTAATCCATGCTGTAGCGAGTTAAAACTCTGCAGCAGTTATTAGAGTTGCATCACAGTTCTCTTTTGTTTGATTGTGGCTATCACTAAATTTTTTTGTCCATGTAACCATAAGAAATTCATTCAGTAGGATGGCGAGGAAAAGTGTAGATAAGGCTAGCCAATTGGTCCCTCGCAAAAACATTGAAGGAATGCGTAAATAACTTCCATAGTCGTAAACAAAAAAACTATTTATTAATTACCTTTTCATTTCTTGAATAAGATAGTCATAGAATTGAGTTTTATTAAAGCTCTAACTAGCAAGAAGATTGATACTCTGACCCTCGATCGAGGCCTCAAGCAAGTCTTTTTTTCTAATTTGTCCAACCTTAGTAGAGCTTTTACTAGAGTTGAATGGGATTGTGCCAAGTTTATTACCTTAATATAGCTAAATGCAGCGGCTGAATTACGTCAAGTTTTGAAATTTAAACCTTTTATTTTGTAGGCTCAAATTATTATTGTTATTGTTATTTTTTTTCTAGGGAATCGTATAGGTTATTGAACCATTGGCCGAAGAGGCAATCCATAATCATACCAAGAAGTGGCTAAGTGTAATAAAAAAAATCCCTTTAGAGATGACATTGCACGTTTACATTCTTCGATCTCATTACTGGCAAGTTAAAAAAAAGAAAGAAACAGATTTTGTGCAGGCAAAAATGGCGACAGTGGCAGAAAATTCTGTGATCAAAGTTGCATCTCTCAGTGGATCCCTTCGCAAAGCTTCCTTACGTTTTTCTTTTATACACATGAACGTTAGGAATATCTCATTCGGCATAGTGGAAACCATGCATTTGTACTTTCTACTAGTTAGGATTATTTACGCATTAAAAAATGAAAACTTCTCAAGGTGCACTTTGACATGGAAATTATACCGTGAAGCAGGCACATTCCCAAGAAACAATCTTTTAACCTGGAAGTGCCGGTAAATAAACCTTACATTATTCCGCAGACACCACATGTTATCATGCATGCACAGGTGCAAATGACTCTGTTTTCTTTCTGGTATCGTGAAGCTCAAGGTTCATATAGACAAGGAAACCTTATTACAAATGGATAAAGGCGTAATATCATAAACCCACAATGTATTTAAGATTACAGCAATGCCACTAGATGAATTCATTTGACAACCATCACCGACTATCATAAAATTCCATTACAGCTCTAATGGTGTATTTATGGCACTAATATTGTCAAGAAAAATTCCATTGCATCCAGGGTTCATGAACAGCTATGCGCGGGGTCTTTGTTCCTTCAGCTGTTCAGAAGACTACCTTGATTGCAGATCACAGTAAAGGATTTTCTTCCAAGAAAATCTTTGGAATATTTCGGTCATTAGGTGTATTTTGTGAACAGTATAAGCTTGTGGCTCTCCAGCGTTTTTCCAGTGGCAGTGATAGTCAGCCTGATGAGAGGATATGTTAACGAGGTTCCTCTGATGTTGTTCTTTTGAGAAAGCTTGAAGTTGCATTGCAGGATCATCAAGTAGATGAAGCTTAGATAACTTCTATTGACTTCAAGAATCAATATGGCTTTCCTGTGGGTTCCTAGGTCAGTAGGTTAATTTCTCTAGTTTCCTACTCATCTGACTCTCACTGGTTATAAGAAGCATGTGATCTGGTCTTCCTAACATTGAAAGGAAAAACGGATTTGATTCAGTTCCAGTCCTGACAAAGATCCCACTCTCCTTAGCTAGAGCTCATATGCCTGTTCCTACCTCTATGATTCTAAGGGTGATTCTAGAGAGGGAGAATATGCCCCCGTTGCATATATTATGGTCAGTGGTTTCACATACGGTGAAGATGGAGATTGGGACATGTCTGGCGTCAAATTTCTTGGTTCAGATGTGAGATGGTTTTCTACCTTTAAGTTCTAAAAGAAGCGTTCATGCTAAAGTGGTAAAACCTGATGCAATGGCATTCAATCTAGTTCTTGATGCTTGTGTGAGGTTCAAATCATCTCTGAAAGGCCAAGAAATAGTTGATTTGATGTCACAAACAGGTGTTATTGACAACGCACACTCGCCATTATTGTTGCCCAGATCCATGAAATGAATGGGCAGAGGGATGGGATCAAGAAATTGAAGGATAAAGTTGATAGTGTGTGTGCTCCTTTATGATAGTTTGTTGAAGTACACTTAAAGTTTGATGACATTGACTCTGCTGCAGAGCTCATTTTAGATATGCATAAACAAGAGCTTGTAATATTTTGGAGTGGAGAACTTCTCCTTAGTAACAGAGCCCTGGCAAAGCTTGTCAATGGATACAGAAAACATGGGAGAACTTCTGAGCTTTCAAAGCTTCTACTTTGCATTCAACAGGACTTTCATGCATTCGGCCAGTCCAGTTTATGTTCTGATGTTGATTGATTCTTGCATTCACTTAGGTTGGCTGGAAATGGCTCATGACATCTTGAACGACATGGATGCAGCTGGGGATCTCACAGGCTTTACCCAACATATGGCACTCTTAACTGCATATTACAGCAGAGAGATGTTCAAAGAAGCCAAGGCACGCTATGATAAATGAGGAAGGCTGGTTTTGTTATAAATTTGTCTGATGAGATTGTTGCCACTGCTTAGTCTTTCAGAAGCAGCAAATAATGCATCATCTTCCTCTAGTAAATCAGATCTGATCGACTTTTTAGTTCGAGAAATGAGAGAGGAAGAGAAGGCTATTCCTTCTGGGGTATCAAGAGCAACACTGGTAGCAAGGACTTAGAGGGGAGTAGGGATCTCTATGAGGTTTTGCCACTGGATTTTATCCGAGGAGCTTATTTTGAGAGAGCAATGGAGGTCAGTGGTTATATGGAAGAGTGTAATATGTATCGTGACAAGTGGATGTATAAAGATGACTTCTTGAAGCTTCATAAGAATCTATGTTGGAGTTTAAAAGCATCGGAGGCAAGCACTGAGGCTCAAAGAAAGAGCCTTGAGTGTGTCAAGGCATTCAGGAAGTGGGTTGGAATTGATTGATATCTACCTCAAGTTTTCAAGTGCTTAGGGCATCTGAAAACCAATGCCCTTGGTTGGCCTTACAAAGCTGAAGCTTTTTCTTGCAACAGTTTTGATCCATAGTAGCTGAATGTGAATGCCTCGGCATAAATTGTGGCAGTGCAAGGGAATTCTGGGTCAGATGGACCTGATGTTTTATAGCAATCATAATCCAAAAGGTTAGTAAAAAATCCATTCGTAGACCCTTCTATTTGGATGTAACTCGGCACCATCTGGTTGCTACAGATTCTTTGGATTACAAATAACTTGTTAAGTCGGCCTACAAACCCAACTGGCATTCATAGAAGTTTGGAGGCTTGAATAAGATGGTCATCTGGCTGTGAAATGATTTTTTCTCTGCAGGGTAGCATGGTTCTCTGCTGATAAGCGAAGAGAGATAGAGAACTCGTGTTTAAATGAAATGAATTATCCAAATTGTAAGGTAAAACATGAGGGGAGTGCGGCAAAATATTCCCCTCATATATTTTTCTTTTAAATTTATAGTAAAATCTAAAATAAAAACAGTGGATAATATTATTTACAGTAAATAATATGAATGATATTCACCTCCACACGTTTTAATTATTTAAAGTAAACTTCTATCATAAACTCAACCAACCGGATTTAATATTTTTTTTATTTTAAATATATAGCAAACTTAGAAAAAAAATTAAATAAAATCGTCAACGATAAAACATAAAGATGTAAATAATACGGTTGGAGAAAGTTTATTTTATAATGTTCATTTCATATATTTTCCCTTTAAATTTATAACAAAACCAATAAAGATAAAAAAAATAAAATGAATAATGCATTTAGCCAACCATAATAAAACATGAGGAGATAAATAGTGTGACTCAACCCGCACGC
>Ga0307507_10010366_pt1 | contig 12063 bp, 8 predicted proteins | sample 7_EM_MG_FD_207223 | JGI IMG/M metagenome (GOLD analysis project Ga0307507, IMG submission 207223) | Populus trichocarpa ectomycorrhiza microbial communities from riparian zone in the Pacific Northwest, United States - 7_EM | ecosystem: Host-associated > Plants > Roots > Unclassified | place... | reverse complement strand
ATTATTACATAATAAATCAGTCATCTCTTGAATTGTTACAAGAGATGTGATGATTTATCTTAATAAATTTTTAGCTTTGTGTGTGTGTGTGTGTGTGTTTTTTTTTTTAGTTGTGTGTTTTGTTAATCTTCTATTTTTTTGATTAATATAGGTGTTCAGACTAGCTTGCGTGTATCTCGACTAATCTCACGGGTCCTGAAGTTAATGACCATATAAGCTTCTAGTGACTATCATATTAGCAACTACATGACTCAAACTTGAGACTACGAAGTAAAGCAAATTCTTTGATCTTTAAACTTTTATTATTGGACCAACTATTAGATATTTATGTGTTCTTAATTTTTAGCTTTGTATGTTGCGCCAAAGATTTGCCCAAACGAACCACGAAAGGAATATTACCATAAAAGCACATTGCATGCTCTGTTGCATCTCATCAGAACAAGAGTGTCTGCTCTCTCTCTCTTTATTTTTTCTTACCCTTTTGCTTGTCTGCAAAAAAATAAATAATAAAGTGGTCTTCTGAAAATTCTATGAAAACACATATTTCCTTTTAGAAATTGAGTGAAATTTCTCTCAGGGCACTTTTTTTGTGTATATAAAAGTACAATCTTCCTTTTTTTTTTTTCAATTTTTTTCCAAGAAGATTGGAGACTTCCATGAAAGAATCCAAAAGGAAATTCAAATTCCCGTCAAAAGACATGAGCCTCTCTCTAGTTTGCTCCATCTACTCATTTGGTGATTACTATGTTCATTCTAAAATATTTTTTAAGAGTATATTTTAATTAAATATTTTTTAAAAGTATGTTATTTTTTTTAACTTTTGACACCATCATATTAAAATCATCGAAAAACATAAAAAATAATTAATTTATTATTTCTTTCATGTAAAAAATATTTTAAAAAACCAAAATTACCGCATTACCAAATATATAATTAACCATTAACAAACCACAATTTCTATGATCAAAACCTAAGGTGAAAAATTATGACATCATATTTCAAGTCTCACCTTACATGAATATGTAAGAATTCTCAGTTTTTTTTTTTTAAATCCTTGTGGACTATCAACCCAGTCAATAAATGTTGTTATCCTTGTTTGAAATTTATCTTATCTACACTAAAAAATAATCATTAGCTCGAGTTCCTTTTCTTGAAAGAAAAAAAAGAAGAAGGTTGCATGAATAACAAAAGGCCAAACATATTTTGTAAAATCAATGTCAAGGTCCTCATTTGTTTTTTGGTTATAGCTTAAAAGAAAGATGCATGTGCATGGTTATTAAATTCGATTTAATAAAAATGACCCGAGACTTGATTCGAGTAAAATTTAAAAAAATAAAAAGAAATTGATTTTGTGTGATCTCTTCAATCTGAAACTCTATTAAAATCTAGATCAATTTATTTTTATAATGATATTATTTTGATTTTTAAAAAATTAAAATAACTATGATTATTAAATTCGGTATAATAAAATTGATCCAAGACTTGACCCGAGTAAAGTTTAAAAAAATAAAGAGGAATTGATCTTATGTGATATCATTGATGTGAAACTCTAACAAAATCTAGATTAATTTCTTTTTATAATGATATTATTTTTATTTTTAAAAAATTAAAATAATTTTATTTTAATTAATTTAAATTAACTAGAATTAATTTAATTAATTCATGACCCGGGATTTCAACCAATGGGTTTCATTTCTATAGGCTTGTGAAGGACTTTATTGAAGAATAAGGTTTTCTTTTTTTTTTATCTTTTCCCCTTTTATCAAGTCAAACAGGATGCAAATGAAAGGAACAAGTCACAAAATTGCTACATCCAAATAAAGAGTTGAAAGGGTATTTGTGTAATTAAAAGATTCAGACAGGGAAAGTTTAACAAAGACAGCAGCCATTCTATTTCTTGTACATATCAATGATTTCAATTCTTTTCTTTTCTTCTCCATTTCCAAACCCTAGAGAGAGAAGGGAAAAACAATCAAAGCAAACAGGCTAACAAAATTCCAAATCTCCAAAAAATGAGAGAGAGGTAATTTTTTAGAGATTCCTAAAGGAGAGAATTCCTTTAGAGAGAGAAAAATACGAAGTTTTCAACTTTGCAATGCAAAATTCCTCTTTTTTCTTCAATTCAATTCCTTCCTCTTAAAAAGATCCTTCCTTTTCTTTTTTCTAAAGATCAACAAACCAAAAACCCTTCAATGATTTCCAATCCAAATCATGTTTTCTATGCTTGCATTGCTAAAGGACCTACAGTTCTTGCTGAGTTCTCATCATCAAAAGAATCAGGAATTGAAATCATTGGTCAAAGATGCATAGAGGAAACCCCACCTAACCATTCCATGTTTTCCCATACAACCCGCAACAAGACTTACACTTTCTTAATTGATGACCCTTTTGCCTATTTTGCTATTTTTGATGAGAATCTCCAAAAGTCTGAGTCTTTATGGTTTTTGAACCGTGTAAAGGATGCTTTTGAGGAGTTTTTGGGGGCTAAGATGATGAAAGATGGTGAAAAGATGGGTTCCTTTTGTTTCCAAGGTGAATTGCGGTTTGTGTTTAGACAGATATTGGCGTTGGATGCTGACTTGGTGAATGCTTTAATGGAGGAATCAACAAAGGATAGTAGGAATCCAAGCTTGGATTCGACGAAAGCGAAGGGAGCTGTGATTAGACCTTTGCTTCCGAAGCCAAGTAAAGTCTTGATGAAGAAAAAGAAGAGATCACCAGGAGAGGCTAATGGAGATCATCATGGTGGTGATTTGGATAATAACAAGGCGAGTGGTGTTGGTGAGAATGGAAGTAGGGACTTTTCGGTTACGATGATGCAAAAGAGTGGTGGGTTTTATATGGGGGATGGCAAGCAAAAGGCTAAACAGATTTGGAAGAAGCATGTTTGGGTGGTTTTGATATTGGATCTGATTGTTTGTGCAGTTTTGTTTGGGGTTTGGTTGTGGGTTTGCAGAGGGCTTAAGTGCATTGATGGTTGAATTTGAGGTATTCAAATCCAAAGGGGGATACTATTGATATGCTAGTATATTGGGGGTGTTCTGCTTGTATATTGGTTATTAACATTGGAGCTGGTTAAGGTTTCTACATCAAAGACAGGGAAGAAGATATAATTGGATTCTAAGAATAATTATTATTGACCGGCTCGCAAGTTCCGTAGTGGCATCTATTGGTAAATTCTTCAACTCTTTGTACCATCAATTTCTGGAGAAATGACAGAGCTCCAATGTTTTATATGCACATCTTGTAACGGCGGGGTGTGCATGTACAAGCCACATATATAAATTGTGCAGGTTTTTTTCCGATGTTGTCTTCTTCCCTTCGTTTTTAGTTGTCAATGATTCTGCTGATGTTCTGTTGCTCTCTTTGTTTGCCCGAGCAGAAGTTATTTTTTTCAGAATGTCTGTGTTTCACTGGAACTTCTTGGATCTGGCTGCAATATATTTTCCTCTTCTCGTCTTTCATTGTTCTTTTTACATTGCCAAGTTTTCTCTTATTGTCTTATATCTTTTAGATTACCATTTAAATGTTGTTTATGGATGTTTATCGGCTGCTTACGGCAAAATGACAGAACAAGCTAGTTCTAAGTTTGCGTGTCTCGTTTTGCTATACATGTTGGATTGAACGAAGAGGCCAGAGTTTTACCTCCCTGAGTTTTTTTTTTTTGCTCTGGGAGTAGGTTAGAAGGGGAGTTGCAGTTTTCCACAATCTCCTCCATGGAGGTATGCATGTTTTTCTTCTGTCAAAATGCAGGTAGTCCATCTATTACTGTCAATTCTCGAACGCATAGATTAAAGAAGTCCATAAACTAGCCTTGCAAAACTCTCGTCCTAATTCTCTTCGCCATCCATCTATTTTCTCGATGTCATCCATCTATCATGGTTTTTATTTACTGCATGATGCAAGGAAATCGATGTTTGAAGTTGAAAAAATATGTTTCACGATATAAAGGTTGGTTCTTTTGAGAATCAGATGTCAAATACGAGCTGCTACTTTGGCAGCTTCCCATTCAATTTTAAGGCAATGGGAGATGAACATCTTATTGAAGTTGACATCAGACATTTTAAGGTCTTGCAATGTCCTTGTTAACTTAAAAGGATTTTGGCATATTCACAGACAAGGAATTAAAGCTGTTCTTGTCATTATTTCTTGATAATAACCGCGTGATTTCTACTTCCGGCGTTCTGGTACTGGTTCTCATCAATTAATTTAGCCACTATCAACAAAACCTTGGTCATTGCTAGGCTTTATTATTTCAGACTAGCCTCCTGGTTTGACAAGGGGATTTATTCTCATTATTTTAGCTGACGAACTCGAAAATACACTGACAAATAACTGCTTGCAGAGAACCAGCTTTTTATACTATTCTATTAAGATCCAAGGCAATTTGCAGTTCTACTATTGTCATAGAGTTTTTGCATTTCATAGAACTGTCGGGAGCATGCATGGCAAGGTCATTTAGCTACTGTTATCATTGACTTCATTAGATATTGCTTGTTCTGTTGTTCATGATGTCTTCCTGTATGGCTGAGATGCCCAAAACTCTTGCAGATGTAGCTAAGAAACTGAGTTGATTGCATCCTTTTTCTAACCCCACGCATTGAATGACAGGGATGCCTCTAGGCCAGTTCTTGGTTAAAATTCCTGGTCCCCCATTCCCATTCCCATGTCCTAGTCAATAAGATAGATCGCGTAAAGCTATTTCAAGTTTCTTTCTGTATTTTGAGAGTCTGTTCTGTCAAGATCTATGGCTCTATGGCATAAAACCATTCAAGTTTTTGGTCAGTTAACCCTAATACATATCAAGGAGTTGAATTCTTCTGTCTGCTTTGCTGGTTTCCTTCCCTAATTAGCATCCATACAACAGCTAATAAAAGCTCTCCTCAGCAAGTCCATCAAAGTAGTGGTTGTTTATGACTTTGCCGAGTTGTATTTTCTAATATAAGCATTCCAGCTTCTAATTTGGAAATGCAATAGTTGGGGGACGTTCATGTTTTATCATTTTCCAGTGCTGAGATGTTTCTTCGGTGAAAATGGGTTGTTTACTAATTAAATTTATCTTGCAGCTCTGATGCCAAGATAAAACCGAAGAGACGTTAAGGAAATTCAAATAATTCTATTTACACATTACTGGAATTCAAATTAGATTAAACTAGGACAAAAGAAAATGTTACTTTAATATAATGTGACATCAAATCACTTTAAAAAACGGAAGATTCATTTGAGAAGCAACATCATCTTATTGCAGTATCTGCTTGTCCATATCCTTCATTATATAAGATCGTTTTGAAATGACCATGGCTTTGGAACCCTACAAGTCATAATACACCCAAGATACTTGAAAATCATCTGAAAAATTTGCTGCTCTCTCCATGCCTTCTTGAGGCCTAGAGGCAACAAGAATTCAAAGATCCGGTGATCTAACCACCAAGCCATAACATTAATTACTAACCACAGTTCTCCATTGAAAAATATGCTATATTCAATGCCCCTCTCTGAGAGCTATCAAATTGTAAGAGGAGAGAATCAAATGAACTGTGACAGAAAAATCATAGGTATTACCTTCACTATATCTTACAGCTCTATTGTGACAAATTGGTTTCTGCATACGAAATCATGCAAGTCACAGAGATGGGGATTTAGAGTTAGGAATTGGCAAGGACTACCTCCATCCCATTATCCAAGACAAGAAATAAACTCAAAAGAAAAGCCACTTTGAACAACACGATTGGCAGAAACTACGTGAACACAAGTTGTTATCATTTGTATCGAGATGAATATAATACAGTGTAAACTTTTCAACTGAACACCAAAACAAAAACACTGATCCAAAATTTGTAAGGGAAATATTTGAGGTGCAAAGGATGAGTTTTAGCTGTGTTCAAAAGAATACATCACCGATACAGAAACCACTTGCCAAATTTAACCACAAGGGGTGAGCTTCTTATTGCCAGCACCGCGAGGATGATCATCTTTCCAGTCATCAAATGCTCTTGCCTTCTCTACAGCAGCATCGTCATCATCTTCATCCTCTTCTTCTTCGCTTGGTTTTAATTTCTGATTGTCCTTGTACCATGCAGAGTTTGCTTCTTCCATGAATTTAACGTTTCTCTCTTGCCATTTATTCATAATCTCCATCTCCTTCAACCCAGCTTCTTCTATACTCATGGTTGGCAACCTTCCAGATAATATTCAAATTATTATATCAGAATAAGAGGCTTATGAAAGCGAAAGGGCCCAACTATTCCCACTTGATACTTTAAGTAATTAGAAAGGAAGGGATCAATGTTGGAAGTCTTCCCTCCTCCATTCCTAAGCGACAAAACCAAAAGAAAAATACTATCTTTTGATGACAGGCATCCAATTTAAGTGTTAATAATCAGGGCATGGAAACATACCTATGGCCAGGTTGGAAGACCTGTGCTGTCATCCTTTCCCTTTCGTTTGATAGGCTTCCACCCACAATACTTGCTGGTCCGAATGTCACTGGCAGGTGCTTGTGATCATGTGCTTCTGAAACCTTTGCTCTCCCTTCTAAAACATCTTGAGCAAAAGTAGCACATGTGATAGGCGGCGCCGGTTGAGTATACCTTGCTTTTACTGCAGCATCACGATGCCAATCTTCAGCTTTCTTGGCACGTTCATCAAGAATCATCTGGGAAAAAGCTTTGTCCCCTCCCTGAAATATAAGTCAAGATAATTACTGCATCCATGTTTATGCAATAAACTCATCATCACGGGCAGCTGGATGTAGGCATAAAGACTGAATTATACAGTGCTGCTAACCATGATTACAATAAAATACACAATAACGCTATTAGGAATACTAACTTTCATGTCAGAAAAACCTTAATATTTGATGATGGAGAAGTAAAGAATCAGGGCCACCTGATGATGCAAAAGAATGGAACGAATGCAACCTAATGATGAAATGGTGCAAATCTTTAGCACCATGCTACTTTTCCATGGAATAATCTCTACAATAATCACTAGAGCTGTAAATCTGAGTGTCTTCATCCAGTGCCTACTGAAAAAATAAAAATATCCTCTGAGGGATGATCTCTGCGCTAAAAAAAATAATTTCTGGTAGATATGTTCCATCACAGCTATTTACAAAAAATGAAAACTCACAGGACAGTGATACAGCGTATAGATCTCCAAAAAACACAACTACAAAAAACTCTGACACTTCAGATTTAAATGTGCTAATACCTTTAGCTGTCTTTCCTTTACAGCTGAAAGCATTTCTTCCTCTTTCTTTAACATTTCCAGCAGATCGATTGCCTGAAGAATGGTAATACAGCACTGTGAGGGATGGATTTATGAAAGACAAGTAGAACATGGCAGAGACTATAAAGAAATATAGGACCAACCTTACAGATAGCCAAAGAGATGGTAATAATCCAAGCCTGCAAAAAAAGAACAGTGTGATTTCAGCAACACTTCAACTTTGCGAAAGAAAAAAACTACAAATTACATGTACAGCTGCTTCTGTTTTGTGAATATATGTAGAACTGTTAATAAACATACTACAACCAATTCACTCCATAAACTCTGTCAAGTTTTCAAGCATCTACTATTCAAGTTTGAAAAAAAAAAGGAACAAAATGAACACCTAGAAGCCAAACTACTTTCTTCATCATGGGGAAAAACTTATTTGTGCAACCTATCAATGTGAAAGTTGCATTAGCACGAAACAAAAGTGTACAATAATGGAAATACAAAACCAGTCTCTACATCTTATTCTCTGAACAATGCTAGGAATAATAACACTTTCACTATCACACTTGTGTGGCGATTATATTTCAGGAAAGCTTTTCCAAGTCATTGGTCAGTAATCTGACTAGTTACATTTAACAACATTTCTATAATTTTGAAATGCGATAACTAATAAAACATCATTGGTTAGTAATGAAAATGATTAAAATATTGGTACCATCAGCATTATTGTATTTCTTTAGAGCTGAGGATAATTATAAATGAAGTAGTTAAATTCACTGTTGCAAAAATGGGTTTACTGGACTGTTAGAGAATACACTGCATAAGCAAAACTACATTTTTAAAATCAAACAAAAACACTAGCATAGGGCTCACAGACTCAAACAAGCTACGACTAAGTATAACATCAAAAGCAATGGCTCACAATAGTGAGACATGATGAAGTCATTTTTTCTAGTTACAAGGCTGTCAAACCAATAGTCCAGAGAAGCATAAAAATAATGAGTTGATTATACTGTTAATTTTCCTAAAGAAAACTTAGAAAGACTCGAACTTCTAATTGACATGTCAGTGTAAAAATTACCCTAGTGAGTGATAGGAAATTGGTTCAATATTGAACAGTTTAGAAAAAGCAACTACAGATGAGGTAATGATGGAAAATTAATTTTCAATGCTACTTATCCAGGCACACTCCTCCCACCAACTGCATGGAATCAACCCTTAAGCATACAAACAATGAGTTAATTATACTGTTAATATCCCAAAGAAATGTTACTAAGGCTTGGAACTTCTAACAAATAGGCTGGTGCCCAAGTTTCCCAGGGGACTGATAGGAAATTGTCTCAACAACTACTAATGAACTGCTCAAAAGCACAATTACAAGTGATTAATGTGCTAAAACAATATGTTTTAAGACTCCATAGTCACACTCCTCTCATCAACTATATCGAATCAAACCCTTATGCATTCAGCCACTCCAAATCTGAAGTGGTGGAGGTTAAAAATAGACTACAAAAATTTAAACTACTGTGCTAAAGTACTTCAGGTCACTTTCACAGCTTATCCTGTCAGAGCATAGATAACAACTAACCTCCCGCTCTTCTTCTCCATCATCATCCAGCAGGTCTTCCTCCCCGGCCTCAACCAGAGTTGATACTGCTGCAGCTTTAGTTGAATGAAAACGCCGCTCTTTCTGCTCCTTCATTTTCTCCAGCTTTGCTTCTGCAGCTATTTGGCGTCTGTATCTGGCAATCTGAATAGAGGCACATGAAGGGGTTGTGAGTGCAAGAGCTAAAAAAGCCCCATGTTGCAAAGGAAGCTCAACAAAACTATGATGCATCAGAGTAATTTTGATTGTAAGAAAGTATTGACAAAGACTTGAAGCTACCTTTAGAGCCCTTCGATCTGCAAAAGTATTTGGAGTCCCTTGAGAAAATGTTTGCAACTCCTCCTCTGGTACAAGTTCCATTGCCTCACAAAATGAGAGGAATTCCTAGAACAAGTTGCCTTCATAAATATCAACTGATATATAACAAAACCTCAAAACATGCAGAAAACATTAAGTACTAAGGAAAAAATATATGCCCAGAAGCTCTGCTGGCAGCTGCTATGTTGGCAAACAAACTTAAGACTATGTACTGCAGGTAATGAACAGAAGTCACCTTTAACTTTGCCTGGGAAGCCTTTAAAATTTGTATCCTATCATCCTGAGCAATGTTTTCAGTCAGCTCTGCCAGATAAAATGGAACCTGCAATTGTGATAAGCTATCAAGTTAGAAATCAATTTTCTTACTGAATTCATTCTGATGTAAAACTAGCAAGTTTACAAAGTTCATAAATTCAACAGTTACAACAGCCATTTACATGTAGATTTCCAATTTGATCCCAGAAAATCATTTCCATCACTGTCAATTAAATGAAAAAATAAAAAAACCCCAAGCTTCAAAGTCTACATTTGACATTTAATTGAATGGGAATGAAAAAGGAATTTAACCAGCAAAAAGCCATTAGGTTATAAAAGATTCGAGCTTTGAGGCTCATTTCAAGACCTTCCTAATTCACCCCACCCACCCTACATAAAACAAAACTATCAACATTAAAAGTAACAACCATTTTTAGACTTCTCCTGTCTAAGCTAAATAACATTTCCAACAACCGTTCCAAATTTTTTGTGTCCCCAATTTAATTCCACATAGCACCATACCATAACAATCATCATACAACACAAAGCTAAAACCACTGCATCAACTTAGAACAACACTGCTTCCTTCACTCCCTCAAGTGTTAAAACCTAACCACGAGTCCCTTATATTTCAACCTACGAAAGTAACTTCATGATATATTAACAGTTCCATTTTGATACTAAAAAACTCATCATTAGGGATTATTTCCTACATTTAGTTCATCCAAAATTAATAATTCAAAAAACACGAAAAAGAAAACTTTCTCGTTTTTTTAACCAACCCATCAATTAGAAACCTCTGAAGTTTCATACCCTTTTTTTTTTTAAAAAAAAAAACTAAAATAAAGAGAGAAAATGAACAAATTTAAACATTACCAGAATATACTTGAGATTGGTAGTGCTAATATCCTCTTTAGTCTCATTAGAAGAAAATAAACCCAATTTACTAATCATTTCCTCACAATTCTCCAGTGCTTCAATTCCCTTCTTCACCAATTCCTGTCAAAATCAAATCAATCAATAAAAACCCTAAAATCAAATAAAAAAGGTTACAAACTTTGATAAAAAAAATCTAATGAGAAAATGTTATACCTTATCATTAGAACCAGATTCTGTTGCTTTTAGATGGATTTTTGAAGCTTGATCGAAGAGAGAAGGAAGGGGCAAGTCTTCCATTATCAATTCACCCACTAGAAAACGAAAAACACTAGAATTTGATTTGGGGTTTGAATTTGAGGATTCTTAAGCCAGGACTTTGAAGGGTAGAATTAGAAATTTGTTGTTGTAAATGATTAATTTCAAAAATAAGGATGAGAAGCCAGAGAAGAGACTAGACAGCTGCAAGAAATATATATAGAGAGAGAGGTTTTGATTCTGTGTTCGTGCCTTAAATTGTTTGTCATTGGAATCTCCACCCAGAAACTGCCACGTCATATTTTTATTAAAGTTTTAATCAGCTAGAATTTTTAGTTAAATTTCGTTTACTAATATTTCTATCACCCCGTAAAAAAACATTATCAGATATTAGACAGGCCATCAATACTTAATTCACCCATGAAAATATTTGGAAATAAATTTAATTTTTTTTAGGCCAAGAATATAAATTAAAAAGTTTACTTAGTAAAAATTGCTGTGTAATATTTTAGAGAAAATAAAAATAATAAGTTTTTAAATGTATTGTAAAAGACTTATAAGAAAACATAAAAAAGTATAAAACCATTTGAAAAAATAAGAAAATTGAGTTTATTGATCTGATAAATATATTATAGAATCATTGATCCTTTATTTTTTAAAAAATAAACTTATCCATGCTTTTTCCCAGATTTTTTTTCATGAAACATTTTTTTGTATTTAAATTATAATTTTTTCTATAATTTTCACGGCCACCATTGTTTCTAAGATCCAAGAAATATTGTACTTTTATCATAATTTTTTTTTTTGCCAGTTTGGGAGTTTAGATATTCATACATGCAATTTGGTTTTGATATATGCAAAAATTAATCCAAAAAATAATTTATTATATAAAAAATATTTTTGGATTTGTTTTTAAGAAACTAAATCCTTCCTTGACTAAGGTTTAGACTAGCCAATCTTATATTAATTGATGTATTTACATAACAAATTGCATGTTTTACACTTATATAAAAGCCTATATCTTCATAGTGTGGCCAGGGATCCACAATATTATATGTAAATATTTTGATACAAACCAGATTGTGAGATAGATGGTAATATTTATTAAATGCAGTTAAATTTTTATAAATTAATGTTTTCGGGACCATGAAAATTTATTTATTATTCAAAATATTATTTAAACTTTAGATTTAAATTATAATTGAAATAAAATATTATTTAATCAAAATTATTAATTTATGGAGTATTAATTATAAAGTTATATTATATGAGGCCAAAGAGCCATGCATAAAAAGGGTGGTCTAAGTGAAGGCAAGAAAAAATCTTTCCCTAGTTGACAATCTAGTGCTTATTAGGTCTAGAAAGGCCTAGACTTAAAGTAATTTTTTATTAGGTCAAGAAAAAATCTAGTGTGTGTGGTGTGCCCTCGATTTGTTTTTTCATTATTATATATTTTTTATTTTTTTTTGTTTTAAAAAATATTAAATTAATATTTTTAAGTGTTTTTAATATATTAATGTTAAAAAAAA
>Ga0307507_10010365_pt1 | contig 12064 bp, 13 predicted proteins | sample 7_EM_MG_FD_207223 | JGI IMG/M metagenome (GOLD analysis project Ga0307507, IMG submission 207223) | Populus trichocarpa ectomycorrhiza microbial communities from riparian zone in the Pacific Northwest, United States - 7_EM | ecosystem: Host-associated > Plants > Roots > Unclassified | place... | reverse complement strand
AAGGAGCGGGGCGGAGGATAGGCGCCGACTCCCAGACTGAGACCCAGCTCGTCTCCCGGACGCGCCGCGGCACGCCGTGACGCGACGCAGCGCCGGGGCACCATAAGGTTCGACTGGCGGTTCGAGACATTGGTCCAGCCGGCCGCTCGCCGAGCCGATTTGTGCCGATTTCACAGTGACGATTCGAGGCTTTTGCGCTAGGCAACGCTTTGATCTGGAGCAGGACGCCATCATGAGCCGTCGAGTGAAAAGGCCACTTGCGAAGTCCCGCGCCCCGGGCGATCGCCCGAAGGGCGCGCGCCCATATCGCGGCTCGCAAGCCGAGCGGAGCAATGAGCGTCCGCAGGCCTTCCGTCCCGGAGCCAAGCCGGCGCGTAGCCCGGCCGCGGCGCGCGCCGTGAAGCCATTTGTGCCGCCTGAGCCCGAGAAGCCGGTGGTCGAGGCCGCGCCGCTGCCGACCAAGGTCCAGACAACAGTGGTGACGCCGGACGAGAACAATATGCGCGTCGACCGCTTCCTGGAGGCGCGTTTTCCCGGCCTGTCGTTCTCCCATATCCAGCGCATCGTTCGCAAAGGTGAGTTGCGCGTCAACGGCAAGCGCGCCGACAGCAAGGACCGCCTGGAGGCGGGACAGAGCGTGCGGATTCCACCGCTGCGGCTCGATCCGGCCAAAGCGCCGACGGAGCTCTCGGAAGCCGCCACCAAGACGCTGCAGGCGCTGAAGGACATGATCCTCTACGAGGATGCCGACGTGATGGTGCTGAACAAGCCGGCGGGGCTTGCCGTGCAGGGCGGCTCCGGCACCACGCGGCATGTCGACCAGATGCTGGAGGTGATGCGCGACGCCAAGGGCCAGAAGCCGCGCCTGGTGCACCGCCTCGACAAGGAAACCTCGGGCTGCCTCTTGGTTGCGAAGACGCGCTTTGCCGCGACCGCGCTGACCGGCTCGTTCCGCCATCGCTCCGCGCGCAAGATCTACTGGGCGCTGGTGGCCGGTGTGCCGAAGCCGAAGCAGGGGCGGATCTCGACCTATCTCGCCAAGGAGGAGAGCGAGGACGACACCATCATGCGCGTTGCCGCCCATGGCGACGAGGGCGCCAGCCACGCCGTGACCTATTACGCCGTGGTCGAGACCTCGGCGCAGAAGCTCGCCTGGGTGTCGCTGAAGCCCGTCACCGGACGCACCCACCAATTGCGCGCGCATATGGCCCATATCGACCACGCCATCGTCGGCGATCCCAAATATTTCAACAAGGAGAACTGGGAGCTTCCGGGCGGCCTGCAGAACCGGCTGCATCTGCTGGCGCGCCGGATCGTGATTCCGCATCCGCGCGGCGGCGTCATCGATGTCACTGCGCCGCTGCCGCCACATATGCTGCAGTCATGGAACCTGCTGGGGCTGGAAGCCGACCGGTTCGATCCGATCGAGAACGCGCCGGAGGAATAGAGCTGCATCGTGGCACGACGACGATCTGCGATGCGCAAGAACCGTCAAACCGACTGCACCGATTGCCTATCGTCTACAGTGTTCCTCTTGGCGGGCCGGTCCTGTTCGGGACCGACGTCGGCTTCACCACGGTCTATGACACCTCGCTCGAATACGAGCTGATGCATCGGGCGCTGTCGGAAAGCCAGGTGCTGGCGTCGCTGACGACGAACTCGGTCGCGTATTTCAAGGCCGCGAAGAAGGGCAAGGTCGAAAACGGGATTTGACGCCGATCTCGTCGTTCTCGATGGCGATCCGCTGACCGATGTCCGCAACCTCGCCAAGGTCGCCCTCACCATTCGTGCCGGGCAAGTGATCTACCAGAAGCCGTGACGAGGTTGCGGTTCGGCGTCGCCGACCCAACATGAGTCGCATGACGCGATCACTGGCAATGTTATCTGGTTTGGCGCTGGCGTTGGCGCTGTTCATGGCCAGCGCCGCGGCCCAGCAGGCGTTTATTCCGCCCGGCGGGCAGTTCCATCCGTTGCCACCGCCGCCAACACCGAACCCGCCGGTTCCGGTGACCCCGATGTTCGGCCCGCGACCACAGCCGAATTACGTGCCGTCGGCGCCGCCACCGTCCTTTCACGACCGCGTCGTTCGCTGTCTGCAGCAGGGCGCCGCCGCGGGTCTCGGCCCCAGCGCGCGCGCGGCCTATTCGAGCGCCTGCGCCAACCAGCAGTGAGCGGCAGGTTCGAAATCGAGCCTCAGTTCCTGAACTGCTCAAGGAACAGGCGCAGGGAATCGTGGGGGCTCTCGACGTCCAGGATCAGCCAGCCCTCCGGACCATTGGCCAGAATGAAGTTCAGCTTGACCATACGGCCATGGTTGTCGAAACCAACGGCGACATAGGTCTTGTCGTACTGGCGTCGGAGGATGGACATTGAGACTGGGCCGAGCTTCCAGTTCGGGCTCTGCACCAGAAAATCGTAAGGCACCGATTTGACCGACACCCATGCCTTGCGCAGGCTGAAATCGAAAAACTGCCGCGCGGCCTCGGGTGTCCGGGGCAGGCCTTGCGACAGCTCCGGGGTGCCACTGCCGTAATGGGCATAGACATTCCTGACCAGCGATTCCGGCGAGCGGAACCCGGCCTCGGACGGCGCGGTGAAACCGCACAGCATCAGCAAAAGCGCCCTGAAAAGACCCCGCATCATCTTCGCTTTATCTGGTTTCGTTGTTACCGTAGTTTAGCCGAAACTGTTGTTGATCCAACCGGCTAGCGGTTCGGCTTGCGAAAGCGCTTCAGGGGTGGTTCGGATCTGTTCTCGAAGCCCGGAAGGTCGGCAGACGCACCGATCGGGAGATTTGGGCATCCGATGCGTGAATTGTTTGACGAGGTCGCAGGCCAATCGCCGTTCGATCCACAGGAGGCGGTGCGACGGAGCACGCGCGTGCCGCCGCGCAAGCGTTTCTACGCCGAGGCCGGTATCGCGGCCGCGGACGATGGTTTTGCTATTACCCTCGACGGCCGGCCGATCAAGACGCCGACGGGACGTCCGGTGATCGTGCCGGTCAAGGAGATCGCGCAGGCGATCTCCAGGGAATGGCAGGCGCAACAAGAGGTCATCGAGCCGCTGTCGATGCCTCTGACGCGTCTCGCCAACAGCGTGGTGGAGGGGGTGATCGAGCGGGTCGACGCGGTCGCCGATGACCTCGCCCGATATCTGAACTCCGATCTGTTGTTCTACCGCGCCGGTCACCCGGAGGCGCTGGTCGCGCGGGAGGCTGCGCATTGGGATCCCGTGCTGTTCTGGGCGGCGGATACGCTGGGCGCGCATTTCATCCTGGCCGAGGGCATCGTGCATGTGCGCCAGCCCGAGACCGCGGTCGCGGCTGCACGCGGTGCGTTGCCGGGTGATCCCTGGTCGATTGCGGCCTTGCACGTCGTCACCACGCTGACCGGTTCGGCGCTGCTGGCGCTCGCGTTATGCCACGGCGTGCTGGATGCCGATCAGGTCTGGGCCGCCGCCCATGTCGACGAGGACTGGAACGCGGAGAAATGGGGTCACGATGAGGAAGTCGTCTCCCGTCGCGCAGCCCGGCTGGTTGACTTCCGCGCCGCGGCGCAAATCCTGAAAGACCTGCGAAGCCAGCGCGCTGCACCTCGCGGCTAAGCCTGTTTCTGGCATTCCGGCTGAACCGCCTTTTCCGCCATGCGTGGCTGGCGGTTAACGACAGGTTTACGTGGCTCCGCTAGCGTTCAGGGCTTAGCCGGGGTGGTCGGATGCCGATCGTCATCAATCAGAACGTCTCGCAGGTCGCCGAGCAGGTCGCGACGCCTGTGCCTGTCGTCCTGCAGCCGGGCAGCGTGATCAGCGCTCGCGTCCTGCAGGTTCTGGACAGCAATACCGTGCAGATTGCCATCGGCGGCCAGAGCATCGAGGTGCAGTCGCAGGTTCCGCTGCAAGCCGGCCAGACCCTGCAGCTTGCGGTGTCGCAAACCGGCGACGGGGTCAGGCTTGCGATCGTCGACCAGCAATCGGCTGCCGCCGCAAGCCAGGGATCGTTGGCCTCCGCCAACGGGGCGGTGGTCTCCGATACCGTGACGCTCGCGCCCGACGCCGCAGCCAGCATCGCCTCCCTGACCACGTCAGCGGTTGCTGCGCCCACCATTCAACTGGCTCCGCAGGAGGCGCTCGCGGTCGCCACCGCGGTGCAGAGCGCGGCGACCCAGCAGACCAGTCTCGCGAACCTGTTTGCCAATCTCGGCGTCGCCGCTGGGCTGGACAGCCTGCCGCAGCCGGTCCAGCAGGCCATCGCCCAGGTGCTGACCCAGCAGCTCAGCCTCGATCAAGATCTGACCGGCAAGGACATCCAGCAGGCATTCCAGAACTCCGGTCTGTTCCTGGAGGCGTCGCTGGCCTCGGGATCGGTTTCATCGACATCCACGCCTGACCTCAAGGCGGCCCTGATCGTGCTGCGACAGGTGCTGACGGCGTCGCTTGGAAGCGCCGCAGTACAAAATGGACTGGCGACATCAAGTGCGCCGGCGACGCAGAGCGGGGCGGCGACAGCCGCCGTTGTAACGGGGCAGCAGGCCACGACCACGCCGGTGGCGACGCAGCTGGGCGCGACGGTCGCCGCCGCCCAGCAAGCCGCGACAACGGCATCGACCGTTGCCGTGCAGCAGGGCGCGACGCCGGTGGCCATCGCGCTGGAGCAGGGCGGACAGCCGTCCGTTCAAGTCACGCTGCAGCCGGCGACGATGACGGTGGCTGCGGAGACGCCGGTCATGGCCTCGCCGACGCTTGTACCGCAGCTTGCCTCCGAGATCGCCACGCCCCAGGTTTCGCTTCCAGGCGCCGCGGTGTCGGTCTCCACAACCGCTCTGAACCTCAGCGCCCTGAATGCGCTGATCTCGCCCGCAACCGACGCGACCGCGCTCGCGGCCGCCACCAGCGCTGCGCTCACCCTGCTGCAGGAGCAGGTCCAGGCCGGAGGGTTGACCGGGGGAAATCTGTCGCCGCTCGTGTTCAACAACGGTGCGATGCTGTCGTTGCTGCCAGCAGCGGCGGGGGCCCGCACAACGCACGTTGATGATACCGACAGCGCCCGCGCCAATGTGCCGCCGCCCCCGATCCGCGGCGCCTTACCGACGGCGCAGCCGATCGTGCCGTCCACGCTGCTCTCGAATTCGCCGGCGGAAACCGCCATGCACCACCTCGCTGCCAATCTCGATGGCGCGATCGCGCGCCAGACCTTGCTGCAGGTGGCCTCGCTGCCCGATCGGGTCGATGCGGCGGGCGCCAGACCGGATAGCTCCGGGCCGCGCTGGAACTTCGAAATTCCCTTCATGACCCCGCAGGGCACGGCGATCGCGCAGTTCGAGATTTCCCGCGATGGCGGCGGCAACCAGAGCGAGGCGGCAAGCCAGGTCTGGCGGGCGCGGTTCTCGCTCAATGTCGAGCCGGCCGGACCGGTGCACGCGGTGATCTCGTTTTCCGGCGCGCGCACTTCGGTGCGGATGTGGGCGGAACGCCCCGTCACCGCGGCGCAGCTGCGTGCCGGTGCCGGTGAATTGAGCCAGGCGCTCAGTCGCGCCGACCTCGTCCCCGGCGACATCGTGATCCGCGACGGCACGCCGCCGCAAGCCGCGCCGGCCAAGACCGGGCATTTCCTGGATCGCGCGCTATGAGCACGGAAGTCAGAAACAAGCTTGCCGTAGCCCTGCATTACGACCGCACCGGCGCGCCGCGCGTCATCGCCAAGGGCAAGGGCACGATCGGCGCCAAGATCGTCGAAGTCGCGCGCGCGCACGATATCCCCATCGAGGAGAATGAGGTCCTGGCCGGCGCGCTCTCCAACGTGGAACTCGGCGATGAGATACCGGAAGACCTCTACAAGGCCGTCGCCGAGGTGCTGGTGTTCGTGTTACGTCTGACGAAAAGCCCGCGCTGACTCGTTTTTTGGTGTTCATTTGTTGTCATCGTTTCACCACGAAAGCGGTAGCATCGTCGGCGCATTGCCATCGTCTGATCAAAGCAGTATCCGGGAAAAATGTCGTTGATCCATCGTCGTCACGCGCTCGGCCTGATCGCCGCCGCAGGCCTGTTGCCATCCCGCAGCTTCGCCGATATCGCGCCCCAGCGCAGCGAGATCCGCGAAGCTCTCGCCAAGCACTTCGCGGATGAGGGAACCGTCGGCACCTTCGTCGGTTACAAGGTCGAGGACTATCTGGTGATCGCCAGCGACAAGAATCGCTCGGGCGAGGGCAGGCTGCCGGCCTCGACCTTCAAGATTGCCAATTCGCTGATCGCGCTGGAGACCGGCGTGGTCGAGGACCCCGACAAGGACGTCTTCAAGTGGGATGGCGTCGAGCGCGCGATCGCGGCCTGGAACAAGGATCACACGCTGCGCAGCGCGATCGCGGTGTCCGCCGTGCCGGTGTATCAGGAGATCGCGCGCCGCATCGGCGAGGCACGGATGCAGAAATACGTCGATCTGCTCGACTACGGCAATCGCGACATCGGTGGCGGCATCGACCAGTTCTGGCTGACCGGCGCATTGCGCATCGATCCGGTGCAGCAGGTCGATTTCGTCGACCGGCTGCGGCGCGGCGTGCTGCCGATCTCCAAGCGCAGCCAGGATCTGGTGTGCGACATCCTGCCGGTGACCAAGGTGGGCGATGCCGTCATTCGTGCCAAGTCCGGCCAGCTCGGCAAAGAGCAGGGCCATATCGGCTGGATGGTCGGCTGGGCCGAGAAGGGGGAAGCGCGCACCGTCTTCGCGCTCAACATGGATTGCCCGGAGCCCCGCCTCGTCGCCGCGCGCATGACCGTAACGCAGGCCTGCCTCGCCGATATCGGCGCGCTCTAAGTCCTCGCGTTTTCTTCACGCGAACCGGGACACCGACCCCGCATCGCGTGCGGGGCGGGCGTTCGCTCGAAAACGCGCCTAGCGCCGGCTGAGTTGCAGCGAGACCGCGCTGATATCACCTCCTTGCGGACGGATCGTCACCATCTGCCGGCTGCCGCGCGTCGTCAGCGACAAGTTGGCCGAGAAGCCGGGTCCGGTTGCGGCGGCCTCGATATGATCGCCGGCGGCTCGGCCCTGGATGGTGCCGGAAGCGTTGCGGCTCGCCTCGGTCCATTCGCCCGAAATGACGCCGTCGCGGTATTCCACCTCGCTCGAGAGGTCGAAATTGTAGCTGTCGCTGGCGCATCTCAGATTGAGCCGCATCGCGCTGCCGCTGCCGTCGACGTTGTAGGACGCCCGGCAGCGCAGCCGCTCCTGGTTGCCGTCCGCCAGGCTGATGACGCCGCCGCCGGCCCATGACCCCGCCATGGCCCGGAACGGCGACGTCGCGGCCTGAGCCGGGTAGCCGGCGAGGCTCAGCGCGGCCACGAGCAGCCCTGCTCTTGCGACGGTTGAAGCGGTCATTTCCATCTCCTGTTGCGGTGCCCTCTCAACTTGGGAATGCCTGATCGGTTCAACCAGCTCCAAAAGTCTCTGGTTCGGGTTGCGCCGGTCAACTAAGCTTGATGGACAACGAAAAATATCCGGAGCAAACCCATGCATTCGACCTCGGTCTGGCTGTCGTCGCTCGCCATCGCCGCGGCCGGCGGCTGGTTCGCGGCGACCCTGTTCGCGGCGCCCGCAACCAGCAAGGAGCCGCGCTTTCCGCAACTGACGATGGATCAGCTTGACGAGAAGCAGAAGCCGCTCGGCGAGCAGATCATGAAGGTCTCGAGCGTCGGCCTCGGCGGTCCGTATAATCCGATGATCAGGAGCCCCGTGCTCGGCCAGCGACTGTATGACCTGTTCTACTATCTGCGCTGGCAGACCTCGGTGCCAACCAGGCTCAACGAGTTCGCGATTCTGGTCATCGGCCGGCAGTGGCGTTCGCAGGTCGAATGGTTCGCGCATGCGCCGCTCGCGGCCAAGGCCGGGCTCTCACCCGACATCATCGCGGACCTGAAGGCGGGCAATCGTCCCGGCAACATGGCCGAGGATGAGGCGCTGGTGTACGACTTCGTCACCGAACTCACCACCACGCAGAAGGTCTCCGACGAGACCTTTGCGCGGGCGAAGAAGGTGTTCAACGATCAGCAGATCGTCGATCTGACGGCGGTCGCCGGCAACTACGTGATGGTCGCGATGCTGCTGGCGATGGCGGAGGAGACCGTGCCGCCGGGCAAGGAAGAGCCGTTCAAGGTCGGGGAGAAATAGCGGGTCCTCTCGTCATTCCGGGGCGATGCGTAGCATCGAACTCGGAATCTCGAGATTCCGGGTCTGGTCCTTCGGACCATCCCGGAATGACTGAGGCGCGCTTCGTCACTTGCGTCCTAAAAAGACGTGGTGCTCTTCACCCAAGCTTCAGCAGCGCCTGCAGGAAATCGCTGACCGCCTTGCGCGCCTGTTCGGCCGTGGCCGGATTGCCGCCGACATGGGGGTTGAGTTCGATGCAGGCATCCTTGTAGCTGAAGGGAGCCTGGGTGTCGGCGTTCATCAGTACGCCGCCTTCGCCTTCCCTGAGATGGCAGTTGCGTGCGGTCTGCGCGTTGGCCGACACCGTGACGGTGTCGATGCCGAGCAGGCCGGCGTCGAAGCCGTGCGGACTATCGGGATATTCGGTCAGCTCCACGTCGGCACCCGCCGGCTTCAGCCGCGCGATATAGGCCTTGCAACTGGCGACCGGGTTGTAGTCGTCGGGCGTGCCGTGAAAGATGCGGATCGGGACGCTCGCGACCTCGGTGTCGCCGGCATAGGTCGTGGAGCAATCCGGATAGAACGGGATATAGGCGGCAAATTGCAGGCCGGACTTGTTCCATAATTTATGGAAGCGCGTCAGGCTGGCATAAAGCGCGGCCTGTCCACCGCGCGAGAATCCCATCAGTACGATGCGCTCCGGATCGACGCGAGGATGGTGTGCGAGAATGTCGAGCGCCCGGTAGATGTCGACGATGAAGTTGAGCCGGCCGAGCAGGGCCTGGTTCGGCCCAACCGCCGTCAGGCCGCGCCCGCTGAAGCCGTCGATCACGAAGGTGGAGATCCCCATGGCATTGAACTGGTGCGCCCAGGGTTCGATGTTGGGTCCGACGCCGCTCGATCCATGCATCATCACGACGACGGGGAGACGGCCGCTGCCCTGTGCGAGGCGAAACTCACCGGCGACGGTGACCTGCTTGCCGTTGGTGTCGCCGGACAGGAATTGCTGGTCGGAGATCGTCAGCGACGGAATAGCGTAGATCTCGACGCGGGCCGCAATCTCCTTCGGTATCGGCTGCGCGACGGTTTCGACGCCGGTGAAGAAAGCCCCGGTGCAGACGATCGCGGCCACGATCACGACGCGCCAGTCCATGCGCATTGTATCCCCCCTTTTTAGGTCTTTGGTCGAAGCGACCTTTTGGGGGACTATAGCGTCTTTGAGCGGCGTGGAAAGCGTGCCGGGTAAACGCGTCAGAACGCCGAACGCTCTTGCGTTGATTTCGCTGGCCGGCCGCGGGAAGTCGCCGGCTCGATCGCGCAGGTGCCGATCTCGCAGATCGCCTGCGAGACGATGTCGCCGCCCCTGGCAAATGAGCAGCCCGGATGGCCGAACTGGGCCCGGGTCAGCTCCGCGTTGCCTCTTTGCCGATGCGGCCGAGATGGGTGAAGCTGAAGCCGGCCGCATATTTCAGGCCATAGCCGAGCGCGCGGTCGAAGCCGATATGGGCGAACCAGATCATCGCGATCGAGAGCACGAGCGGCGCGGCCATGCCAAAGCCCGCGACCATCAGCGCCATCGGCGCCATGTAGCTGTGCGCAGCGTTGTAGACCATGGCGCCGGCCTTGGGACCTGCGAGATAAGCCAGGAAGCTCAGGTCCGGCGCCAGGAACAGGACGGCGAACACCCACCACGACCCGTCCCGGATCGCGTAGAGCAGGACCATGCCGGCCAACAATGTGAGGCCCTCGAGGCGAAGCAGGATTCGCAATCCTCCGGTGACGGCGCTGGTCGCCTGGCCCGCGGTGGTGTCGTTCATCGCTCGTCTGCTCCCTCGGATGGTCTCTCAAGACGGTATCCCTTGTACCGCCGACCGGGGCCTTTCGGTGGCCGAAAGGCGCTTTCGGTTTACGAAAATGCCGTGTTAGAACCCCCCAAAATCGCTCTTTGCGCAGGCGGGCAGGAACAGATGAAGCACATCCTCGACACCCTCGAAGAACGGCGCGCCGGCGCCAAGCTTGGCGGCGGACAAAAGCGCATCGAGGCCCAGCACGCCCGCGGCAAGCTGACCGCGCGGGAGCGCATCGAGCTGTTGCTCGACAAGGGCAGTTTCGAGGAATTAGACATGTTCGTCGAGCACCGTTCGACCGAGTTCGGCATGGAGAAGACCAAGGTCCCCGGCGATGGCGTCGTCACCGGCTGGGGCACCGTCAACGGCCGCAAGACCTTCGTCTTCGCCAAGGATTTCACGGTGTTCGGCGGCTCGCTGTCGGAGACCCATGCGCTGAAGATCACCAAGCTGCAGGACATGGCGATGAAGGCGCGCAGCCCCATCATCGGGCTCTATGACGCCGGTGGCGCGCGCATCCAGGAAGGCGTCGCAGCACTGGCGGGCTACTCCTATGTGTTCCGCCGCAACGTGCTGGCCTCCGGCGTGATCCCGCAGATCTCCGTCATCATGGGGCCGTGCGCCGGCGGCGACGTCTATTCGCCGGCCATGACCGACTTCATCTTCATGGTGAAGAACACCAGCTACATGTTCGTCACCGGTCCCGACGTGGTGAAGACCGTGACCAACGAGGTGGTCACGGCGGAAGAGCTCGGCGGCGCCTCGGTGCATGCGACGCGCTCCTCGATCGCTGATGGCGCCTTCGAGAACGACGTCGAGACGCTGCTGCAGATGCGCCGGCTGATCGACTTCTTGCCCTCCAACAACGCCGACGGTGTGCCGGAATGGCCGAGTTTTGACTCCATCGAACGCGTCGACATGTCCTTGGACACGCTGATCCCGGACAATCCGAACAAGCCCTACGACATGAAGGAGCTGATCCAGAAGGTCGTGGACGAGGGCGATTTCTTCGAGATCGCCGAGGCCTTCGCGAAAAACATCGTCACCGGCTTCGGCCGCATCGCCGGCCGTACCGTCGGGTTCGTCGCCAACCAGCCGATGGTGCTCGCGGGCGTGCTCGACTCCGACGCCTCACGGAAAGCGGCGCGCTTCGTCCGCTTCTGCGACGCCTTCAACATCCCGATCGTCACCCTCGTCGACGTGCCGGGCTTCCTGCCGGGCACCGCCCAGGAATATGGCGGGCTGATCAAGCATGGCGCGAAACTGCTGTTCGCCTATTCGCAATGCACGGTGCCGCTGGTCACCATCATCACCCGCAAGGCCTATGGCGGCGCCTTCGACGTCATGGCCTCGAAGGAAATCGGCGCCGACATGAACTACGCCTGGCCGACCGCGCAGATCGCGGTGATGGGCGCCAAGGGCGCGGTCGAGATCATCTTCCGCGCCGACATCGGCGACGCCGAGAAGATCGCCGCGCGCACCAAGGAATATGAAGACCGCTTCCTGTCGCCCTTCATCGCCGCCGAGCGCGGCTATATCGACGACGTCATCATGCCGCATTCGACAAGGCGGCGGATCGCGCGGGCGCTCGCGATGCTTAGGGACAAGAAGGTCGAGATGCCTGCGAAGAAACACGATAATTTGCCGTTGTAGAAGGAAAAGCGGAGCCACCCTGAGAATGATGGGTACGAGTTGCTTTGGACGAGCCGCGCCGATTGTGGTTTTCGTTGTATTTGCTTTGGTGGCGAGCATTCCCAACGCGCAGGCGGCTGAGCTTTGGGACTTCGTTGAAGTTGGGAAAAATGTCGTGAAGGGACCAACGTGGGAGTCCCGGAGGGGAAAAGCTGTCGTTGAAGTTAAGAAAGGCCAGATCAACATTCGCGTTTCGTATTCCGATGATTTGAAGAGCGATGCGCCCGACAAGTTGGGTCGTGAGTCAATCAAGATCAGCGGGAAACTTGGGCCTGACAACAGCATCCAGGCGACTTGCGTGTTTCTGGACACCGACGCAAACCCTGTGAAATTGACTGGACGCTATATAACGCGAGAAGACCTGCAAATTTGGGGCGAGAAACGGAAG
>Ga0307507_10010364_pt1 | contig 12066 bp, 10 predicted proteins | sample 7_EM_MG_FD_207223 | JGI IMG/M metagenome (GOLD analysis project Ga0307507, IMG submission 207223) | Populus trichocarpa ectomycorrhiza microbial communities from riparian zone in the Pacific Northwest, United States - 7_EM | ecosystem: Host-associated > Plants > Roots > Unclassified | place... | reverse complement strand
CGTACATGGTGCCGTCGGTCGTGCACTGGCGGGCGTCGCTGCCGTTGACCGCCAACGGCAAGACCGACCGCAGGACGCTCACCGCGCTCGCCGGTGACCTGGAGGCGGTCGGCGACGGGCCGGGTACGCCCGCCGAGCGCCGGGTGGCGGCCGCCTGGGCCGCGGTGCTCGGCATCCCGGCGGACCGGATCGGCCGGCAGGACCACTTCTTCGACCGCGGCGGCACCTCGCTGGCCGCCGTGAAGCTGGCGGTCGCCCTTGACCGGGCGGTCAGCCTCAAGGACGTCACCCGTCACCCGGTCCTCGCGGACCTGGCCGGACTGCTGGACCCGCCGGTCTCCTCCTGAGCCCCGCCGCACCCCCGGTCGAACGCTCAACTGCATCACCGAAAGGAACACCGAGATGTCGCTCTCATCCGCGACCCTTCTCCACGCCGTCACCCTGAGTCCGGACGGTCCACCGCTGCTGCAGGCCGACGCCGGCTCGGACCCGGTCGGCTGGGCCGCCGGGCACCGTGCGGCGCTGCGGGCCGTCGTCGCGGAGCACGGCTGCGTCCTGGTCCGTGGTCTCGGCCTCGCCGACCCGGCCGGCGCCGAGACCGTCTTCCGGCGGCTCACGGACTCCCTGATGCCCGACCGGGAGCCGTTCGCGCCGCGCCGCACCTACGCGGAGGGCGTGTACTCCGCCACCAAGTGGCCCACCGACCAACCGATGTGCCTGCACCACGAGTCGAGTTATGCCCTGGAGTTCCCCGGCCTGCTGCTCTTCGCCTGCCTCGACGCGCCGACGGAGGGCGGTGCGACCCCGGTCGCCGACGCCGAGGCCGTACTGACGTCGTTGCCCGCCCCGCTGGTGGAGCGGTTCGAGCGGGAGGGCTGGCTGCTGACCCGGACGTACCACGAGGAGATCGGGGCGTCGGTCGCCGAGGCCTTCGGCACCGAGGACCGTTCCGTCGTGGAGCACTACTGCCGTACGCAGGGCATCGAGTTCGCCTGGCAGTCCGACGGTTCGCTGCACACCCGGCAGCAGCGCGCCGCCGTGCTGCGGCACCCGGTCACCGGCCGCCGCTGCTGGTTCAACCAGATCGCGTTCCTGAACGAGTGGACGATGGAGCCCGAGGTGCGCGAGTACCTGATCGACGTCTACGGCGCCGACGCGCTGCCCTTCAACACCCGCTTCGGGAACGGCGATCCGGTCGACGCCGACATCGTGATGTCCATCAACGAGGCCTACGACGCACATGTCAGGCGCGAGCCGTGGCGTTCCGGGGATCTGCTGCTGGTGGACAACGTCCGTACCGCGCACGGCCGGGACCCGTTCGAGGGCCCGCGCGAGGTGCTCGCGGGGCTCGGCGACCCGGTGCGGCTGACGGACTGCGCTCCGACGGGAGGGGTGAGGGCGGCATGAGCGACTTCGACACACCGTCGTTCACGGTCATCAGCGGCGAGCAGGTCCAACAGGCCCTGACCGGGCGGGAGTCCGAGATCGGCGCGCTCGTGGAGGCCACCTACCGGCTGCACGGCGCGGGCGAGTCGGTGAACCCGCCGTCGTTCTTCCTGCGCTTCCCGGACCGCCCGTCGTCCCGCATCATCGGGCTGCCCGCCTCGCTGGGCGGGCCGCTGCGGGTGGACGGCCTGAAGTGGATCTCCAGTTTCCCGGGGAACACCGGGTCGGGGCTGCCCAGGGCCTCGGCGGTGCTGATCCTGAACGACCCCGAGACCGGCTATCCGTATGCCTGCCTGGAGAGTTCGGTGATCAGCGCCACCCGTACGGCGAGTTCGGCGGCCCTCGCGGCCGACCGGCTCAGCCAGGGACGCGAACGGCCGCTGCGGGTCGGGTTCTTCGGCACCGGCCTGATCGCCCGCTACATCCACACCCATCTCCGCGCCACCGGCTGGGAGTTCGAGGAGACGGGCGTGTACGACCTGTCCGCGGAGAGCGCGGAGGGGTTCCGGGGGTATCTGGAGCGGTCGGGAGCGCAGGGGCGGATCACGGTGCACGACAAGGCCGAAGGTCTCGTCCGCTCCAGTGACCTGCTGGTCTTCGCGACGATCGCCGGCACGCCTCATGTGCACGATCCGGCGTGGTTCGACCACCATCCGCTGGTCCTGCACGTGTCGTTGCGGGACCTCGATCCGGCGATCCTGCTCGCGTCCGCCAACTTCGTGGACGACGTGGAGCACTGTCTGAAGGCCGACACCTCCCCGCATCTGGCCGAACAGGCCACCGGCGGGCGGGAGTTCATCGACGGCACGCTGGACGACGTGCTGACCGGGCGGGTGACCGTACCGACGGACCGGACGGTGGTGTTCTCGCCCTTCGGCCTCGGGGTGCTCGACCTCGCGGTCGGCAGGTTCGTCCATGACGAAGTGGCTCGACGGGGCGAACTGCGCGTCGTCGACGGGTTCTTCCACGAGCTGCGCCGGTACGGCTGACGGCGATCGTGGCGCACCACTAGGGGGAAATCATGACCGTCATATCCGATCCCGCGGAGTTCAACGAGGACGAGCTCTACGTCGATCTGCGGGCCTCACTGGGGTTGCCGCTCTATCTGAAGTGTGAGGGGTTCAACTTCGCCGGCTCGATCAAACTCAAGGCCGCCACCGAGATGGTGGACGCCGCCGAACGGGACGGCATCCTGCGGCCCGGCTCGGTGCTCGTCGAGTCGTCGTCCGGCAACCTGGGGGTGGCACTGAGCATGATCGCGGCGAGCCGCGGTTACGGCTTCCTCTGCATCACCGACAGACGGTGCAACCTGCCTACGGTGCAGCTGATGGAGGCGCTCGGCAGCCGGGTCCACATCATCGACCAGCCGGACGGGCACGGCGGCTTCCTGGGCGCCCGGATCGCGTACGTGCGGGCGCTGTGCGCCTCCGACGAGCGGTACGTGTGGCTCAACCAGTACACCAACCAGGGCAATTGGCGGGCGCACTACCGCACCACGGCACCCGCCATCGCCCGCCGGTTCCCGCAGCTGGACGTGCTGTTCGTCGGGGCCGGCACCACCGGCACCCTGATGGGCTGCGCACGCTGGTTCTGGCAGTGGCGGCGTCGGGTGCGGATCGTCGCCGTGGACGCCGTCGGCTCGGTCACCTTCGGCGGGGAGGCGCGGCCCCGGATGATCCCGGGGCTGGGCACCAGCGTGGGGTCGGCCTTCCTCGACGAGTCGTACGTCGACGACGTCGTCCACGTCGAGGAGACGGACACCGTGCAGACCTGCCACCGGCTGGCCGCGCGGGGCTTCCTGTTCGGGGGGTCCACCGGCACGGTCGTCAGCGGGGCCGGCCAGTGGCTGGCCCGGAACGGGTGGCCGGACAGGCGGCACGGCCCGACCGCGGTAGCCATCGCCCCTGACCTGGGCGAACGCTATCTGGACACGGTGTATCGCGCGGGATGGCTGGAGGAGGAGACACCGGAGAGAGAGATGCTGACGGCCATGTCCCAGTCGGCCTGACGTGCGCGGCGGTGGCTGTGTCAGTGTGGAGATCCAGACCACCGCCGTCCGCACGGGTAGGTTCCAGCCATGGCACGCACCACCCACACCGTGACGAACCAGACTCCCCCACTGGTCGGATACGACGTCTTCACCGCCGACCGTGTCCTCACGGCGGCGGTGGAGCGGCACACGGCACCCGAACTGCTCGGCGAGGTACGGGCCGACCTGTCCGCACTGGGCCGCTCCGCCGGTTCGGCCCAGCTGCAGGAGTGGGGTGCGCAGGCCAACGACAACCCCCCGGGCCTGCGCACCCACGACCGCTACGGCCACCGGATCGACGAGGTCGAGTTCCATCCGGCCTGGCACCGGCTGCTCGGCAAGGGTGTGGCGGCCGGGCTGACCGCCGCCTGGAACCGCCCGGCCGGCCATGTCCGCCGGGCCGCCGGACTCCTGGTCTGGACCCAGGTCGAGGCGGGCAACGTCTGCCCGCTGTCGATGACCCACGCGGCGGTGCCCGCCCTGCGCGCCGACCCGGCGCTCGCCGCCGAGTGGGAGCCCCGGCTGACGTCCATGGTCTACGACCGTGAGCTGCGGCCCGCCCACCTCAAGGCCGGGGTGGTCTTCGGGATGGGCATGACGGAGAAGCAGGGCGGCAGCGACGTCCGCGCGAACACGACGGCCGCGCGACCGCTCGCCGAGGACGGGACGTACGAGCTGACCGGCCACAAGTGGTTCTGCTCGGCACCCATGTCCGACGGTTTCCTCGTGCTGGCGCAGGCACCCGGCGGGCTCACCTGCTTTCTGGTCCCCCGGGTGCTGGCGGACGGCACCCGCAACGTGTTCCTCCTCCAGCGGCTCAAGGACAAGCTGGGCAACCGGTCGAACGCCTCCGCCGAGGTCGAGTTCGACGGGACCTGGGCGCGCCGGGTCGGCGACGAGGGGGACGGCGTACGGACCATCATCGGGATGGTCGCGGCGACCCGGCTCGACTGCGTGCTCGGCTCGGCCGGTCTGATGCGGCAGGCGGTCGCGCAGGCCGTCCATCACACCGCCCACCGCGAGGCGTTCGGCGGCAGGCTCATGGACAAGCCGTTGATGCGCAACGTGCTGGCCGATCTCGCCCTGGAGTCGGAGGCGGCCACCACGCTCGCGCTGCGGCTCGCGGCGGCCTACGACGACGGTGGTGAACAGGAGCTGGCCTTCCTGCGGTTGGCGGTCCCGGCCGCCAAGTACTGGGTGACCAAGCGCTGTTCGCCGGTCGCGGTCGAGGCTGCCGAGTGCCTGGGCGGCAACGGATACGTGGAGGAGTCCGGACTGCCGCGCCTGGTACGGGAGTCACCGCTCAACTCGGTCTGGGAGGGCGCCGGGAACATCCAGGCCCTCGACGTGCTGCGCGCGCTGCAACGCGAACCGCAGGCACTGAACGCCTTCCTGATCGAGGTCGGCCGGGTGCGCGGCGCCGATCACCGGCTGGACGGCGCGATGAAGCACCTGCTCGTCGAACTCGCCGACCTGGAGGGCATCGAGGGCCGCGCCCGGCGCCTGGTCGAGCGGATGGCGCTCGTCCTTCAGGGGGCGCTGCTCGTGCAGCACGCGCCACCGGAGGTCGCCGACGCGTTCTGCGCCTCCCGGCTGGGCGGCGACTGGGGTGCGGCCTTCGGCACCCTCCCGCCGACGCTGGACCTCACGTCGATCGTGGAACGCGCCCGGCCGACGGCCTGAGCAGCACCGGTACATCGCGAGGGTGGTGCTGCGCCGACACGGCACCACCCTCGCAGCGTGGGACAAGTTTCAGACACCGTACGGCTGTTCACCAGGGTTGCAGAGGGTTGCAACTTGATGGCCACTGTGTCCGGACTGTCTCCCTCCGTCACCGCGGAGCGGCACTATGAGAACAACAGTCGATACGGGACCGGAGAGAAGGACCCATGGCGAACCCGCCGGCCGGCCTGTCGCAGCGCGCCACCGTCGACGCCGCACGGACGGCACGGATGTTGAACGACGCCCGGCACACCACGCTCTCCGGACAGCGCGCCCGCACCGCACCGCGGCCGGTGATCGAGGAGTCCTGGGAGCGCGCGTTACGCGGCGGGACCCACCCCGACCACGATCTGCGGACCGGGCTGCTCTCCCGCGAGGAGGTGGAACGGCGGCGCGGCACCAGCCCGTTGCGGCACGTCCTGCCGGTGCTGCGGGAGGGCCTGGTGTCGGTCGCGGACGCCGCGCACCACATCGTGCTGATCGCGGACGACGAGGGCCGCACGTTGTGGCGGGAGGGCAGCGCGGCCGTGCTGCGCAAGGCCGACGAGGTCGGCATCGAGGTCGGCACGGACTGGCGCGAGGACGTCGTCGGCACCAACGGCGTGGGCACCCCGGCGGTCGTACGACGGCCCGTGCAGGTCTTCGCCGGTGAGCATCTCTCGCGCGCGCTGGCCGCGTTCACCTGTGCGGGCGCCCCGATCACCGACCCCAGGGACGGCCGGCTGATCGGTGTCGTCGATGTCAGCGGCCCGCTGGAGACCATGCATCCGGCCACCCTGGCCTGGGTCGACTCGGTGGCCAAGCTCGCCGAGGCCCGGCTGCGGGAGCTGCATCTGACCTCGCTGGAGCGGCTGCGCGCGGTGGCGGCGCCGATCCTGCCCCGGATCGGCGGCCGGGCCCTGGTGGTGGACCGGGACGGCTGGACGGCCGCGGTCACCGGAATGCCGTACGTGAGGCGGGTCGCGTTGCCCAAGTCGCCTTCCGGGGGCCGCCGTTGGCTGCCCTCGCTCGGGCTGTGCTCGCTGGAGCCGCTGGCCGGGGGCTGGTTGATCCGCGCCGGGGACGAACCGGTGACGGGCGCCGTCACCCGGATCGTCCTCGACCTCGCGCTGCCGCGCCGCTGGTCGGTGACCGTCTCCGGCAGCGCGGGCTCCTGGACCCACGAACTGAGCCCCCGGCACGCCGAGTTGCTCTACCTCCTCGCCCTGCACCGCACCGGCCGCAGCGCCGCGGCCCTGGCCGAGGACATGTTCGGCGACCCGGGCCGCACGGTGACGGTCCGCGCGGAGATGTCGCGGGTACGGCGCTATCTCGGGGCGTTCCTGGAGCACCGGCCGTACCGCTTCCGCGAGGACGCGGAGGTCGAGGTGCTGCTGCCGGACGACCCGCGCGAGCTGCTGCCGCACTCCACGGCGCCGGGGGTGGCCGGGGGGCGGACGTCGGTCCGGGTGCCGTAGCGGACAGGTGGCGCAAAAGACACGTCCGGCAGCATCTTCCGCATATTTGCAGGGTCTTACCCATGGGGCGGCCACGACTGCCGTAGCATCCCCCTACGGGCCACCCCACCTGCTCCCTGGTCAACGCACGGATCACCAGGCGCAGTTGGCTCGCCTCGGGAGGACACTATGAGTGCACGTGGGCGACACCGTCGGCGCAAGCGGGGCAGGGCGCTGCGCGCCGTGCTGACCGGGGCAGCCCTCGGCCTCACCGCCGCGGCGACGATGATCAGCGCCTCGCAGGCGACGGTCGGTTCCGATCCCGGGGCGCTGAAGCCGCTCACCTCGGCCTCCGATCTGGGCGCGTTGCAGTTGCGGGAGATTCTGGAGCCACAGCAGTCCCTGGACCGGCTCGCCTCGGCGATGGGCCGCCCGGTGGGCGTCGACACCGTCCTGAAGAGCGCCGATCACACCCTGCGCGACGCCGCGGACTGCACGGCCGACGAGAAGACGGCGCTGCCCGTCGCACCGGCGGCCACGCGCGCGTACTGCTGGGACAGCGGCGACGCGGCCGACCCCGCCTGGACACCCCGCTCGGTGACCACCTCGGGCGACGCCGACGAGGACGGCTGGTGGGGTTCGAACCGGGTGATCCTCTCCGGCTGGACCGCGAACACCCGCGGCCTGGCCAAGGTCGCCTTCGTGAACGCCGCCGACCCCGCCCACCTGACCTACACCTGGGCCCTCCTCGCCGTGCCGACGGACGGCGGACGCGACTACCGCGGGCTCGTCTCGAAGGTCTCCGGCATGGTCTGGTACGAGGACAAACTCCTGGTCACCACCACGAGCGGGACCCGTGACGCCCTGTACGTGTACGACATGAACCGCATCCAGCGCGCCACCGTGACGGCCGGTGCGGTCGGCCGGGTGCGTGACGGCTGGTCGGCGGCCGGGTACCGGTATGTGCTGCCTGCGGTCGGGTCGTACCGGCTGACCGGCGGCACGTCGGCCGTACGGCCCGTGGGCCTCTCCCTGGACCGCAGCACGGTTCCGGACAGTCTGGTCGCGAGCGGGGCGAAGCGCCTGTGGCGCTACCCCTTCAGCCTGGATCCCGCGCGGCCGGGGCTGCTCGCCACCGACTCGGCGGGGCGCGCGGTGCCCGAGGAGGCGTACGCGACGAAGGTCAGCGGTACCGGGGGCGTGCTCGCGAACCGGTCCGCCTGGTACCTGGGCGGTGCGGCCGGGTCGGAGAGCGAGCGCGGCTCGATGTGGCGCCAGGACACCGGCGGCGCGAAGGCCACCGAGTGCGGGGCCGACGAGACGCACCGGTGCTGGAGCACGCAGTCCGATTCCCTCTCCTATTGGCAGGAGACGGGCGAGGTCTGGTCGGTGTCCGGGCGGATGCTGTTCGCGCTGCCGCTGAACTCGATCGACAGCTCGCTCAATTGATCAGCTGATCGACAGATCCCCTGGCCGGATGATTCCCTGACGGGCATGACGAACATCCCGGTGACCACCTGGTCCCTGGAGCAGACCGACCCGAGCGACCTCCTTCCGGCCATCGCGCCGGAAGGGGACGTGCGGATCGTCCGCTCCGAGGTGCCCTCCCCCGAGTTCAGCCGCTACCTGTACGCGTCCGTCGGCGGGGACATCCTCTGGATCGACCGGCTGCACTGGACGTTCGCGCAGTGGCAGGAGCACCTCGACCGGCCGGGCGTGGAGACCTGGGTCGTGTACGACCGCGGCACGCCGGGCGGGTACGTGGAACTGGAGCCGCAGGACGACGGGGTCGTCGAGATCGTCTACTTCGGCCTGGTCCCCGCCTTCCGGGGCCGGCGCCTCGGCGGTCACCTGCTCGCGTACGGTGCCGCCCGCGCCTGGGACCTCGCCGACCGCTGGCCCGGACGGGCGCCCACGAAGCGGGTCTGGCTGCATACCTGCAGCCTGGACGGTGTGCATGCGATGGACAACTATCAGCGCCGGGGCTTCAAGCTCTTCGACACGCAGGTCGAGGAGGTGACGCAGGCGCCCACCCCGGGCCCCTGGCCGGGGGCCTACCCTGCCTGACCTGCGCCGACAAGACAGCGTGCGCACCTTGTGACCGACGACACCTTCGTCTCACATAGCGGGACCAGGGTGTCCGCATGGCGGACGAAGCTGGACTGTGTCCAGAACGCCGTGACACGCTTCCGTCATGTCCGGAACTGGAATTGCCTTGGTGAGTCGGCGGCACGTCGACCTCGGCCGCATGTCCAGCGCCATCTGTCCGGCCGTCTAGCCGAGCCGCAGCACCGCCGGATCTCCCCGTATCTGCCTCATACTGCGCAAAGACGCGCGCGTATGCCCGCATGCGCCCGTACGCGCAGGTCAGAGCCGATCACCCGCCTGTCCCGGAGGACGTAGAACCATGGCCGCCACCCCTGAGAACCCTGCAGCCGCAGCGCCCCGCCGCAAGGTGAGCCGTCACCGCGGTGAGGGTCAGTGGGCAGCCGGACACTTCACCCCGCTCAACGGCAACGAGCAGTTCAAGAAGGACGACGACGGTCTCAATGTGCGGACACGCATTGAGACGATCTACTCCAAGCGCGGCTTCGACTCGATCGACCCGAACGATCTGCGCGGCCGTATGCGCTGGTGGGGGCTGTACACGCAGCGCAAGCCCGGGATCGACGGCGGCAAGACCGCGATCCTGGAGCCGGAGGAGCTGGACGACAAGTACTTCATGCTGCGCGTCCGGATCGACGGCGGCCGGCTCACCACGGACCAGCTGCGGGTGATCGGCGAGATCTCGCAGGAGTTCGCGCGCGGCACGGCCGACCTCACCGACCGGCAGAACGTGCAGTACCACTGGATCCGCATCGAGGACGTGCCCGAGATCTGGAACCGCCTGGAGGCGGTCGGTCTCTCCACCACCGAGGCCTGCGGTGACACGCCCCGTGTGATCCTCGGCTCACCCGTCGCGGGCATCGCCGAGGACGAGATCATCGACGGCACCCCGGCGATCGACGAGATCCACCGCCGGATCATCGGCAACAAGGACTTCTCGAACCTGCCCCGCAAGTTCAAGTCCGCGATCTCCGGCTCGCCGCTGCTGGACGTGGCGCACGAGATCAACGACATCGCCTTCGTCGGCGTGAACCACCCCGAGCACGGCCCCGGCTTCGACGTCTGGGTCGGCGGCGGCCTCTCCACCAACCCGAAGATCGGCCAACGCCTCGGCGCCTGGGTCCCGTTGGACGAGGTCCCGGACGTCTACGAGGGCGTCATCTCGATCTTCCGCGACCACGGCTACCGGCGGCTGCGCACCCGCGCCCGCCTGAAGTTCCTGGTCGCCGACTGGGGCATCGAGAAGTTCCGCCAGATCCTCGAAGACGACTACCTCAAGCGGAAGCTGATCGACGGCCCGGCTCCCGACCAGCCGGTCGCCCGCTGGCGCGACCACGTCGGCGTCCACCGCCAGCAGGACGGCCTGTTCTACGTCGGTTTCGCCCCGCGCGTCGGCCGCGTCGACGGCACCACGCTCACGAAGATCGCCGAACTGGCCCAGGCGCACGGCTCGGGCCGGCTGCGCACCACGGTCGAGCAGAAGATGATCGTGCTTGATGTCGAGGAGGGGCAGATCGAGTCCCTGGTGGAGGGTCTCGAAGCGCTCGGCCTCACCGCCAAGCCCTCCCCGTTCCGGCGCGGCACCATGGCCTGCACCGGCATCGAGTACTGCAAGCTCGCCATCGTCGAGACCAAGCAGCGCGGCATCACGCTCATCGACGAACTGGAGCGCCGCATCCCGGAGTTCGACGAGCCGATCACCATCAACATCAACGGCTGCCCGAACGCCTGCGCCCGTATCCAGGTCGCGGACATCGGCCTCAAGGGCCAGTTGGTCCTCAACGACCAGGGCGAGCAGGTCGAGGGCTTCCAGGTGCACCTCGGCGGCGCGCTCGGGCTGGAGGCCGGGTTCGGCCGCAAGGTCCGTGGCCTGAAGGTCACTTCGGAGGAACTGCCCGACTACGTCGAGCGGGTCCTCACCCGGTTCCAGCAGGAGCGCGAGGACGGCGAGCGCTTCGCCGCCTGGGCCACGCGTGCCAGCGAGGAGTCCCTCTCATGAGCGAGCGGGCGGCTCCCTTCTACTGCCCCTACTGCGGCGACGAGGACCTGCGTCCCAGCGAGCAGGGTCATGGCGCATGGGAATGCGCGGCATGCAATCGGGCCTTTCAGCTGAAGTTCCTCGGGCTCCTCGCCCGGGGTCTCCAGCAGACCGAAGCAGGGGATGACGAGATATGACGACGACTCAGAAAGCGCGCCCCACCGACGACTTGAAAGCCCTCGCCGAGCAGGCGGGCCGTGACCTGGAGGACGCCTCCGCGCTGGAGATCCTCCAGTGGGCGGTGCGGACCTTCGGCAAGCAGTTCTGTGTGACCTCCTCGATGGAGGACGCGGTGGTGGCCCACCTCGCCTCCCGCGCGATGCCCGGCGTCGACGTGGTGTTCCTCGACACCGGCTACCACTTCCCCGAGACCATCGGCACCCGTGACGCGGTCGAGGCCGTGATGGACGTCAACGTCATCACGCTCACCCCGCGCCAGACCGTCGCCGAGCAGGACGCGGAGTTCGGCCCCCGACTGCACGACCGCGACCCCGACTTGTGCTGCAAGCTCCGCAAGGTGCAGCCCCTGGAGCAGGGCCTCGCCAAGTACGCGGCCTGGGCGACCGGGCTGCGCCGCGACGAGTCCCCGACCCGGGCCAACACCCCGGTCGTCGGCTGGGACGAGAAGCGCCAGAAGGTCAAGGTCTCCCCCATCGCCCGCTGGACCCAGGACGACGTGGACGCGTACGTCGCCGAACACGGCGTGCTGACCAACCCGTTGCTGATGGACGGCTACGCGTCCGTCGGCTGCGCGCCCTGCACCCGCCGGGTCCTGGAGGGCGAGGACGCCCGCGCCGGCCGCTGGGCGGGGCGCGGGAAGACCGAGTGCGGGCTGCACGAATGACCATCACCGAGAAGGAGTTGCACGTGACGACCGGAGCCACCGTCTGGCTCACCGGACTGCCGAGTGCCGGCAAGACCACGATCGCGTACGAGCTGGCCGGCCGGCTGCGCGAGAAGGGCCACCTCGTCGAGGTGCTCGACGGCGACGAGATCCGCGAGTTCATCTCGGCGGGCCTCGGCTTCAGCCGCGAGGACCGGCACACCAACGTGCAGCGCATCGGCTTCCTCGCCGAACTGCTCGCCCGTAACGGTGTCCTGGCGCTCGTCCCGGTCATCGCGCCGTACGCCGACAGCCGCGAGGCCGTCCGCAAGCGGCACCAGGAGAGCGGCGCCGCCTACGTCGAGGTGCATGTGGCGACCCCGGTCGACGTGTGCTCCGTACGCGATGTGAAGGGTCTCTACGCCAAGCAGGCCGCCGGTGAACTGACCGGGCTCACCGGGGTCGA
>Ga0307507_10010363_pt1 | contig 12069 bp, 16 predicted proteins | sample 7_EM_MG_FD_207223 | JGI IMG/M metagenome (GOLD analysis project Ga0307507, IMG submission 207223) | Populus trichocarpa ectomycorrhiza microbial communities from riparian zone in the Pacific Northwest, United States - 7_EM | ecosystem: Host-associated > Plants > Roots > Unclassified | place... | reverse complement strand
CTTCAGTGAAGTTCCCGTCATGGATAGAAAAATTCAAGTTTTTCAGGGCTGGACAAAAATTGACGAGGCCAGAGAGGACGGAGAGGGATATGGTGTCGGAGACATTGGCAAGGGTGAAGGATAACGTGATGAGTTTGGGCGTGAGGAAGAGAGGGATAAAGTGTAACATCGACCTTTCCACTTCTATTGAGGATAACCCATAATCCCAGGACAGGTTTTCGATGTTCGGAAGAAGGGGCCTCATATGCAACGTTGCTAGGCTTAGAGCTTGTGTAATCCCAATACCAACAGGAGAATTTGAAGACATCCAAATTTTGCGTATCCGTTTCGAATACAATGGAATCTTTGTTAAATCAGATGGCAAGATTGCCCTGCGTAAACACTGTGGGTTGAAAAAAATTAGACTACTTCCACCGGGATGATTTGCAAACGCAAACGTACCAGTACGTTTTCCTTATGATTGCCCCGACCCTTTCCCTTCATCTCGAACAAGTCAGATGGCATAGTGCAGAGAAGCGGGCGAAGGCCGCTAATTTCACGCCAGAGGACGTCAAGAGCTGGCCCTTCGAAATCACGACATGTGCGAGCGAGAACTGCTAAAGTTGGCGACCGATTATAACGTTCATTTGACAGGGTTTCCCAGTCTTTCTGCAAGGCTTCGCAAACCAAGCCAAAGAGCTCGGGAACACGAAGGCACCCATGAATCATTGGTCTGGGAGTTCCGCAGGAGTTTATAAGTTGCGCGTTGTTGGAGGTTGTTGACGTGTTGGTTACAATGTTTATTTGCGGAAGCCACGAAATACTTACTACATATAGTCACAATGTGCGTATGGATCAGAATGTGCGGATTTCATTTTTCGTATCTCTTTCTCTTTCAAAAAAAATCACACATGTCCAATGACGCCTGGGCTTGTGACTGGTGCAGAGGCGATGTGGGCGTGACGGAAAAATAGCCAAAGTCAGGAAGCAGGCGCGGCGCGCGCCTGATTCCGACGTATTTCCACTCGAGGTATGGCTATAATCCTATATGAAGGAATAAAATAAAAATAAAAAAGATGAGATTATGTTATAATTGATGTGAGGAGCGAGGGGAAGATAAAGGGGATACATGCGTGTATAGTGGGTAGGAGGAGTCACGTCCATGTCGTAAGGGATGTTGTTCAGATAACGAGTCTGTAAAAGTCTGTTGGTAAGGTAGCGAGGTTGTAGGCAGTTTGTAAAATAAAATAGGAATAAAAAATAAAAAATAAAAGTCTGTAGGAGGGTCAGGAATCCAGGGCGTGGATGTATGATGATGTAGATCGTGTGGTTTGTCCAAAAAGCGGAGCTTGTATAAGGACAGGGTTCTTGCGTATATATATTTTGAAGGCATCAGATGCCCATCTGCCGATGGCTTGGATGATTGAGGGAGGCACTCCATTTTCGGCAAGGGATGTGGCTCCTCCAGCTCTGAATGATTGTCCTGCTGTGTCTGAGTTGAAGAAACATCTTAAGCGTTTGATAAAGAACGATCGGGTGGGCACAACTCCTGCGCTCGTTAGCCAGAGGGGTGAGCTGAATGGGAATTTGTTGTCACGTGCGGCGAGGTAAGCCATGAATTGTTTGTGAGGGTCAAAGACGCGTTGATTTTTGCGAACGATGATCGTATTTCCTTCGAAGAATCTGTTGGCCTTATGGCCAGGCAGAAAAAATTGAAAGGAAGTGTCGGTGAAGTGGATGGATGTTCGTTTGGTCACTTTGCGGGGATCATGAAGCTCAGGATCATCTGGGTAGGTCATTTCACCTAAACGGAAAAGGGCGAAGAAGCCCGTGAGAAGTTGTGCTAGGAAGAGGATATTGTCGTGGTCGACAGAGCCAGCCAGTGCATTGACGACTGTTTCAAGGTCTGCAAGAGTGAGGGCACATTTGCGAGTAGTTGGGGTTGCACATAAACGCCTACATCCCTGCAATGTACGATGTACAAGAGCAGAGTTGCGGGCAGCACGAATATTTGGGAAGTATGGTTCCAGTTGTTGGCAGATTCCTGACAGGTGAGTTGCAATGGAGCTGGGTTTGATGTGATGGCACATGTAGATGGTGAAAAGACTGAGAGTGTCAGGGGTGGGTTCGAGAGGGAAGTCATGCAGTTTGATGAAATTTAAATATGAGTTGAGCGCGGATCCGTAGTTTTTCCAAGTTGAGTTATCGATGGCCTGTCCCAGGGCAATGGCTCACTCTCGGAGAAGGCGCTCCCGTGTCCAGGCTATCCTGTGAGGTTGCCTGGCATGGATGGTGGATTGTATCATTTTTTGGGCACCCCCAGCAGCAATTGAGGGGGTAGAAATGGTGAGATGACTAGGTCAGGGATGTACTGTCGAGCGAGTGAAAAGTTATTTTGTGAAATCACGTCAGCTACACAGTTTAGGTGTCCAGGGATGTGTATGACTCTGAGCTGGATGTTGGAGGAGATGCATGCATTGGCAGCATTGATAAGGATGGGGTTGTAGTGGGGGAGGCATCTTAGAGTGTTAAAAATTGCGACAGTGTTGTCGTTGTCAGTGTAGATCAGTACTCGGGCTGTTGGAGGCATACAGAGTACATCTGTTACGTGGCGAATGGCAGACAGGACACACAGAGCTTCAAAGTAGAAGATGTATTTGTCCATAGTTTCAACAGGTGTGGGTGAGTAGAAACCGACACGGTCGTCAGGCAACCAAAAACCCATACCTTCTAAACAGGCATCACAGAAAATGGTGATGTCAGCAGAATCCGTGTCCCAGTATATCTGATGGATCAGTCGCACGCCACTGTCGCATTCGAGGTGATGGATGGCCCATTCTAGATCCGCCCGAACAGTGTTGTTGATCCTAACGAATTTGTTAGGGGCACATGTTCCACTGATTTTAGCATAGAAGTTGTTGAGTGTGGGTCTGAGCAATGGGAAGACATTGAGGCTCCAGTTGATCCAGCCAGCGAGTCTTTGCCATTCGTGAAGGGTGAATTTGTGTTTTGAAGTAATAAATTCGGGGATCACTGACACAAGCTGTATAAGGGTGTCAGGTGGCATGGACATAGAGAGAGCATCTGCGTCGACTTCAATGCCAATTACAGTAAGGGGCGATCCGAAGATCTGCTTGCTTTCTTTGTGGGGTAGATTGATTTCATCCCAGAGTTGCAGGAGTTTGACTTGGTTGGCTGGCATAACTTTGTGGTATGGGTCGTACCAGGCAACATTGTTAGTGAGCTCAGGGCCGAAAGAATCATCCGAGTAAGTGCCCAGGAGTTCAATCCCCCTCTTCTTCGCTATCCATGAGACTAGCAACATGAAGGCAATCCAGTTACAACCAGATGCTCGACCACCAAAAGCGGTGTTCCTGTCAATGTGTAGGGAGCTGCCAATGCGATTAACTTGTTTTAACTGCCAATATGGGTGTACTGGAAGAAGTCGATATGCCTCTGCGACGTCAGACTTGAATAAGGTGTGAGGCAAGTCGGGGAAAAGTTTGTGCATGGAGATGAGGAATTGTCCAAGGTGTTGTAGGTTATCAAGCGGATAACCCATGATGTCTTCACGAGGAATCATGCTGTTAAGCGAGAATTTCCCTGCACTCTGATCTGTAACCATTCTTAAGTCTGTAGAATGTGGTTTTGGTACGGCGAAGACTGGCATGCAGTACATGCCAGGTAAGAGCTCATCACCAAAGGACTCAGAGAAGCATCCTTTGAAGATTTCATGGTCGCACTGGTCATGCAAAAATTGAGCTTCATCTGGATCTTCAGGTTCGGGTAGAGAGAGATTGAGCGTGTCGGGGTATTCCCCAAAGTGAGTATCAGCCCAAGGCCAGAAACCCTCTTGGAGACCATGACAGACAGACTCTACAAAGGGTTGATTGGGGTGAGATTCAAGCAATTTATAAAAACGGTCAACAAAAATTGGTGTGACAATGTTGAAAAGGTGAGGATTCTCCTTGATCGTTTTTGTGGCAACAGGGTTAGCAAGTTCAGAAGATGGGATAGGCGAGGCAGTTTCAGTCCAGTCTGCAGAAGATGGAAAGAACTGATTCGTGTCTTCCCAAATGTTATTTCTGAGATACAGTATACTTGGGGCATAACTCATGTGCTAGATCCTTCTTTGATATCGCAATGTTCTTTTCTGTGGCCCAAGCACTTGCAACGTTTGCAGGCATGTCTGAAATGGCAGTCGTCGCTTGAGTTTCTGCACCCACTGATTGAATTGAAGCGGTTGCATATTTCTGACTTGGAAGATTTTCCAGTCGACTGCTTTGCATTAGATCTGACGTGGTCAGACTCAACTCCATCGGGCATGATGATGGCGGAGTAAAATCTTGTAAATCGATGGGTGTCAGTGAGCAACACATTTTGTCCACCACCAACTTCATTCTGGATAGCGATGTCATAGAGGATAATTTTTCTGTGGGCAGATTGAATCTTAGTGGAGAAATGGCCCTCAATGTACTCCCCATATTCCCAGAGTTCATGTTCGTGGTGAGGGAAAGCAAATTTGATTGCTTTGACGGTGGCATTCCAAGCGCTGGTCCACTCGCCGCTCGTTTGGACCTTTTTGGCTGGCTCAGATCGACCAAGGGATATTTCAGTCGATCCCATGTGTCCAAGGTTCTCTTTAGGAGCGGAAATATGGTGCAATGATGAGAACACTGCGTCGAGGTTAATGGCTTGACCTTTGATGATGTTATCCCACTCTGAAGTTGGAAATCTGAGCGGTGCAGTTCGCGAGGTTTGAATCCACTGTCTGACAACCTTGAAATCACAGGCAAAGAGTTGGAGGACTCGACATGACTCTTCGCATTCTGTGTTTCCATTGCATCTGGCTTCCTCTTCACGGTTGTACCAGGGCATCTTGGACTCAAAGATTCTGCGTTTTTTGTTTGAAGGTCCGTTAAGGTCATTTTTGCCATCTGAGAGACCTGGTGACTGGTCTCATTTAGATCCATTTGATTCTTGACTGATTTGGGAAACAAGGTCGTTGATGGCTTTGTCAACAGCCGTGGATCCTCGCTGATTTTCGAGTCAATCTCGGTTTGGCTGCAATCCAACCTGTGCATGCCTTCCTTGCTTAACTGCTGAAGAAGCAAGGGCTTCAACTTTGTTGAGAGTTTTCACATAGTACTCAACGGCTGCATCCTTGGCTGGTTCAGTCCTAGATGGATTGAAGTTGAGGATCGATATAATGTTGGAGAGCGCCTTGAGCTTTGTGATCTCACCACGCCTGAAGTTGTTGACAACTTTGTCCATATACTCGATGGATTCGTCCTCGGGATTTCCATCTCCTTGGTTTGATCCTGGCAATTCATCGATTTCGCGATTCCCATCATCGGCTCTTGACAATTCATTCTGTGATGAATCGGGTTGTTCGTCCCCATCATTTCTATCCTCTGGAACAGGGGTGTGTTGGTTGTCTCGAGTCTGTTCAGGAGCAATGGACTCGTTTGCTCGCTCATTCCCAGTCTCTCTAATAGTGTTGGTGCGTCATATGTCGTTTCGTCCACCTCCATTCGATCCAATAGTGCTGGACGATCCATTCCCTGGGACAGTCGATGCAAAAAGTCTCTCATGGTCTCCACTCATAAGAACAGTTTGAGGAAACGATGAATACATAGTATTTTTATGACAAAAGAATGAGTATGCTAGAAAACTGAGTAGATAACATGAGATATCACAACGAGAGCCTGGTGATATAGAACATAATTCATACCTGGTTGAGGAGTGAGATGTCGAGATGAGAGCCTTATGGAAAGGGGGGTCTCATCTCGCTCCTCAACCAAAAGGGTTGATTCTAAAAATATGTTGGCGTGTGTAACTCGGATCCAAGCATGGATCTCGCAAGTTGATGAAGGGCAGAGCGGCGGCTCTAAGTCGTGTGTTGGCGGACACGATGACTGTGGTTGTGCATGTGCAAGTTAGCCCTGGTCGGCTTGCATTGGACTTGAGTAAACACCGTTTAAACTCGATTAATTAGTACATAAAGTACTGCTTGCAGTTTTGATGGGATTCATGAAATGTAGGAATGAACGAAAAGTGAATTCTGCATATCCTGATCCATATGCACATCAAGACGCACATTGTGACCATATATAGTATGAGAAGCTACATACAATGTCGTGGTACGATGGAGCTTAGGTTCTTTACAGCAAAATGAAAAACCCTAGACACCTCTCCAATTTTCCCAGACTCCGCCTCACTTTGTATAAACAACCGCTTTAGGAAATGAGTGGGTGTGAGTGATGCAAACACTGTTCTCGCTCCACCAACCTCCACCAACCTCCACTTCATGCATTCGCTAGTGCCTCATTTATGTCATTTCCCTGAATTTCAGTGTCTACCCTCATAACCAAGGAATCCCCATCGAAGGTATAAAGAGTGCAATGGACGCTGGTACAGGTCGGTATCACACATGGATAATATCATCTATCAGAACGCTAACTACAATAATCAACACAGACAGCCAGGGCAAATGGCTGCCTTCTTGTTGGGAATGGGGCCTCCACCTCCGCCGCAGCCACAGGATTTTGCAGTCGCAATAGGCAACCATATGCTGGACCACCAGGACAACATCGATCCTCAACTACTCATGCACGAAATCAGTATGTTGCCTACATATATATCTGTTGAATGATGCTGATAGGTTTTACAGACCGTGTCGTCGTTCGCATCACAGTGAATGACAAGTCTACAAAGGATATTGACATCCCTGTCGATATTCCTCATGATGATTTCATCAGTTGTGTTTGCACTGCAATGAATCTCAATGCTGCAACTGTAAAGTGGTAGTTCCCTGACATATTTGAAGATGGATGAAGAGAAATATAGAAGCACCATATTTGTAAAAGTATATATAATATAATGGAGTGGCCATGAAGTCACCATGACATAAGCATGGCGGAGTTGCACCAAATGCAGTTGTTTGTACAAAGCAAGGCAGAGTCGAGAAAATTTGGGGAGGTGTCTAGGGTTTTGCATTTTGCTGTAAAAGGCCCATTTCCTTGTGTCAGAGTATGGAATACATCACGAATCATCATTGATCATTGTTCAATCTTCACCCATTTCCCTACCACCCCTTTCCTGCCATCGCACCTTGCTAAATATTTTGAGGAGACACTCTGCCTCGTCCCACATCATTCCACTGTCAGTGGCCTCATCAAAATAACTATCAGGGTCCCTCCAATCACAGTCAAAAGTGATTGAATCAATGCTGGGGAATAAACCAGAAAGAAAAGCCGCAACCAGGGCTGGGCATTCAATGGGAGAGTCTCCCATGGATAGGGAGGTCAAAGGGTTGCTGAAGAGACTGCAACTTGGCATCAGCGATGTCAGCTGAATATCCCAAGCATCAAAAACTATGCCCAAGAACCACAGTTTTGGGCAATGTTTCGCAAAGGAAACAAGATCCTCAATTGTTATAATTGGCTTTGATGACGAGTCTAGATTGTGAAGTCTCAGATGCTGTATGTGGGGCCATGCAGCAGCTAACCTGTTCACTGTGTCGCTTGTAAGCATAATCCCCAAACTAAGCCAGACATCAATGTTTTGAAGCTTTGAAAATACAGTCAATGCCTCAAGCCCAACTTCCAAATTGGCCATATCAGACTCATGGTCCATGTTCATCGCCATTTCCTTTAATGTGAGGTTTTGTAATGAAGTATGGCCAATGTGATGACTAATGGTACTGAAGAGCTCCCACCATTGGGAAGGATAACAGTGATCCACAACTGAAATATAGAGATCCTTGATGGGACTAGAAGATAGAAGTTGTGCAAAAGCAATCACTACTTCCATCGTACTATCTGAAATCGATAGAAATCGAAGGGTGGGATACCCTCCAACAGGATTCAAAGGGTGGGATACCCTCCAACGGGATTCTGGGTTACAATTGGAAGACGTTCATTGTGACTGCGCGTCACACCTTTGAGAGAGGTAAAGGAAAGTCTTTGGAGAGAGGGAATTGTTGCAAGATGCTCCAGAGCTTCCTGAGGATGTGTTTCCACTTGAGGTATGGGAATACATTGTGTGAGTAAGTTATGTAGTATAAGGAAGTGGGTGGGTGGGTGACGAAAAGACAACTGTAGGATACTGAGTTGACGAAGCAATCTGTTATCACAATAGCCTTGAATAAAGGGTTGAAGACATACCTGGCTGAGGGAGTGAGATGTTGAGACAAGAGCCTTGTGGAAAGGGGTCGTCTCATCTCACTCCTCAGCCATAAGGAAGATTCTAAAAATAGGTTAGTATCAATCCAAGTGTGGATTAATACTAGTTGAGCATTGGCTCTGGTTGGTTGAGCGGTGGCTCTTAGTCGCGTGTCAGCAGACACAGTGACTGTGGTTGTACGCATGTGAAACTAGCCCTGCTTGGCTTATATTGGACTTGAGTAAACTCAGTTTAAACTTGACCAATAACACCTGGGCTAATGGGTGTTTGCAGAGGCAGTTCATGAGGAAAGATAGCCAAAAATGAGAAATCGGGCACAGCGCACACCCAATTCCAATGTGTTTCCACTTGAGGTATTGCTATATTCCTATATAAAGATTGTTAAGAGAGAGTAAGTAAAAGAGAAAAGGGTTTGGAGTGTGATGAGGTCACATAGTGGGCGATGTGAGGAGCGAGGGGGAAAGCATGAGGAGAGAGAAAAATGCAAGTCTGTATCAATGTGAGAGGTCCATATCCATAGGTAGGTGTGTGGGAAAGGGATTCGGGAAAAGTCTATATTGATGGGAGAGGTCCATATCCATAAGTAGGTGTGGGGGGGTAAACGATTCGGAAAAAGTCTGTAAAATAAAATAAAATAAATTGGGAAAAGTCTGTAAAAAACCAATCAGGATTCCAAAGTGTGGATAAAGGAAGATTGGGCGTGGGCGGTTTGTCCAAACAGGAGCACCTGGATGAGGACAGGGTTTTTTTGTATATAAATCTTGAAGGCATCGGAAGCCCATCTACCAATGGCCTGAATGATTGAAGGGGGAACTCCATTCTCTGCAAGTGATGTGGTGCCTCCAGCTTGTAGAGATTGTCCAGCACTGTCAGAGTTGAAAAAACGACATAAGCATTTGATGAAGAAAGATCGTGTTGGTACAACACCCTTGCTTGTAAGCCAGAGGGGAGAGCTGAGGGGGAATTTGTCATCACAGATGCGAAGGTAAGCTGTGAAGAATTTGTGGGGGTCAAAAATGCAGTGATTCTTTTGGATAATAATTCTGTTCCCTTCAAAGAATCTGTTAGCCTTATGGGTAGGCAGAAAGAATTGAAAGGATGTGTCAGAGAGTCAGACGGAGTTGCATTTAGTGACTTTTCTAGGGTCACGAAGTTCAGGGTTGTCTGGGTATGTCATTTCACCCAAACAGAATAAAGCAAAGAAGCCAGTGAGCAATTGTGCTATAAAGAGGCGATCATCATATTCCATGGAATTGCCTAAAGTGTTTAAAACTGTCTCAAGGTCACCCAAAGTCAAGGCACATTTGCGAGATGTGGGAACTGCATGACAGCACCTGCAACCCTGCAATGTACAGTGTACAAGAGTAGATTTATGGGTGGAGCGGATGTTTGGGAAGTAGGGTTCGAGTTGTTGGCAGATGCCTGAAAGGTATGTGGCGACTGAGTTGGGTTTGATGTGGTGGGACATGTATACGGTGAATAAGCTGAGGGTTTCTGAGGTGGGTTCTAAGGGGAAGTCGTGCATTTTGATGAAATTCAAGTAAGAATTGAGGGCAGAGCCATAGTTTTTCCATGTGCCAGAATTGTCAATGGCCTGTCCCAGAGCAATAGCTTGCTCCCGAAAAAGGCACTCACATGTCCAAGGCTGCCGAAGAGGTTGCCTGGAGTGCACAGAGGAAGGGATCATTTTTTGGGTGCCCCCAGCAGCAGTCAAGGGGGTATGAAAGATGATATGACAATATCAGGTACATACTGGTGTGCAAGTAAAAAGTTTTTGCATGAAATTGTGTCTGCAACATAATTTAATTCTCCTGGGATGTGTAACACTCTGAGGTGGATTCCAGATGTAATGGAGACATCAGCGGTGTCGATGAGGATTGGGTTATAGTGGGGTAGGCATCTGAGGGTGTTGAAGATGGAGACAGTGTTGTTGTTATCAGTGTATATGAGGATCTTGGCAGAGGAAGGGATTTGCAGGACATCTGTGGCATGGTGAATGGCTGATAGGACACATAGGGCTTCGAAATAAAAGATCTGTTCGTCTGTAGTGTTGTCAGGCACAGGTGAATAGTAACCAATGCATTTGTCAGGCAACCAGAAACCCATGCCATCAAGGCAGGTGTCACAGTAAATGATTACATCTGCAGATGAGATGTCCCAATGTATGTGATGGATTAAACATACACCTTTGTCTGAGTCGAGGTGCCTTGCAGCCCATGTTAAATCCATGCGGACAGTGTTATTGATCCTGACATATTTGTTTGGAGTGCATTTTCCAGAGATCTTCACGTAGAAGTTGTTGAGACAAGGTCTAAGTAAAGGAAAAACATTAAAGCTCCAGTTGATCCACCCTGCAAGGCATTGCCATTCGCGCAAGGTGAATTTGTGATTTGAGCTAATGAAATCATCAATAGCTGAGATCAGTTCTCTCAATCTGTCTGGTGGCATCGTCATGGATAAGGCATTTGCATCAACCTCAATACCTATGATGGTAAGCGAAGAACCATAGATCTGTTTGCTCTCTTTGTGTGGCAAGTTAATTTCGTCCCACAGTTGTAAAAGCTTAACCTGATTCTTCAGCAAGAATTTGTTGTATGGAGGGTACCAAGCGAGGTTGTTGGCATGGTCTGGACTGAAAGAGTCATCTGAGTAGGTACCTAGGAGCTCTATGTTCCATTGCTTCTTTGCTATCCAGGAGACTAAGGACATAAAAGCTATCCAGTTGCACCCCGATCCACGACCTCTGGAGGCGTTGTTCCTATCGACGTGAAGATTTCCTGAAATCTGGTTTATCTGCTTGATCTGCCAGAAAGGGTGTACTGGGAGGAGTCTGTAGGCTTCGGCAACGTTGGACTTGTATAGAACACAGGGAGAATGAGGAGTTTGATGATGCATGGAGAGGAGGAACTCACCCAGATGGTGGAGGTTATCAAGGGGATAACCGATGATGTCTTCTCTGCAAATCATGCTGTTTAAGGAGTATTTCCCTGCACTTTGGTTGGTTACCATTTGTAGGTCAGTTGAATGTGGTTTTGGGACAGCAAAAATTGGCATGCAGTACATGCCAGGGAGGAGTTTGTCACCAAATGACTCAGAGAAATGACCTTTGAAAATCTCATGATCCCACTGGTTGCGTAGAAATTCAGCTTTGTCAGAATCAGGTAGCGAGTAGTCTAGGGTGTCAGGGTACTCCCCAAAATGAGTATCGGCCCAAGGCCAGAAACCCTCACAGAGTCCATGACACACAGATGCAACGAAAGGTTGGTTAGGATGCGAATTGAGGAGTTCTTCGAATCGGTCAATGAAGATAGGCGTGACGATATCAAAGAGGTCGGGATTTTCATTGATTGTTTTTGTGACAACTGGATTCACAAGTTCAGATGCTGGGATGGTTGGTAGTGGTGAGGCTGTTTCTGACCAATCAGCAGAAGAACGCGAAAAATGTTCACCACTATCCCATATGTTGTATCTAGTGATGTCACGGCTCGGCTTGGCTGGCTCATGGCTCGGCTCAGGCACTGGAGCCGATCAAAATGGCTCTAAGCCGCTCTGAGCGGCTCTGAGCCGGCTAAGCTGACTGAGATTGCTCGAAGTTGTGGGCTTGCCATTCTAGTTATTTTTATACCTTACTTATGCATTTTAGCTATCAAATATGATGTATAGACCATTCCTACAGAAGGAGTAAGTCATATTATTGAGCTTTGCAAAAATTAGTATTTTTGATGAGATTATTTGGCCATGTTTACCTCCTTGTACCTGTTACAAAACATGCTTGTGCAAACTATCTCGCAAGTAATGTACAAAAATATACATGCAAAATAGCTCTAGGACCCTGTATACAGTGTTTTATAATGTTTTCAGAAGGTTTGAAATTATATAGCAGCTCTGAAATTTAGTCAACTT
>Ga0307507_10010362_pt1 | contig 12070 bp, 7 predicted proteins | sample 7_EM_MG_FD_207223 | JGI IMG/M metagenome (GOLD analysis project Ga0307507, IMG submission 207223) | Populus trichocarpa ectomycorrhiza microbial communities from riparian zone in the Pacific Northwest, United States - 7_EM | ecosystem: Host-associated > Plants > Roots > Unclassified | place... | reverse complement strand
ATTAAAAATCTAACCATTAATTAAGTTTATTTTTCCTGTTTTCAGCTTATTTTTTGAATTTTACTTCGCCATTTTATGATGAGTTAAAGGTGAAATAATTCTTTGCAAAGGTTTCACTTTTTCGATGGCACATTTCTCGGTCAATGGTATCCGGAAGGGTTTCACGCTAAGTGCATGGTATTCAAAAGGTTTACCCGGCATTTGATAGGCAAAAAGTAAATCATTAGGGTTAGGGTTATTAAAAGGGATTGGTAATTGCTCTCTGTTCTAAACCAAATAACTACGGCCTAACACCACTCTGGTGGGCTTCTCAGCACGGCAAAGCGAGGGTGGTGGCGCTACTGTATCTCCGGTCTGCTGGTGTGATCTAAAATTTTCATTATCCCCTAAACGGTGAAGGGTCCCGTATGGGACCCTTAATATTTTCCAGGTGGAAGTGCGGTAGCCACAATGACCCCTTCCATCTTTCCAGTGGGAGAAATTCTTTTATTACTTTTCATTCTAAATAAGTCTTTTCTTTTATTCCTGTGTCTTTTTCACTCTCCTTTTCAAAATTTAATCGTTGAGGTTGATCTCGGGTGCTCGTGTTGTCATTTGGGTTCGTTAGCCGCTGACCGTCTAAGGGATAATATTATTTACTTTTATTGTTGTTTTCCGGCTCTATATCCTCTTTGCATATTTATTGTTCCCTTAGTTTTTCAATAATTCATTTTGCCTTTTTCACCACTCTAAAGTGTGAACATAAAGATCATCGAGACATAGAAAAATATATATGAAATGCAAGTGTTTATATTGTCTTAATCCCTCGCACAGACGCCAGAGAATAGAGACAAAATTAACAAACAAAACATTTCGCATCAACCGGAGACAGTGCAATACCAGCGACACAGTGGAGATCAAGCATAGCAGGCTAGAGGCAAGATCCCCTAACTAAACAAAAATATGATTAACCAAAAGAACAGGCTCCGGAGAGCCGTTTCAGAGATTAAACTGAAAAGAACAGATACTACACTTGATCTAAGCCTGTTCGATCGTTAGAATGCGTTAGGCTAGATGAGGGGGAAAGTTGTGGTAGACTTACCAAAAGGCAAAGAGAGCTGAGGAAAAAAGAGGAGAAGGTGGTGGCAACGGTGGGTTTATATATAGCTAGGTTCGGGAGTGCCAAGACTTTTTTTTGATTTTGGCCGCTCGTAATTCACGAGTAGGGTTCGGGTTCGTAGGTTGCCTCTCCCAGTCACCTCCATTATTACTAGCCCTACAACTGGCTTCACCGGGCGTGCCTAGCTTAAAATTCTCTCCCCAGCAGCGGCATTTTCATCACTCATTTATCAATCGTCCAAACCGCACACGGAAGAAGTCTAAGGCTATCTTTGCTTTGTATGTGGAGTTTGTCATTTGTCCTTTCGGCGGTAATCTGGCTACTCCCCTCTCCCCTATGCTGGCTAATCCTAGGCTTCCTTCCCCTCTGTACGTCATGTGTTTACCATTCCTTCCCCTTTTACATATTTATTGAGATCTAAAGTGTTTTCTATACTAGCCCTGGTAATAGCACCTACTCCACTGTATTTTATGATACCTATGATATATAAACCTACCGTTTCAACCCTTCTTTCTCACCGAGTGATGCTTCGTGACTTTTATTCTCAGTGTTCTGTAATAGTGTTTCTGCTCTTTCAAGTGTCGCACGACCGCGGGCCGAAAAAGGATACGGGAGGGAGGGACTAAACCTGCTCGTTAGGTTTTGGAGGGTCGCTACAGTTGGTGCTAAGTTTCGAAGGCACCGTAGTCCAATTTTAAGGGATGAGCAAAACTGAATATCATAAAGAATGATAGTGTTAAAAAAAGAGAGCCTAGCGTGTCGGAAATTTCAGCCAAGGAGAGAGAAATAGGAGTACTGAAAAGGAAGTTTCCGAGTTCTCCACCCCTAGCTTCAAAGGGGGTACATATCATCCACACAAACACACTGGATCTTCCGGATAACTCCAAGAAGTAAGAGTTCACTCCTCCTTATCTCAAAGAAGTATGAGAAGGTAAAATATGGAGTCCGCTCATGGGGTTCAAGTATTTTTGTAAGCGAAAAGGGAAAGCAGATGTTCACTAAAGATCGCGCAAGGAAAAAGGGCAAATGAAGAAATAAAATTAATTCTGGTTGTATGGTTGTGCTTGTCGGCCTTCTCACATGGAGGAGTGTTGATGCCGTTGATCAACCGATGATCTTCCATCAATCAATTGATGATGCTTTCTCTAGGTGCCCTTCTCTAACTTACCTCTTTTATGCTGACTCGGCAGGTGGGCGAAAAAACACCCTAGTGAAAAGCCCCCACTTGCGAATGCTCCCCACTACATCCACCTCCATAAACCCTGGCTGATACTAACTATAGCTATCATACCGATAAACATGCGGGTATGAACAACAAAACGCCTGAATCTAATTTCACCCCCATAGTACCAAGCTTTTCCTCCGCATTCCTCAAATTCTGATCGCCGTCGACGATGGAATTGTAAGGACCTTGATAGTAAATTTATTTTCACAATAGACATACAATGCTCAATTTGGTATCAATTTGCATGCAAAAAAAATGCCTCTATGTTGCTTCATCCAAAGGGGGTGAAATCTTATTTAGGCTGATTTTTTAGGCTGAGACTGAATTGGCGAAACATCCCGCCATAACATAACTAGGGAGATGGCTACAGAGACATAATACCTTCGGAAGGTGGGCGTGTCGTGGCTAGAAAGTTGTCGAGCCTTTTGTTAATGACTAGTCAAACTTGGTTCGGAAATTTGAGGCTTGTGTAGTCCCCTCGGAGGTAGACATTGCTGTCATGTTCGGCTCGAAATCGTTACTACCGCAATTACATTAGTCTAGTGTCTTGCCAGTGGCGGCTTTTGTTGAAGTATACCATCGGTTTTCTGTTTTTATCCGCCGCGTTCTCTTGGCTTTGCCGTGATCCAGTGAACTCTCTAGGCTATGACGGCACCAACCGAGTGATATCAAATGAATCGGAACCAAGGAAAAAGGAACGCAAGGAGGGAAGGAACTATCTACCTAGGCCCGGATTATATATGAGCGGGTTCTGAGATCAGGATGTGTGCTTTTTAAGTCACCAACAGCAGTGCTTGCTTGTGTAGATCTCTATATAACAAGAGTCGAATGTGTTCGCGTACCGGTTAGAGTGGGAATTTTTGGTGAATTAGTGCCCTTTCTCAATTGAGGTGGGGATATCGATAGCGCGGAGATGGGCGGTAGTCTGAGGGGATATGTTGGGGACTTAGGCGCTATGTTAAAAGGGGGAGGTAGCTTCCACAGCTTCATTCGCACTCTTTACTACAACTAAACTACCAGAAAATACATGTGTGTAGATAAAGCACAAGGAACGCATCGTGACCCTTCTATGAACCCCCGCACCTTTCTCCTCATTTCTCTACACGTTCGCATTCCTCTCGACACTCCTGTTATAACAAAGAGAAGACATGTTAGAGGAATCTTCTCCTCAAATTACTAAAGCACTAGAACAGTTCGTTAAGTTCCCGAATAACTTGCGGCCTTCCTATAACATCCGGAATCCACCACATCCTTCTAAACCCTACTACTTGCGTCGTTAATACCCACACTCTCATTTCCCTTGTGTACCACTACCTACTATTAGAATTACTCTAAGGGGCTACTTCTACCTACCTCTATCTAGGGTATGTAGGAGAGTAAGAGGGGCGTATGGATCTTTATACTTTTACAGATCCCCGATTAGGATGGTCTTGTACCACTTTTGTCGCCTATTCATGACATAGTCAACTGGCAACGGGGCGCTGGCCCGGTTCTAAAGGATGCGGCAAAGAGGGGGTAGGTAGGAAAATTGTCTACTTGCCCTAGTCATATTTCTCACCTAGCAGGATTCCCTTCAACTGTAGGGTAAAAATATCATCAGGCATCGTGTATCGCCATCCATCCATCCATTAGTCACTCAGACTTATCACAGTAGCTTTGTTGCTCAACATAGGCTTAGGGTTCAATATGAGCTCGGGGGGGGGGGGGTCATTTATGCTTCCGGGGCACGTTAAACGGTTAAAAATGGAATACTGGAAAGGCAAAGAAACAGCTACAGCGAGCTCAGAATGTCAGAAAAAGGGTGGGGCGACAGGAGCGCAGGCCTTGTTTTTAAAAGATAAATATTGTGGGCGTGCTGTCTAAGCCTATAAAAGGAAATATATAAGCTAATAATAACGTATCAAGCAGCAAGCAAGGTTGCGGAGATGAATGTGAAGTAGAATGCTATATACAGTAGACTCCTAATGTCATGTTGAACAGCAAAGTAATGCTAAGCTGCCGAGTTACTGCGCCAAGCCGTAAAGTTTCGTTGAGCCGCAAAGGTAGGTTGATTTCGGGCACTCTTCAGAGTGCCCCTGGTTGTTGCTAGGCGCCACAACCTTGGCACGTACAAGGGTCAGGGATAAAAAAGTGGTACAGAACAGGGGTATTGAGCTTGATTTTGTCGAAAATAAGTAGTACGTCACAATCTAGAAAAGTGTAGAGGAGCTTAAAAACATGATTGGCAAAGTAGTTGCATGTAGCAGGGAAAGAAGGAGAAAACAAGAAATATGTAAATAAAATCAAGAATCGAAAGAGAAAAACAAGAATAAGAGATAGAAAAAAAGAAATTCAACAATGAAGAATCTATTAAAAAAAGTATAGAGGGAGGGCAGTGATGTCAACGATTATGGGGGTGAAAAAAGATAAATAGAGAATGAGGAAAAGGAAAATAGTGTTTGAGAAATGTTATGATACAAGTTTATTCCTAATCATGGCCCCAGTTACAAGAAGCTTTAGCCATGCTTTTGCGGCAACGTCTCCTCCACCTCACTCGCTTATCTCTCACTATTTCCAAGCACTACTTTCGGATAATTCGTTTTCGTCAACGCCATCAACACCTACCGAGTTAGGCTCACAAAGCGCAAGCTCAACCCCTGAACCAGCTACCTGTTCTGATGTGCCCATGCTTCAATCATTTCAATCAATTCACTCTGATTCCCAATCTGCCCTCCCGCCCTCTCACTCTCCCCACTCTCTGAATATAAATGAGAGAGTACAATCTCATATTTCTCCATCCCTGAACCACCTATCATCCGATAATTCTGGACCTCCCATACTCTCGAATTCTTCTTTACATTCACTATCTGATCCTGTCTCTCAAACTCTTTTATCTACCCCACCTCTGCCTGAGCATATATCTGGAACGGAGGTTGAGTCAGCTACCCGCACTCATATTCGTGCACTGCGACATGTTGGCCGCTGGAGCTATCGCCGCATTGCAGGCCATACAAAACTTTCGCTAACTACTGTTTACCGAATTGCACATCCACCGAGAACACCGCACCGGCAATGCAGCCATCGGGGCCAGCACCATATTCTCTCCTCTCCAATCCGCAAAAAAATCATTTATCTTGCCACCTCCTCAGCAGCAAACCGACGCAAGCCTCTTACCGAAATTGCCTTTCTCGCTGGCATTAAAGCAAGTGCTCAAACACTCCAGCGTTCTCTTGCTCTTGCCAGTTACCATCGCCGGGTTGCCCGTAAAAAGCCTTGGCTTTCACCTAAGAATCGTGAGGTAAGTTCTTTTTCTTTTTTCTTTCTTCCTCCTTTACTCGTTTACTTCTTTCCTATCTTTACTTCTTTTCATTCTTCCTGTTAAGACCTCCTACCTGTTTGGATAAAATGGTTCCATTCTTCTTCCCTATACAAGTGGCCCTTGCTCTTCCATTTCAAAATAGAGCGAACGCCCTTTTCACAGCAGAAATGACCACAGCATTTGGGCCAAACTGGCCCTTATTCTTTTTACTTTACTTTACTTGTGATTGAATGATGTTGGTAAACACAGCTACTATTGCATACCAGAGGAGACTTCGTTCTTTTGATCAACTCTTGGTATCATGCAATATCAGTCTGGTCTACGAACATCTAATGTCCCAAGTACTCTTTCTCTTTCCTTTTTATTCTTTTCCTTTTTATTTCCTTTTTGTTCCTTTCATCTTTTGTTTATTTTTCTTCATTCAAGTTTATTCTCTTCATGTTATTTGTTTATTCATTTTTTGTTTATTTATTCTTTGTTTATTTACTTTTTTTATTTCTCTTTTTACTCTTTTTTTTTTTCTTTTTTTTCTATTTGTTCTCTTCCTCTGTATTTTCTATTTATTCGTTAGTTTACTCTTGATTTCAGTTCTACTATATTTTGTTTATATTTTATTCTTCGTTACCTTGAGTGTTCTTTCTTGCTTGTTTCACCTGCCACTTCGTGAGTTCTTTTTTACCTCTTTTACTCTCACATTTTATTTCACTTTCTATCTCTTTGTCTTTGCCCATGATTTCTTTGTATTTACTTTTACTGCTTTTCTTTTAACTTTATTTATATTGTAGATGTATTCATATATTGTATAGTGCTACTTGCGTTTTTACTTGTATTTCTACTTGTTTCTAATTGTATATTTACTGGTGAAAGGAGTATGATACTATTTGTGCAGTTTTTATTTTATCAAGTTTAAGGTTTTTTGTTTTTTTTGAAAGAATTGAAGTGATAACAAGTGTTTTTTATAATTTTGATTATCATACTAATCATTTCTACATAGGCACGTAAGACCTGGGCTGATCGATTTCGGAACTGGACTACGAACGATTGGGAGCGAGTCATCTGAACCGACGAATGCGCTTTCAATGTCGGTGCCTCTCCGGGAAGGGTTTTCGTCACTCGCCGAGCAGGTAAAGAATACGAGAACACCTGTTTAGTTCCTCGTTTTAAGAAGCTAGAAACCATTCTCGTTTGGGGCTGCTTTGTCGGTTGACAAAAAGGTCCTCTTGTCATCTGGGATCGCGCATCCATGGGCAAGACAATTAAATCTGAAAGTTATTGTACCCATATTGTTCCCAAGTTAGAGAAGTTTTGGCACCAGGTATCTCAAACCGCCAATGATTACGTCTATATTCAGCAAGATGGCGCCTTCCCTTACCGCTCTGCTTTTACTACCAATATTTATAAGGAAAAAGGTTTATACAACTATCTTTTACCTTGGGCGGCCTGTTCCCCTGATGCTAATCTTATTGAATGTGTCTGGCGATTGATGAAGACTAGAATCAATCGCCGTATCCCCCGCCCCCAAACTAATGAGCAAATGCGTAGGGCAATTCTGGAGGAATGGGAAAGAATAAATGAAGATGACTTAGGTGCTCTTCTCCTTGGAATGCCTGAACGGGTTGCTACTATTTCTTCTGCTAGTGGGGGACATACACGATTCTAGTGCATGTGAGGTCTTTTCTCTTTTTCTTTTTTTTTCCTGCACTGGTAGTATTTACATTGTCTTAGCTTTTTATTTTATTTTTATTTTTATCATTTCTACCTGGATTGTCCCCTTCTTTCTTGACTTCTTGCTTGCTTGGTATGCTGCTCGCCTCTCTACTCAAATTGATATTAACGAATGATTTTACGAGTCTACTTTTCTCACTTTTTTTCTTATCATTTTCTAAGTAACATCATTTCTATAAGTTTAAGCAATTGAAATTGGTACTTTTTGGTACCTATAGTGACTTTTCACCGCTCTGAAATACCTTTGTCCTATGTATATCTGTACCAATTATTTGTAGATCATACTTGCTTACCGTACCACTATTTTATCCCTGACCCTTGTATGATACAACAAAGTTCGTGAGTAGTTAATCTGTGTTGACCTCCGAAATAATTCCTGTAGGTGAGAAAACATCTCCTCCGGCACTTGTGCCTCAGACTACTCCCATAGCTGTAAAATGCAGTCAATAGAGAAAGTCTTGGTGAAACTGCGTTTCACTCGAGACCACTAATTGCCTGACACCTTTCCTGCGGTGGTGCCATAGTTTTCGGGAGAGCCAAATTTCGTTTCAGGGACTAGACTTTAGTCCTGTGGTGGTACGGTAGCTTTGGTCATGTTTTAGGGAATAGTACTGTATACTAAGAGCCATTCGTACGGTAATTTATTTTAGAATCGGCCGGAGATTTACTTAGCTGCTCCGGTCAGCTAATGTAGTGGTGAATTTTGGATCCTCAATTATCCTAAGCTTTGATTAGAGACCATTAATTGGCATATTCAGTAGCTCTTTGAATTACTGCTTTAGTTAGCTATCGAACTATATTTGGTATTTACGAACTCACTCTTTGGTCGTTCGGAAGATGGGCTGGATTGTGGTGAATTCAACGGCATATGGGGATGCGCTTGGGAAGACAGGGTGAACGCACCCCAAACAGTGGAACCAGAGGTTGATGAAGCACTGGGTTTATAAAAGGAAACACTGCCTCCAAGTATGCTGTTACAAGTACCTATCGTTCTCGCGATATCGGGTCCTCCACCTCGGCGGTAGAGCCGCCAACTCGCCTAACCGAAGAGGAGGGATCATATCTGTAGCGTTGCCTATTAGGGGTGTTTGGATACACAACTAGGGTTTCTGGTCCTCGCATACCGTAGAATTCCCATAAATAAGCAGCATCTTGGAATGAACCGCAACCACTCAAAATCTGGCTCATGTGAGTACCATCTCTTAGACAGTCTGTTGCTTCTTAACTTAACTTTTGAGCAAGCGCGGCTTATTTATGGAATTCTCGGGTAACATAAACCTTACATTTTTCGCCAATAACGGAGGAACCTTACTATTCGATGGGAATGGAGGAAGTATTACTGGTTTGGGCCGAACGACTTCTCGGGGTAGGTGTTTGAGGTGTCTGACGGGGGAAGAGGTAAGAGAGCGGAGAAGAGGCTTGTGATGCTGGTGGATTAAGAGATCGGGGCCTAATACCGGTAGTTCGTGAGGGCTTGAGGAGTTCTATATGCGGGAAGTAGGTGAGTGGACGGGGGGTGGTGCAGCCTTAGAGCATTGGGAGGGGTGTCTCTTGGTCACCCCACTGAATTAATGGTGTGTTGAATTACGTACACTAGACTATGGAAATCCCCACCAACAACATAGACGGGGTTTTGGAATACCGGTGTGGATGAGGGCATTAGTATAGGGTAGTTTAGCAATCAGGAGAGTGTTTGAGTACGCACTAAACACTTATGTTTGTAGATAGCTTGGCATGCAGAGTTTCCTGCATATAAGCCACCTCTCTCTTTCCTTAGTTAGACAAGCACGCGAACGCCCAGGCAAACACCAATAGAGATTGTTTCCTTCCTATTCCAAGCGGGTGCAGCACTTCCTCTTTTACTATATCCTTGTTCCATCTATTTAGCACGATACCATCAGAGCATTTCCCCATCTAGTTATTATCCGGTATAGCAGAGAGGCAGAACTACACGCACCAGGTGGGATACGGCTCGGTCGACCACACCATCCTACTAAGGGAACTATATCATTTACTCCCACACCGGTATATTGTCTTAATCCCTCGCAGTGACGCCAGAAAATAAAGACAAAAGTAGCAAACGAAACTTTTCGCATCAACCGGAGACAGTGCAATACCAGCGACAAGCATAGCAGGCCAGAGGCAAAATCCCCTAACTAAACAAAAATATGATTAACCAAAAGAACAGGCTCCGGAGAGCCGTTTCAGAGATTAAACTGAAAAGAACAGATACTACACTTGATCTAAGCCTGTTCGATCATTAGAATACGTTGGGTTGGATAAGGGGGAATGTTGTGGTGGACTTACCAAAAGGCAAAGAGAGCTGAGGAACAAAGAGGAGAGGGAGGCAGCAATGGTGGGTTTATATAGCCAACTTCGGGAGCCAAGACTTTTTTGATTTTGAGCGCTGGGGGTTTATGAGTAGGGTTTGGGTTCCTGTGGTTGCCTTCCCGCCTCGACTACTACTCGGTAAATCCCTCCTAAGGGATACTACCAGTACCGGTATATTGCATGATATTATTGCACCACATGCTAAAGTGTGGGAGTGAGTTGACTGAATATCTCACTGATCACACCTGCGACAAGTCACCTAGTTCTGAACCTCGTATTATATCTCCTGCGAGGCTAGTAGGGCACGAGAGATATCCTATAAATGAACAGCAATTTTCAGCATTCGACCACGGAATGGCCAAAGTGGTGTTTATTGCCCTCTGTGCGCTCGCGCTGCTAGTCTATGTTCACGACATAGACTATCTACTATAGGTGAAATATCTCGATAGACGTACTGATAATGCTAACCTTTTCTACACTGGTACAGACTCGCTGGACCCATCGGCACCACAAATAAACTAGGGGAAGGATGAGGAGAAGCTTAGAAATTTGGCAATCACCATATCACTTACACTTCGGAACGCAGTTGAGAATAAAAAAAGTTAGTGACACTACATTTTACAAGTGTATAGAGAGATACCCAAGCAGATACCCGATAGTGGGCATTCGAGAGATTTTTTTAACCAACTTGGATTCCCCAATGACCTACAAATACTTTTCGAGACGGAGATCTACTTACTAAAAGAAGTAGTTTTCACTCCTGCAGATCGGAACCACTGCCCAACGGAGGAAAAATCTTCAGCTGACTCGTCTCAGTGTTGACATTCAGGTTCTCACAGTGGCAGAGAATTCAGGCGAGATTGGTGATGGGAAGGACCAGAAACAGTGAGGGAGAGGATCTCTTCGTTCAATTCAAGGCGGAGTCACCAGCGAAGTCTGAGAAGATATCCGCTTTGTCTCTGAGATAAGGAAAGACGAAAGCCTCCCTTGGCCTTCTGCACAGTTGACGATGTTATTGGAAAGAATTACTATAAAAATTAATGGGGTTTCTGAAGCAGGTGACTGCGGGAAAATTTCTCCAGAGCGATCTATGCCATGATAGACAGGAGTACATGAACCCAACACATATTGCAACTCATATTGCAACTCCGAGCTTTGGCCTTTCTGCACGAACTTGAGCGGATGCAATAGGAGTTGGAGTCACAAATACCGGTAGGTGGGCGGCATAGAGGTTGCCCAAAGGGGTTTTGAGGGCACCTTTTTTGGGGCCTGTATGTGGATCATTTTGGAGGAGAATTCCAACTTGGGAGTTGGGGCTGCGAGCTTCACAGAACGGTTTTGAGGAACTATGTTCAATTGAGTTTATTTAGCCTTTTTTTTGCGCCTACCGTACTAATCGTAGTAGTTTTGTTTATAATTTAATAGTGTACGTTATACCGAGAGTGTCGTCCATCTAGCAATTTCTTCCACATTTCACCGGAGATTCATTCTTCTGTGTTAATTAGCTAGTTCGGTAGTAAGTCTTATATCTTGAATTATCATGGGCTCTGATAGTGGCTATTCCTCGGCATATTCAATCACTGCCAAAATTATTGATTTACTCAGGTTAGCCGTCGAGCGGTATTAAGTTTCCATATTTACCCCTTGATCATTGGAGCAGCGGCATGGAGCGGTGAATCTAGCAACCGACTATTGTTGGAAGCGTGTGGTTGAAATTGGTAGTTGTGGGAGTGTGATAGATGATTGAAGCTCAGGGGCATTGCGGATGGTTCGGGAGAGCGCGATAGATTGTTTCATTGTTTTTCCGGAATAGATTATCCCTTGGTCAACTGAGGCCTCGCAAGATCACTCTCATGCATTAGCCTCGCAGCTTGTAGCAATGCGCAACCGTTTCAAGAGCGAAGTGAAAGTAATAACCAGCAATAAAGATCATTAATTGAGTGAACCGTTGCTTGAATAATAATACAGGTACAGCCCAGCTATATAATAATAGAAAACGGTAGAGTCCTACCAGTACGATCCAGATTCCACAATGAGGAACAAAGACATTCAAAGAAAGTCCATAGGAACAAAAGAAATAAAGGAACGACAGGTACCTGGCTTGAATAGAATAAACATCATAGAGAGCTGAAAGAAACATTTGAGAGGAGAAAGAAACCTTATACTAACACAGCTAGTCTCTTGGTATTCGAGTGATATCTGATGCTTGTGTACTCAAAACTACCACACAGGAGCTTTAGTCATGGTAAGAATGTGCTAAGTTATTGTACTTCTATTCTCATCGTGTATTCGGAATCTGGTTTCTATAAAAGTGCCGCAAGGTGTGTCAGAATTATGTGAAATATCGAAGATATGATGTGTTTAATACAAAGAGGACAATGTAGCCGATTGG
>Ga0307507_10010361_pt1 | contig 12070 bp, 3 predicted proteins | sample 7_EM_MG_FD_207223 | JGI IMG/M metagenome (GOLD analysis project Ga0307507, IMG submission 207223) | Populus trichocarpa ectomycorrhiza microbial communities from riparian zone in the Pacific Northwest, United States - 7_EM | ecosystem: Host-associated > Plants > Roots > Unclassified | place... | reverse complement strand
TAATTATAATTTAGAGTAGTATAATTTAGTTATAGATTTAAAAATATTTTAGAATTATATAAAAAATTAAATTTAAATAAGTTTTTTAAATTTAGAATAAGTAATTTTAAAAAAAGTAATAAGATTAAATATAGTATTAGTAATTATTAAAAGTTATATATATATTAGTAATTAGTAATAAAATAAAATATAAAAAAAAGAAATTTAAGTTATTAATAAAAAATTTAAATAGAAGAAAGTAATAATAAGTTTAGTATATTAATATAGATTAATTTTAGAAATATTTAAAAATATAATATTTTATATAATTAATAGTAAGTAATTAAGTAGTTATTTAAGATTATATAAGTTTTATATAAGATTATTTAAATTTAATTAGATTTAAAATATTAGTATTTAAAGGTATTAATATAAAGTATAGTAGTAATTAATTATAGGTAAAGATTAAATATAAAATAGTAAAATATTTTTAGTAAGTATAATAAAAAATAGAAATTTAAAATATAATAAGTAAAAAAAAAGGTAATATTTAGTAAATAAGTAGATTTATAATAATAATAATAAATAAAATAGTATTATAGAGGTAGTAATTTTCACAATTATAGAACGATGGAATTAGGCTAATTCGTTTAAAATACCTATATAAAGGGATGCTAAGAGATTAGGCGAACGACCTAATTCCTTTAAAATATAGGGGCTGATTTGTTTAGGGTTCCTAAGCTTAAATATTTCCAAAACTTATATAAATAGTAAAAGAGAGAAATTGCTACCCCTTAGTATATTCAGATTAATAAAAACCCCATTAAATAGGTTGCAAAGTTAGGGTTAGTTAGGGTAATATTAGTGTTTATATAGTAAGCACTAATATATATCCTAGTCGCAAAGCTTACCCAGTATACGCAAAAAAAAATTATAGTGCTAGCTTTTAAAGCGCCGACCGCCTAAATTACAGCCGCTATAACTTAACGTATACAAGATTTTTAGAAAGGCTTTTATAAAATATATATTTATCATATATATCTATCCAAAATTAATCCTACTAACTTATTAAATATTAAACGCGCAGGTCAAGGCGAGCACAATTACAGTATATTAAGTATATTAAAGAGTAATTTATTAAACTATCTAAGTAGGAGGTTAAGATAAAAGGTTAATAATAACTAAGTCACGTAATATAATATCGGGTAAAAATAATATTAAATAGGTAAAGAAATATCCTTAATAGCTAGTATAGGATAACGCTTAAACAGCTAGACTATATCGGAAAGATATATTTCCTACAGTCGATTATTACTTATATCTTCAATTAGAAGATAGCTCTAAAGCGGCTAGCAGCCCATTAAGGCATTTTATATAAAGTGCTCTATTAGTTAACCAAACTTAATAGCATCTAAGTAGAATCGCTTAATAAGGTTAAGGAATACCTTAAATATAGCTAATAAGAGCCGCTTAATAAAAGAATAAGGTACTTTAGATATAGGAATAAGAGTAAGGATACTAAAACTAAGTGTCTCCCATATATAATACTATTAGTGGCCCTTAATAAGACACTTTATAAAGTAGCGCCATTGCTTACTAGATAGAGCCAAGGAGTCAGCCAGCAATAAAGAAGGCGTATTAATAGATAGGTAGAGTGCGTTAAAAAGCTAGTTCTTAACTAAAGAGGTATCGCTAACACCTCTACCCCATATACTTAATGGCATATAGTCTAGAAGTGCTTCCACGTTTTAATAACAGTTGTAGAGGTATACGAGATAATAGTAATAAAGAATATCTTAAAGTATCCCAGTTACTTCAATAGTGGTAAGGTTAAAGAAAGCCTTTTAAAAACCTAATAGTACAGCATTTACATTTTAGCTACTGGAGCTAAAAGCAACTAAGGACTGTAATAACAGTTAGGGAGTAGTCTAGCGGTTTAAATCCACAGTACTGTTTTTTCGCCAGTAGGTAAATATGGCCTTTATATTCTTAACAGCCTCTCCACTACCAATAGCGCTTGCCCTATAGACTAACGCAGATACCTCTTGTCTACCTATTCCTATATAGCTAGGCTGTTTGGCCAGCTAGGCAAGCTTCCTTCCATTCTCCCATATATATACATCCTATATATTATCCTCCTCCTTAGTTACAAACACCTCTAAAAGCGTATTTTCTAACCTTCTACGTCTTTCCCTTTCTTTACGCCTATTTATATTACTAACGGTTGTAACGTACTCTAGCTCTAGTGCAGCTATATAGTCCTAAGCACGCTTAATAGGCGGTTAAGATAAAGAAGAAGTATTAGATATAGGCCTTTTATCTCTATAATAGGCGCTCTTGCCGCTTATATCCGGACTATTATTAACAATATCAGCCATAGACCAAACCTATACCAGGCTATCATAGTCGCTATTATTCTCGCTTTGCGGTTAAGAGTCCAGAATAGCGTTATCCATATTAACCCGTTCGCGTTCCCGTTCAAGCTCGGGTTTAAGTTATAAAAGCACTTTAGGCCTATAGAACTAGCGGATCCACTACAATACATCTTTAGGTAACTTTACAATAAAGAATAATAGGCTAGGGTTGGCGCTGTCACGTACCTATACTACGGGGGTATTGGTGCTAATAAACAATACAAAAAGTAAGTATAGAAGAAAGGTTCGCGTTTCTTAAGGGGTTACGCTAGAGGCTAGGATTAATACAACCATAGGCATTTAATAATATAGAGATTTGCGTTCCCCTTAGACATAGAAATTAGAAATACTATTATAACTAACAACGCATACTACCTAGCTTATATAGGGAGTATTTTTAGAAGCTAGTAAGAAAACCACACTACCTAAGTGGCCCAATATAATGTATTATAGTAAAAGACCAATTGGATTATAAATATAGCAATAGCAAGGACTTAAGCCGGCCTTATAGTAATCCTTATTTAGGAGGAACGGCATAAAAAGGGGGAACTAGACTAGTAATAAGTCACTATTAGTAGCGCTGTTAATACGTCTATTTTAGGAGATAAACCGTCTATACTCCGTTAACAAGCAGCTATATTACACGCGACGGCCAACCAGGTAAAGGCAGAAGGGCGGAATAAGGCAGTTTGGTTAACGTAGTTAAAGTTAAGTAGAACTAGGGAAATAAAAAAAAAGATTACGGGTTAACATATATAGATATAGACAGTCAAAGCAATAGTGCTAGATTATTATATAAAGACAGTTAGCACATATTACTGCTATAGCCGCAGAATAGTTTAACTAATTTTTTAAGCATATACCTAAATATCAAATCATCCTTTATAAACGTTGCCCATACGCCATTACCCCTAATTAGATTGGAGGGCATTTGTCCAACTAATATAAGGGAAAAATATCTAGGGAGATAAGGAAAGCCATTATAGGGTTTATTAAAAAGTTAGACAACGTTACTTAAATAAAAAATAAAGTTATTTACCTATAAGAGCTTATTAAGGTTATCCTAGGGCTTCCAGTATTCCATAACAGATTTTTATATAAATGGGAAAGCGAAGAGGGAACAATATACCTAGATATATATATTTGCCGGACGATTAAAGGCATCCAGGAACATTACAAGGAAAAACATTAATAGGTAAATTGCTAGAAGCGAAAAGGAAACAGCCAGGTAAAATATTATAAGACGGTAAATAAGATATAGGTAGCGGATTAAGACTACTAGCGATTTTTTATTTAGGGAAAATAGTAGAGATATTTTTAAGTTGTCTAGCGATAGAAGAGAATGGCGCAAGAATTTAATCCAGTTATTAAGCGTGCTAAAGCGGAGCTAAATTAGCGAGTGAAAAAGATTAAAAAAGTAAGAGAGAAAAGAAAAATAGAAGGAAATACTAATCAATTTATTGCAAACCCGTGGCTAGAATTCACTGGTTAGGAGGAGCATATGCGGAAGTATATTTAACAAAAATTAATCAATTCAACGCAGCCCGCTATTAGGGAAGAGCCAGAAGAGTAGTAGGGGAGGTAGCAGCAGCGGCATCATTCTCCAGACCAATTAGTAGAGAGAGAAGGGGACGAAGGGTTAGTAGACGTATATAAAGCAACAAGATAATTAATTAGGCGAGCGTTCTAGATATATCAGTTAAATATAATAGGCAAATCTACGTTGGAATATATTAACAGATAAGAGGTTAGGGAACGTTTAAATAAGTAACCATTTTACGCAAAGCATAAGGTATAAATAATCCGTAAGTATAGTAACTACTAGGCTAAGATTCTCCAATATTTATAGAGAACGCATACAAAGGCTAAAAGGCCGCAGTACACGCTAACTCCACGTTAGGAGGGATACTTATTTTCCATCTAGTCGCTTACTAGCGGAAATAAGGAGGGTAGATTAGACGTCTATACCAAAAGGCAAAAGATTAAAGAGGCTTATTTAGCGTTTTAAATAGCTATATTTAACCATAAGCTAAAGTTAAGTAAGTATAAAAGCGGCATTATTAGCGGACTGGCGGTGATCGGTTTGGACGCGAATAAGGGCGGATAGTTTAAGGCTTAAAACTTTACACCAGTTTTATTAGCAATTATAATAGTAGCACACACATTAGTTGGCTATTAGGCGCACATAGTTTAGCAAAGAGAAATGTATAAATTATAAAGATAGGGCTTAGAAGCGCATAAAAGCAAGGCAAAGGCACCATCTACCTTTAAGCTAGTAAAACAGATGGTCTACTAATTTATAATATTAATAACGTATAGAGGAATGCCCACTCCTATAGATTAGGTTTTGCATATAAGGATATACAGGTTTAGCATCCGATACAGCATAACTAGGGAAGAAAGGGTGGCGTAGAATAACGACAAGATTTTAATTAAGAAGCAGACCTTTACGCTAGTTGATTTATAGTTAATAGTTAAGGGACTATATAAAACAGTCCAATTGTAGCTATTATAGGAATTACTTTTATTAGACATTAATAAGCGAGGCACTATCTAAGAAGGGACTACATAACTACCGGATTTAAAGTTAGAGAAGCTACATAATAACTATACAAAAATAATAGAAGGCTGGAACTTCCTAAAAGACCCCTATAACCCGTTTAAAGAGGATAACAAGAGATAGCTATTTAGATAGGTATTAGCGGAGGAGAAGCTAAAGAAGAAATTTATATATAAAGAATAAAGCAATATAGAGGGCAATAGAGGCATTCTATGGAAAGATTAAGGCGTGTTCAACTATATACGGGCTATATAGAGATTTAAGGAAAGACTATTCGTTTTAGTCTATATAACAGGCGGTACGCTAGCGTAAGGGATAGAGATCGTGAGCATCCAGTATAAAAATAGTATAAACGGCAGAGGTACTAGAGGGGTTTATATTAATAAAGGACTAGTTTTGTTTATAACGTTATACTATAAAGGATATAGCGCGAGTAAGAAGGTCAAGATTATCTATTAGTATATACTAAGAGAGGTAAGCGAGATGGTTATATATTACTTATAGCTTGTCTAGCCGTACGTAGAGATTTTATAGATGCTATATAGAGGGCAAAATAAAATCAAAGCCTTTCTATAGGAGCCGGAGCCGGAAGAACAGTAAAGTAATAGTAAGGATAAAGAGGATAGAGATAACCGGGAGAGAACCAACATAGTAAAATAGAGCGACAATAAAGGTAAAAGTAAGGGCAATAGTAAAAGAGCCCAGAATATATCTAAATTAGAGAAGAGAGTAAGTAATTTAGACAGCTTTTAGGGCTCTAATTACGTACACAGAGTAATACAGCAAGAGACGTCCGATAGAATAAACACGCGAATTTCTATAAGTATTTGGCGGCATGTCTACCTAGCTATATAGAGAGAGATGGCGAGGGATAAGGGCGTCCTTTAGAACTTAGATTTGGTATATAAGAATAGAGAGAGCGGCGATAAGACGGATAATATATAGGAAAGGCAGTCTAGACATTACAAGCGGACAGAGGAGATAATATATGGAAGACTATTAATAGAATCGCCGTTCTATACCATATTAGAAAGGCAGGAGTTCCGGAAAGTTAGTATAGATTAGCACCGCATTCTAGGATTTTAGTTAGCGTAGGAGGAAGGCTATATTAATCTAAACACATAGTAATAGGTGTAGGTAGAGTAGGAACAGGAGAAGTTCTAGTAATAGAAGGCGTTATATAAAACGGATCTAAAAAGGCAGCTAAAATGGCTAGTAGGACTAGAAGCAGAGTTTTAAGGGCTATAAAGAGCCAGACTAGAGGCTATTATATAACAACAGTTACAGGTACTAATTATTATGCAGATAGGAGGTAGAAAGAGCATATTTTTTATACTACTAGCAGCGAGCACAAGGACTAGGGTGATAATTATTATTATACTACTAAATTTACTGCGAGGGGACTTAAAAGATAGATATAATAAGGCAGGAATTAGCTATACGGAGTAAAACGGGTAAAAGCCGCCCTATTAGGCTAGTATTATATTAGCTACGCCAGAAGCGGCAGTATTAACAGCATTTAGCAGGTTTATTAATAAAAAGAGAGCGATAAAGCAGCTAGATTAGATTGTAATTAATAAGTACCACATTATATTAGATTTAAATAATAAATAGCAGCCAGGGATATTAAAGCTAGTAGAGATAATAGAAAAGTAGACATAACTTATATATTTAACAGCGACGCTACTATTAAGAAATAAAATCCAATTCTACAAAGCAATGGGATTGGATAGGAGAGATATAGTTAAGTTTTAGGAAAAGATAATAAGAACAAACATAGAATATTAGGTACAGTTATACAAATAGGGGCAGAAAGATAATAAAGTGCGGTCGCTAGTAGAGAAAAAGAAAAAGCAGTATCCTATACTAGGGCAGATTATTATATACTATAAAGAGATCGCGTAGGCCAAAAGGGTGGTAAAGGCGGTAGGCTGTAGCGTATATTACTATAACATGGGGATAGATACGAAGAAGTGGATTTTACAGCAGCTAACTAATAGGTAAAAGTAAGTATTTGCAGCAACAAACGCGCTAGGGTTAGGTATTAACACATAAAGTATATAAGTAGTTATATACATAGGAATATTAAAGAAGATACATAACTATATATAGGAGAGTAGAAGAGTGGGATAAGATAGATTAAAAAGCAAGGCAATTATTATACAGGCGTAGTAGATAGCAAAAGATAGAAAGAGGGTAAAGAAGTAGAAATAGAAGGTAGATAAGTCAATAAAGGAGTTTATATTAGGCAAGAATTGCAGACAGATCGCTTTAGATAAGAAGATAGATAAGATAAATAGACAAACTAATTATATAGGTTGCGAGATAGGGGAGGAGAAGTATAATATATATAAGGGCAACCTAAGGGGGATAAAGAGAGGAAGAGTAGTAGTAGAAAATTAAGGAGCGACTTTAAGCAAGCGGCTAGACGCAGCTCCAGTTAATAGGGCTAAAAGGTTAGGCACAATAAGCAAGTCTAAGCAGGAAGATAAGCGGTTAGTAAAAAAAATAAGTCAAGATATAAACGGGTTAGAGGCAGAGGTAATAAAATTAGAAGGTAAAGAAAATAGTAAATTAAAAGGAAATAAAGAAGCGATAGCTATATAAGATAAATTTACAATTAAGAGATAGCGTTAGGATATTATCTAATAGAGGAGAATAGAACGGCGCGCACACAAGAGGTTGGGGATAGAGGATTTACCTTAGTAGTTTAAGGAGTAGAAAATCGGTTGCGTTATATACAAGGTGTAATATAGAGGGGAGACAATATATAGATGGGAGAATTGCGGCGATATAGAAGAGGTAAAGACAATAAAGCAGTAGGTAGGGATTCTAGAAAGGGTCCAATTCTAGCAATTTTTATAATATAACACTTGCTGGGCACCGCAACATATCTGCTATTTATAGGAGGAAAATAAAGAAAGGGGGTAAGGATTTTAATAGAGAGAAAGAGCTTACTGTTAATATATAGGGGTATTAAAAGAAGTAGTAGCGGCAATATTAGGGTTTATAGACAGAGAGGTTTAGAAGTAGATCAATTTAGAAATATAGAAGAAAGGAATAGTATTAAAAGGTAATAAGCAAAAAGTATTAGAATAGTTAAGTAAGAAGAATAAAATTATAGGGAAAGAGATAAGTAATATATACCAATTATTCTATATTTGGGGCTATTTTAATCCTATACTTTAGGTTAGAAATAGAAAATTTTACTAAGTTTTAATATATTATAAAAAACTTAGAGTGGTTTCCTTAATAACTCACAACTAGGTATTAGTGTAGTTATTATTTTTAAGTAGATAGGTTACGATAAGTTATTATATAAGGGGTTAAATTTTAATATAGCGCAGTTCTATAATGTAATCTATAAGTTGGTTAGGGAGAGCTAACGGTTATTAGTAGAGGATTTATTATTATTTAATAGCTAAAAAGTGCACTATATACTAAAGATCCTATAGGAGTTATTATAGGACAATCTAACAGAAGAGAAAGGAAAGGAGAAAAAGGGTAGCGCCACTTAAAGTTATATACGGTCCTTAAGTTACGTAGGCTTACATAACCTATATCTACTATAACATCTACTATAATCCACTGTTTTTTACTAGTGCCGTAATACTAACTGTCCTACTACTATATATATTAATACTATTAACACCCTATTAATTAACATCTAACTTATTATATACCTTTAAAAACTTCTTCCTAATTGCCGCCTTTTATCCTACCTGGTTAAATAACCACGTCTACCTATCTACCGCTAACTTAGTCTAGTAATTCTGTAAAATATTCTATCCTAATTGCTTAAGCTTTAGATCCTCGTTTATAGACAATCCAATTATATAGGCTTATATACGTCCTTCTTACTATACTTATGCCTTAATTAACTAAGTCGCTAATAGTTAGGAAGAGAACCGGAGGTTTTAAGGGTCTAATACAGTAATATAGTAAAGGGCGGACATGGGAATTTATGCGATAAGCGGAGACGTTAAGATTATCCATCGATATTTACTATAGGAGGTAGGTAAGTTATTAGTATAGTACTTATAGTTAGTTTTAGCAGCGTATAGAGGCAATAGTATAGGAGAAAGAGTCTATTTTATAGTATATATAGCTAGCAAACCCAAGCGGGAAGAAGTAGACATTAGAGCGGATAGGTAATATATTAAAGCATAAGAGTAAAGTGGGTTTATTATTACTACTTCCCTATATTAGGATTAGGTAATTTGCGCGCCTACTACCTTAAATATAGTATATAAAGGCTTAGTTAATAGAATAGGATCTATTAGTAGCTAGTAAACTAGAATTTTAAAATAAGGACTAAGAGAAGGTCAAGGAAAGGATATATCTATATATATAGCGCCAAGGCTCCAGCCTAGCCCCTAACTAAGGTCTATAATAGTGCCGTAATATAGTAGCCGTTTCTTAGGCTCCTTCTCCATTACCTATTAATACTATAGTAGGCTACTATCCTACTATTAAAAGTTAATAGGACAGAAATTTAAATAAACTATCGCTGGTATTATGGCACCGTAACGCGTAACCTGGACAGGGAGCCTAGTTAGGGGTTCAGCTAGGGACTTGGTGTTATAACATATATATATTACGTCTCTACCTCCTATATATACCTCTCCTCTTCTCCTTAGCTTAGTATCTTTGGAATATAGCATTCTATAAGTATTACGGACGCTTTAAGTACAATATTATAACTACTAGGAGAAGAGTCATAAGAAGCTAGTTAGTTAATATAAGTACGGTCTAGGATAGATCTAGTAGAACTATATAACAAGGAATAGTAACCGAGGTTACGTAATATAATCTATATAATCTATATAATCTATATAATCCGTAGGACGGAGTAGACAGAGTAGATAGAGTAAACGGAGTAAAGGGATTTCTTAGGAGTACGGTTGTGTATTTAAAGGACTATAGTCCCTACTTAGATAGTTCTCTCTTTGTAATAAATCTTAAAATATAATTAGAGTTAATCTATTAGGCAACTACTCCACTAGTTATTATTATATTGTTAACTTATTATACCTATATACCCAGCCTATTAACAGAACCTACTGTAGTTCCTACTACAAAGTTCCATTACAACAAGCTTTGGTTTAGAGGTATTTATATAAGCTATAATAGCCAGCGTAAGGCTATACGATTTATTAAGTTATTATAAATTACTAAAAAGCCCTAAAGGGCGTTAGTTTTTTATCTAATAAATACACCTTTCCTAAAGTTAGGGTTTTTAGCGTATATTAGCTCTAGAATTGCTACAATTATCTAAGTAGTAAGGTACTATTAAATAAACAATAACTGATTTAATAAGCTATTCGCAGTTTTATTATATAGATTGCTTATACTTAGATATATATAGCTTAATCTTTAAGATAAGTATATAACTACTAGCAGAATTAACTAGGTAACTATCTTAAACTAAAGTAGCCTTCTATTTTAAGGGAACCTCACCTAGACACTCCTAAAGGAGTAGAGTTAATTATAAAAAAGGGGCGCCTTTAAAAGGCACCTAACCTAGAACTATACTGGGAATATAAGGCTTAACTAAAGCTGCTTAATAGGCTATCTAATTGCCCCCGCTAAGTTTCCTAAGAGACGGTCCACTACGGTTCCACTTAGGCCTTACGGCCACTATAGTCTACGATATACGCCTCTTAAGAGGAGGAAACCTTTCTCCAATTACTCCTAAAAGCAGCTACTGGTTTAGGCCTACTATTATAGCTAGCTTCCCATAGGAGCGATCTAATAGATTAAGCAATAATAAGGGGCTATATATTAAGTAGACTAAGATAAGGAGAGAAGAAGAGGTATATATAGGAGGGAGAGTCGTACTATATACTATTAGGACGCTAAGCCCTTAGCTAAACTCCTAACTAAGCCCTATTTAGGTAACAGTAGAACACTAGCCGTTATACCTACCCCTAGAAATCTAGCTAGGGTAGTTACTATTAACTAACCGCCTATAGACCCTATCGCTAGCTGCTAGGAAAACTAGTAGGACTTTAGCTAATTTCTAAAGCTAAAAGGCGCATTGTTTAAGACATATCTCTATATAATAGAAGACAGTAGCCCTGCCTATATAAGTAGCACAATATAAACGTGCCACCTTTTTAGGGAAATAAGGCATGCCTATAGCTTACTTATAGCGTAAGATATTAGTAAACCGTACTTCTAACCCCTAAAGGGATTACTAGCTATAGCTACCATATAAGCTCCAAAGGCTATTATTTACTACCGTTAGTATAAACAGTGGGATCGTTATCTCTAATATAAGTGGAGATATTTTTAGGTAATAGTTTAGGCGTTTAAAAGTATCTCCGCATAGATTAAGTTCCTTATTTATATTATTAGAAAAGGGTCTTGTTTAAATTTATATAGCTTACCTTTATACCCTAAGCACTTACCTAGCTGGTGCGTCCTCTAGGGTTTATAGTAGCTTATTTAGCTTAGTACTTTTAGCTTCTAACCCCCCACTACTTACCTAGCTCTAAGCTTTTTTAGCCCCTAACTTCTACTACTTACCTAGCCCTAAGCTTTTAGCTCCTAATACTTAGCTAATTATCCTAAGCTCCTAACTTATTACCTAGCGCCCTATATACTTACCCGGCTAAGGTGCCAACTACATTATTCTCTCACCTATAAGTTACTCCTATACGCTTACCTAGCGTCCTTAAGTGGTCTAAAAATGTAAGACCTATTAATATATATAAATAAAATGCTTAGACTATATATAAGAGCTTACTAGACTTTTCTATTTAGTACCTTATAGTATGTCCCTAGTATCCCTTTTTTTAAGGCTTCTAATTAGTAGGTCCTAGGCCACTACTACCTATTTAGCTAAAGGGTATTACGGCACTAGTGGAAAACAGTAAATTATAGCAAATAATTATAGACAGTTTTAGATATTCTTTAGATAGTAGTAGTTACGTAACTAGAAGATTATATAAAATATTAAGCAGTGCTACTCTTCTTCTCCTTTCTTTTCTCTAGCTTTAGATCCTTATTTATAGACAATCCAATTATATAGGCTTATATACATCCCCTTTACTATACTTATGCCTTAATTAACTAAGTCGCTAATAGAGGGCCTATAGGCTTAACTCTCTAG
>Ga0307507_10010360_pt1 | contig 12071 bp, 12 predicted proteins | sample 7_EM_MG_FD_207223 | JGI IMG/M metagenome (GOLD analysis project Ga0307507, IMG submission 207223) | Populus trichocarpa ectomycorrhiza microbial communities from riparian zone in the Pacific Northwest, United States - 7_EM | ecosystem: Host-associated > Plants > Roots > Unclassified | place... | reverse complement strand
TAGTCACCGTTTGTGACATCCAGTCATTTCACCCCATGCTTTATAGTACCAGGTTCACTGTGGTAATGGACAACAAAGCGCTTTCATTCTTCCTATCACAGACAAATCTCCCTAACCGCCAGACAAGATGGAGAATGTACCGTCAATCTTACGATTTCGACATCATACACAGACCAGGAAAGGACAATGTCCTTGCAGATGCCCTCTCAAGGATATATGAATAACGAGAGGCAAGCGCTGACATGATCCTAGTTGACCCCACTGAGAAGAAAGCCATAAAAGAATCTTATTCCGCCATGACAAGCAGCGTCAAACACAACCTCCACCTCGCTCACACTCTGGATCCAATTAAAGAGCCTTCTTTCTTCACCCCAACACCGCTTGACCCCTTTTCTATACCCCAACATCTATCAATGTGGAACGTTGGAGATGGCCCAATCCCAGACTCACCCAAGGAGAAGGAAAAAGATCACCACCGAGGTCCTTTTGAAACAAGGACTTCATAAGATGGCAACCACCCTTGAAGAAGGTATTGAGGCCTTGCAGAGCAACAAAGCCAGCACCCAAGGACAGCCTCATGACCATACCGAAACCCCTATTCTCGTTCAAGCAGCTCAGACACAGCTTGCTGCACTTGCGTCAAGAATTCACCGCCCTTTAAACCAGATGGAACGATCTTTACGCCTTAACGCTATTACCAACGGCTTTGGCAGAATTCATGACTCCATTACCAAATAGGAATCGATTGCCCTCGCCAGCTCAGAATACGAAACTACCCAATCTTTTACCCCTACCAATCCTCCCAGAGATGAGTTGGAACGATATCTTATGTCTACAGGACATAGAGCCAAACACTGGGCACAGTGTGTATAGGATGAATGTGAAATCCATATGGAAGGAAAAGACCGGCACTACTACTCCTCTGAACCTCGTCATATCCCTGCCCCTAGCCCCCTCTATTCCACCTCATGCTTCATTACTCCCCACCACCCGAAGCGAAGATATGAGGATCGATGAGCTATCCCTCCCACCTTCACCGATAATAACAAATATCCAGTCTTCCATACTGTAATCAACAAGGATAGTGGACCAAGCTCAAACCATGCCGCTCAGAAAGAAGACTTACCGGTTCCTGATGCCCCTGTCGATTACGATGACCCTTTCCCTGACCAGCCCTCCAGAGCCCTTGATATTCGTGCCTTCCAGCTCTCTCAGCACCTCAAAGGCAAATGGTATACCAGCCTTCGAAAAGCCACCACCTCAGATCCTCTCTATGGCATCGTCAGCAAGTACCCCAATCATCCTAGTTGGATCCTCATTGACGGACTTCTTCTTAAAAGGGGGAAGGATGACAGTCGAGACTGTCCATATGTTCCCTATGAGGCAGGCTATCAAGGAACCACCATCAGGAGCGAAATCATTCGAATCACCCATGAACAGATGGCCCACATTGGAGCACACAAATGCTTCAAATACGCCTCCAAACCTTTCTATTGGATGTCTATGAGAAGTCATTTCAAAGACTATATTCGCAGATGTCACCTTTGCCAGATGAATAAGCAACCTACTACCCTCCCTGACGGAGTTGTGACCCCTCTCCCTGTCTCCAGAGAACCATTCTCTTCCATTGCAATAGACTTTGCAGGACCCTTCCCTGGCGACAACAAGAAGGAACTAATCCTAGTTGTGTTGGATCGCTTCACTGGGTTCACCTACCTCATCCCAATCTCCCAGAACCTCACTGCAGTCGAAATTGCTAACCTCCTCTTTGAACGAATCTTCTCTGTCCATGGTTTCCCTACTTCTATTGTCTCAGATAGAGACCCCAAATTCACCTCTCGCTTCTGGATGCAATTCATGGCTAATATCAAAATTGATCTCAACAGGGCTACCGCTTATCATCACCAGACCAATGGCCAAACAGCACACAGAATCAGAACGATATGCCAATGCCTCTGCAACTTCGTTAACCCCAAAGGCACTAAGTGGACTCGCCACCTTCCCCATGTTCAAACAGCTATCAATGCTGCTCCTGGCGATTCATCTGAACTCTCACCATTTGAAATTACCTTTAAACGAATTATCAACCTTCTCCCTAGTGTCAAGGTCCTCCCTACCGCCGTCCCCTCTGCTGATGACATAGCTCCTCAAATCATGAAAAACCAGCAGCTCGCCAGAACCGCCCTCCAGAAAGCACGAGCTCGCCAGACAACTACTAGCCAGAAAAGACGCAAAGAAGGACCACCTATTACCCCAGGCAAAAATGAAGTTACCCTCAGATCCGAACCCTATGTACACAAGATTGAACGAAACCACAAACTAGTTGGACACTGGTTATGACCCTTTTCAGTCTCCGAAGGACCTGATAGACACGATAACTACAGAGTCACCCTCCCTCCCATCATGCAAGGCATCCACCCTTGGATTCATCGCAGCCACCTTCGAATCTATCTCACACCAGACCTCAAAGCTTTCCCAGGCCTCCCTGAACCCAGCTCCAAAGAACCAGTCACCATCGATGCCTCAGGACAAGAAGAATAGGAAGTTGAAAAGGTTCTCAAAGATCGAATTTAGCGAAAGAAACACCAGTTCCTCATCCATTGGAAAGGCTATGACGAAATCGAAGCTACTTGGGAACCTCTCGATGTCCTTGAAGGTGCCAGTACTGCCCTTAGAACTTACTGGTTTGACAGCTATAACGAAACTATTCCTTTCCACATCCCCTGGACTCATAATGAATGCGGGTCAGCTTGGAGAGTCCAGACACCTGAATATATCCCTCTATTGCCACAGCTTGATCCTGACGGATTCTGGACACCTATCCAAGACTCGGACTACTCTGAGACCGAAACCTGTTACACCCTTCCTTCCCTTGAGGAGTATGAATTGAAAACCTAACGGATTTTGAGTACCTGTCATTTATTTCTTTTCTGTTAGGGGGAATGTAACGGAATCTACTAATATCGCTATTATTCTCTACCATGAGGTTGGATATTGCCTATTAGGATTTCCGAGTAACGAATTATTTCTTACCTTGTACCTTCCCGGGTGTTATAGTTTCCTATTAGGTAGTACTTTCTTTAGTTCGCTTATTACTACCTTTCGTTCATTGTACCCAATTGGGAAACCCTTTGCTGCCTACCATGTATTACTGGTTTAGTACATTAGCAGCGATCCCTTACTTGTTTGATTCCATTACTTGTTTTGTTAGTTATATCCTGTCGCTTCTACACCTTTGTTTTAGGACTTAGTTGTTTTCGCTTCTACCTTAGCGTAGCTTGGCATTCTCGTTTGGACAGGATACTGGTTATGATTTATTTGTATTTAAAGAGTTCGAGATCTCTTAAGGATTCGGACTCTCAAGCCTCACAGGAACCCTCCCTTTAAATACACTAAGTTGAACGGTCACTTTACTAGTTCTTAAAAACTTTGTTATATCTCTGGTAGAGATTTCCATCGACGCTCCTCCTCCCTGTCCTTTCAGTATCGCCGGATCTCCCTCTGCGAATCTCGCGATACTCAGGAACAGGTTACACATTCAGTAAAACGTTCGCCCCGGGCTGTATCTGTCTGCCAGAGTGCCGCCCTAACTGTAACGGGCGGGGTGGCAAGGGCATATGCCTGAATCACAGCCCATTGGGCGGCCGTACTCCCCTTGCAGCCCGGAATCCTGTCTTCCTCCATCTTACGTTTCATAGCATTCCGCCAGTCTTTATACTCCTCACTATAAGTTCTCGGTTCGGGGAAGCCGCAGACATACTTATACCAAGTAATCTCACCATCATCTTTGAAGGTATCGGACTTCTGGTATTGAAGTCCTACTTTTGAGGGTGCCATTGTAATAGCGGTTGGGGCGGGGGCGTAGTTTATCCATCCGGAATTGTTTTTCTTTTTCCATACTGGTCTTCCAGCGAATGAAAGATCTCCGCTAGCAGATGCTGGTAGCCTGGAGGCTAATAGGGATATGGTTTATAATATGAAAATAGAAATAGAGCGGGCCTGGCGGACGATAAAGGGAGATAAAGGGAGTTCTGCGGATGATAAATGGCTGTGAGAAGGGTATTAGCTGGGAATATGCCGATGGATAGTACTGAATTGGTCTGGGGATATACTAGTAATACCGCGGACGAGTCAGAAGTTTTGTAGAACTTTGTGGGTTCTATTGGGATGGATAGGTTGATCAATGAAGAATGTGATTGTGATTGGGCAAAGGAGCATGGAGAGAGGATGGAAGGGGGTGAGGGAGAGCTTATCTAGGCTGCTGGGGTTCGCACGGTCATACCCTGTACAAACTTCAATAATGATATCTTGAATCTTGAAAAGTCACGTGATCTACGCACAAAGGCGAGAAGCTTCAGATAGGGTTTTAAGCCGCAACAGAGCTGCGCAGGAGCCGCACCCTCAAAGCCAAGATCTTGCGAAAAACTGCTCTAGACCCGCCCCGTGAAAACTTAGTTAATGACAGCTTGAACTTCGGAAACCGTCCGTCATCCGACTAAACAAACTTGAAGTTTCCCCTGATGCAACCCTTGAAAGAAATCTGCCTTTGGCTTTGAAAGACTAAATCAGCTGCAGTCCGCCTCGACCGATTAGCTCAGCCAGACCACTTGAACGAGAAATACCACACAAGCACGATGACCTCAAACACAACAAAGTATACTTATTGCAGGCAACGCTATCAACAGGCCGCTGCATACAAAAAGCACCTTCAGACAATGCATCTTGATATCATTCTATCCCTCCGTGCGAATGCAGACCTGACTTCGCCAGGGCCGCCTGCTTTTGTATGCAATGAAAATCTCAATCAGAGCGACTCAGACTACGAATCTGATCACAGGCCTGAGATCGCAGAAGGCCGCGCAGCAAGTAGTGCGATAGATCATGATATGCAGAACGATTCAGATGCGGAGGACGTTTCGCACCCACCAGTCTGCGGGCGCTCATCGAGTCAAGAAACTATTTCTGGTGCTAGCAGAGCACTGAGTGATGTTGCTCGCTATATGGAGCGGAATAGGCCCATGACAGATGACTCCTGGAACACTTTCTCGTCCGAAGACGACTTTAATTTGGCAAGCTGGCTAGTCCTGAGCGAGGTAGCTAAGTCGGAGATCGACGTGTACTTTGCGGAAGGTTTGGGTGGCACAGATAGCAGATCATTCGAGTCCGCCCATACCATGCGACAAAACCTTGACGTTCTGGAGCCATTTGGTGAGTACCTGGTGTGGACGGAAGCCGTTATTGATGATGGTCGACATGCAGCAACTTTTCTATTATGGAAATATTATCAACTATGTCCGCTACTTGATCCGCCAGGTCGCGTATATATCAGATATGGTCTACGCACCTATTCAGGAATATGATTCGAGTGGGGAGTAATTATACCCTGAGATGCATATGGCGGACTGGTGGTGGGATACAAAAGTATGAAATAGGTCCTGACAAGTTTCAAGTTGTGGGTGTTTCAAGTGCTAATAGCCCATGATGGTCCTTGGTAGAAAACGCTGCCCCCCAAGTCAACACGGTACCCATTATCGTATTGTGAGACCAGACTCAACTTACCAAGTTTTCCGGAGATAAGAAAGCCTGGCCGGTATAGGTGACGATCGGCAATATCCTTTCGCGGACCAGAAACTGCCCCATCAAGATGCCAATCCTGCTTCTGGCATTGCTTCCGGTACCGCCAAAGCTCACTGGTGAATCAGCCCGTACCGACAAAGTCCAGTGGCAGATGCATGCGGATGTCCTGCGAACTGTCTTCGATCTTGTCCTTGTGCCATTACAACATGTTGTCCAAGAATGAACGGCAATGGATTGTGCAGACGGCAAAACACGGGTTTGTTTTCCCATCTTGTCAGCCTGGATTGCGGATCATGCTGAACATGGGGCCTTGCATGGAATAGGCAGTAAGTCGTCCCCAAAGTGTGAGGTTGTGTGCAAGGAGCTTGGTGGGAATCCGCTGAAGATGTATGAGACCCACGACTACATTCTATATAGAGAGAAAGCCTTGAGACATGAGCTGGCAGAAGTGGCTGGTATTGCAGAATACTTTCAGCAGGTGGGCGTGAAAATAGGAAATAATGTGTTCGCCGGACTCGACCCAGTAAACCCTGCCGACCTAGATAAGCCGGACCTCTAACACAACATTTACCTCGGCCTATTCAAACAGATGATGAAATGGGTGCAGGGGTTCCTGCAAAAGCATTAACGGTAGCAGGAGTTTGACGATGCCTCGAAAGAAATTCTGCATTATCCCGGACTCAGCGTACCAGAAAAGGCCTTTCGTGAAGTTACACAATGGCAGGGAAAGGAAATGCGCAATCTCAGCCACCGTATTTAGGCCGTAATGGCGTCCGCATTACGAAATCCGCAGAGTTCTCAGTATCACTATTTCCAGAGCGCTTTGAAGTGTGTTAGTGCACTGGTTGACTTCTCTCTCAGGGCCCAATACCGCAGTCATACACCAGATACACTTGTCTACATGGAAAGGTATCTGCAGACATTTCGCCGAACCAAGGACATTTTTCTTGAGTTCCGTACCTCGATGGCTACGCGTGCAGAGGCAAATCGTCAGGATCGGGATCTAAGGGAACTAATGGCGAATCAACGTGCTAATGATGCCTGCCACAACACTGCCACCAAGCGCCGTCGGCAGGTGGATCAAGAGAGGCTTGAAAGGGCCCATCAGCGGGCGGATTTGATCCGGTGCGAGAATCACTTCAACTTCATCAAGATGCACTAGCGGAGTCCAATGCAGTATCGAATACATTCATCCAGCCCAGACCCAAAGACACAAGAAACAACTACCAAGGACACCACCAACGATCCTCAAATAATACCTCCCAGTACAATAAGGTAACACCTCATGGGAAAGAAAGACGCAAAAGGGAAGGAGCATGTTACTATATGGAAAGATTGGACACTTCTCCAGCGATTGTTACCAAAAGCCAAAAACCCAAAATCATTTTCAAGGGTACAACCAGTGAGGAAATAGAAGAAGAGGAGGAACTGAAAGAAGAGGGAAACGTCACCGTTCCTACCATACCCAGGAAGAAACCAACCACACCATCAAAGTTACCAATACATCCAACCATGTAGGACGATCTGAAAACGAAAACAAAGCCATCGAAGCCTACATTACCGTCAATAGACACAAAGCAAAAGCCCTATTCAAGGCAAGAACTATCGAAGATAACCTCATTTCAAGAAAATTCGTATCTACCTTCCAGATCCCTAGCAAAGACCTTGATACCCCTGTCAGTCTAAAGATGGCTGTCAACGGATCTCACTCCACCATAAACTACAAATCACAACCAGTCATCCAAGTGGGTGATGAAACTGGTGATATTACCAACGCTCTAGTATGTTCTTTAGACAACTATGACATATTCCTAGGAATGCTATACCTTACCACCCATAACGCTATAATCGATTGTGGAAACTCCATCATTTCATTCCCGAAAAAAGGAATTACACTCTCTTGCAGGAAAGGAAACAACGCTAGGTTCTCCGCTATGACAAACTCAGATACCCCTGACTTTATCTCCGAGGTTCCTGATGTCTTCCCAACTAAGAAAATCACTGAACTACCGCTCTTGGGCCAGATTAACCACCATCTTAATCTTATCAAGGGGAAAAAGGCACCAAGTCCGAAAATATTCACAGTTCCCGACAAAGTCCTCCCTGCATACAGACAAATTATTGAGGACTGGAAAGCGAATAATATAATCTACCCTTGCCAAGCCAATAACCCAGTCAACATGTTCCCTAAGCTCAAACCCAATGGCGAAATTCGACTCCTAGCAGACCTAGTACCCAGAAATGATATTACAATCAAGAACGATAGCACCATGTCTAATCAGTCCATGATTCTCAGAACTATGGCCAGAGCCAAATACCGATCCACTATCGATCTATCAAACTGGTATTTCCAAATTCGAGTAGCCCCTGAAGATAAAACCCTCAACACCATTAAAACACCCTTCGGAACCTTTGCATTCAAGATAATGCTGCTAGGAGATACCAATACACCCTCCACAGCTATGCGAGTTATGGTGTATGTTCTTGATCGACTCATAGGAAAAACACTTTGTGCATACCTAGACGATATATTACAATCTTCTCAGACTCTTGTGAAAACCATGTTCGCGATATCCGTGTTAGGGGTAGCCGGTATGGTAACTTGTAGTACCGGACTAGGCCTTATACTCGAATGGTCTTATAGATGGAGAATCTTGTCTAGGAAGGCTCGTAGTAAAGTGTAACTAAGTTACTCGCGTAATATAAAAATAGTGAGGAAATAATAGTTCTTTAACTTATTATCTTGATAAGATCTCTTCTACCGTGCTTTTTTCATTCTGTTTAAGGGAGAGAGGCACTTCGATATTTATATTCCGCATCTGAGTGTTCGCGGGCTACATGATCTAACCATACTAACTAAGTATCGACCGAACTAATTTCTCTGAACTCATAAGTGCAAACACCTCTTGACCCTGACAACTGTTTGCATCCATGCTCACATTATGAAGATGTAGACTACCATATTATCATGAGGGTGTGTCAGTTCCGCAGATAATATATCAGTCTAGAGTACACGTAGCCGACTAATGCCAATGTAATAATATCTTTTCACCGAACCGTATATGAAGCGGCCAACTTCAATGGCGTTAGATCTTTCAATGCGCGAGCCTATGTTACTGTCTGCGCATCAGGTTTCCAAACTGATTTGTGGCAGGAATTGCTCAAATAGCGGTTTGCGCTCACTATCTTATTGTTCGTACTGACTGGTCCTGAGCGGGCCCAGTGGTCTCCGCTATGTGTTTCCTGGTATTGTTATATGATATTTTACATAAGTGTTTTTATTCTAATTCTGTCCGTCATCCCAGGGAACTCACGTTCCTACCCTATGGGCATCTTAAAACGGGAACGCACACTTAACTCTCTCAGGCACCTTTGCGCTATTAGCGCTGTCATTTATGACTTGTCGTATAATTATATTTTAACTAATAATAACCATGATGCGGCTGTGAATCGAACACGTGACCTTATAGTCGGAGGCAGGTGACTATCATCTTTAAGCTAGACCGAGATGTATCTTTCTTACGTGGTACTTTGACTAATTGGTACCCAGGGGTCTGTGCGTGAGCCTTATGGGTTGGCACTCTTGGTATGCCTAACAATCCGCCAGGTCTGTCAGAGATTATAGGACCACCACATTAGAGGCTCCTCATCCAAATGCATTTTCTTTACCAATAGATTACTCCTGTTAGGACATGTTATAGACGATCAAGGAACACATGTAGATCCTGAGAAAATACGATGAATCCAGGACTGGCACACTCCCAAATCGAAAAATGAATTACAAACTTTTATTGATGTTGTAATATATCATGCACAATTGCTACCACACCTCGCAACTGCTAGCATCCCACTATCTGATCTGCTTTCCCAAAACGAATTTGAATGGAAACCCCTGCATGAGGAAGTGTTCCAACAAGTCAAACACCTCGCCAAAAACATTACCACACTCCGCCCAATTGACTATCAATCACGCCACCCAATATACCTCTTCACCAATACTTCCAAAGTTGGAGCAGACGCAGGGATAGGCCAAGGACCCTCACCTGAGAAAGCTCACCCTGCAGTATTTCATAGTCAAAAATTCGCAACAAGTCAGCTACACTACCAGGTACATGAACTCGAACTTCTCGCTATAGGGGATGCAGTCCAGTCATTTCACCCCATGCTTTATGGTACCAGGTTCACTCTGGTAACAGACAACAAAGTACTTTCATTCTTCCTGTCACAGACAAATCTCCCTTACTGCCAGACAAGAGGGGAATGTTCCTCCAATCTTACAATTTCGACATCATACACAGACCAGGAAAGGACAATATCCTTGCAGATGCCCTTTTAAGGATATATGAAGCACGAGGGGCAAGCACTGACATGATCCTAGTTGACCCCTCTGAGAAGAAAGCCATACAGGGACCCTATTCTGCCATGACAAGCAGCGTCAAACACAACCTCCACCTCGCTCACACTCTGGATCCAATTAAAGAACCTTCTTTCTTCTCCCCAACACATCTTGACCCCTTTTCTATACCCAAACATCTATCAATGTGGAACGTTGAAGATGTCCCCATCCCAGACTCGCCTAAGGAGAAAGAAATTGATCACCACCCAGGTCCTTTTGAACAAGGACTTCATAAGATGGAAAACACCCTTGAAGAAAGTATCGACGCCATGCACAGCAACAAAGCCAGCACTCAAGGACAAACTCATGACCCTACTGAAACCACGATTCTCATTCAAGCTGCTCAGACACAGCTTGCTGCACTTGCGTCAAGAATCCACAGCCCTTCAAACCAGATAGAACAATCTTTACACCTTAACGCTATCACCAACTGCTTTGGCAGGATTCATGACTCCATTACCGAACTGGAATCGATTGCCCTTGCCAGCTCAGAATACGAAACTACACCATCTTTTACCTCTTCCAATCCTCCCCGAGATGAGTTGGAACGATTTCTTATGTCTACAAGACATACAGCCAAACACTGGGCACAGTGTGTATGGGACGAATGTGAATCCTATATGGAAGGAAAAGACCGCCACTACTACTCCTCTGGACCTCACCATATCCCTGCCTCTAGCCCTATCTATTCCACCTCATGCTTCATTAGCCCCCATTACCCGAAGCGAAGATATGAGGATCGATGGGCTATCCCTCCCACCTTCACTGATGATGATGGATATCCAGTCTTCCATACTATAATCAACAAGGATAGTGGACCATCCTCAAACCATGCTGCTCAGGAAGAGGACTTACAGGTCCCTAATGCCCCTGTCGATTACGATGACCCTTTCCCTGACCAGCCTTCCAGTAGTGTTCGTTACGGGGCCGACGGGCCCCAAACCCTCTCAGCCCCCGGCCAAATTCCCCGCCCCGCCCCGCTCAACGGCCCGGGGTGGCGCCTTTTTTCTTTCATTACCCACCCCTGGCCGCGTCCAGGCGTCCGCCCCGTTCAAGGCCCCGAACGGCCCCCTGTCGGTTCAATTTCCCCGTCCAGGGCCCTGTATTTTCTGTAATTCCCTACTAAAGCCTTTATCTTTTTTGTATATTCCTGTACAATTGTCCTCTAATGTACAAAATATTGCCCGTTTTCCTGCTTACTAATATGTATCCTGGTTTATCTTTTTACTGAAAAGAACCATGCTAATATCCTGGCTGCTTTCCTTTTTTGTCTAGTATTTAAGGTACTAAAGTAGTTGTGCCCTCCTGCCTAAAATCATACGCCAAGAATCATCCGCCCTGAGCCATTCACTCAGAATCATACGCCCCGAACCATCGCTCCACATCATAGACCAGGGATCATATACTGAGAGCGATGGCCCAAAACCATACGCCAAGAATCATTTGCCCAAAACCATACACCAAGAATCAGCGTATAGCATCATACGCCCAAAATCATTCGCCCAAAATCATACGCCCAAAATCATACGCCCAAAATCATACGCCCAAAATCAAACCCCCAAAGCATACTCACTATAGCATTAGTTAGTACCTATTCAGAGTCGATCACATGCTCAGGTTGAGGTGAGAGGTAATTTTGCAGCATCATTACTACTCTATAAAATATATTCAGGCAAAGGGTACATTTGTGAAGTATAAGAGACAAAGGCCCGGCCCCCTTTAGGAGGGCCCTATATAATAAAAGATAGCAAACACCTAAAGGGAAAGTCTTCTGCTGAAAACAAGAGTTAAACTAGGAAAGGAAAGTAAAAGATAATCCCAGGACATGCTTAGGCCCTACCACCCCTGCTAGCCCCAGCTCGAGACCTGCCACCCCCACCCCCACCCCCACCCCCACCCCCGGACCGTGTGCGAACCGTGCTCGTCCACCCAGTATCACTACCACTGCCTGCGCGATTACGACTCCTACCACCTGTAGTCCAACCGCCCTGGGCCTGCAGCCGCCGAACTGGAGTGCTCGGTGGGTTACTACCACCACCAGTTCTAGATGGCCCACCTCCATCATCCTGCGAAACCGTGCCTCCCCTAGTACCCCCAG
>Ga0307507_10010359_pt1 | contig 12072 bp, 6 predicted proteins | sample 7_EM_MG_FD_207223 | JGI IMG/M metagenome (GOLD analysis project Ga0307507, IMG submission 207223) | Populus trichocarpa ectomycorrhiza microbial communities from riparian zone in the Pacific Northwest, United States - 7_EM | ecosystem: Host-associated > Plants > Roots > Unclassified | place... | reverse complement strand
TGGGACCAGTTTCAAAAACGTGTCTTTAAACTTTAAGGCTGTATCTCGCCCCCTAATACGGTAGTTAGCTAGTTATAATTATTATAATTAAATAAAAGAAGAGATTACAATTTAAATGCATCACGCACTAAGACTATAGCTAGTATATTTACGCCGCTAGAGTTATTTAAAATTAACATACATTAAAAAAAGGACCCAGTTTATACCAAACGCGCGCCCATAATCTCTCAGACGCTGCGCTGAGGAATTTTTGGGGTGGCAGGGGTAGTAGAGGGTAGCGTGGCATTCTATTGGCTAATAAGTACCTATAAGTTAGAGCGACTGTCTGATTGGCTTACAAGTTCCTGTGGCTCAGGCGGGAGCAGGGGGGTAGCCGCCTTCTCAAATTCCTCGGCGAAGCGGATAAGTCAACTAAGATAATATTAAATGGGGTACGCCTATGCCTCCAAGAAAGTCGTTCTGCGTGGTTCCTCTATACAACCTATTACGCTAGGTAATCGAGAGTGGGTTAGCAAGATCGTATCTATTAATGCTATTAGTAAATCAATACCATCCTATTTTATCTTTAAAGGGAAGTTTATTACAACCTATATGGCCCAAGAAGCTCTCAGATCAGTGCTAGACTGTGAAATAGCAGTCTCTAATAACGGTTGGAGCGACCAGAGCCACGCATCTAATTAGATAAGGCATTTTAATATATATTCCCGCCAAGAGGACCATTAGGAAGATATTCATGAGGAACGAGAGGCTGCCGGTAAGCTATATAGCTAGAGGCTTCTTCTAATGGATGGCCATATATCGCACCTCTCCTTGGACTTTATCCAATACTGCGAGGATGTAAAGATAATTCCCTTCTGCCTACCTCCGCATTCTACGCATAATCTCCAGCCTTTGGACCGGTGTCTCTTTGGCGTACTAAAAAAGGCCTATTCTGATAAGGTTAATAAGTATATTTTAAAGGGAATTACTGGAATTATATGTAGCTACTTCTTAGAAATATATAGGCAGATTTAAGAGAGAGTATATACTCCGTAATATGTTAAAAAGTTATTTAAGGCCGCTGGAATCTATCCTATTAATGCTAAGAGAATATTAAGTAAACTGCGCAGTACTTAGGCTGCTAGAAGAGCTGCTACTCCTCCGCTAAATCAAGCAGTCGCTCCACAGCTCCTTTTATCGCCGATGCATCCTAGAACACCCTCTATAGAAAGCGACAGAACACGGTACCAAGCGACCATTTCTCACCCCTCTGCAACACTAGAAATTCGAAAGTTAGCCACTAGGAAGCTCCTGGCTACTATACAGGTCCAATTAGAAGAAATTAGGCTCCTTTAAGAGCGTAATAAGGAGCTGGCTACTACTGCTACAAGGGCTAAGAAGAAGAGGGCAGCACGGAACTCAGTTCTTATAAAATCACACCATATTTCTACTGCTGAGATAAGACGAATTCTGGACGCTAAGGCCGCCGTAGAACTTCAGAAACAAAGGGCTAAGGAGCTCCGTTAGGCCCAGAAGCAGATCAAACAAGAGCTTAATAAGGCTGAGAAGGAGGCCTTAGAGAGGAGGAAGGCCGCTTATAGTAGTAGGGCTTAACTACGGAAGGTGAAGGACGAATCTATTAAGGAGATGAACGCATCTAAACGGGCCTGCAAAGCGGTGGAGAAGAACCTAGATTTAGCTATTAGGAAGCACCTACGAAATCCTACTACAGCGTCAAACCAAGAGATCGAACGGCTTGAGCGTGCGTTAGCTGAGGCTTCTATTCTGTTTACATCAAAGAAAGAGGCTGCAGATAAGGCTGCTGCCGAGTGGGAGGCTGCAGACGCTCTATTAGCTACACTCCTCTCTCAGCCTTCGCAGGAGGAAATTGATGAGGATGAGCTAGATAAGGAGCAATACGATAAGGAATTAGAGCTTGATAAGTATATAGAGGATTTTAGGCGTTGAGGGTGTAATTTAAGTAAATATAGTGCCGCCTAATAGACGCGCAGTACAAAAAACGGGTGGAGGGGGCATTCTTATGTATTCTAACCCGCTCTATGGCCTCCTAAGGCCTCAATACTATGCTAAAAGTTTCCTAAGCAAAAAGTGAATGCGATTGAATGCAATTAGTATACGATTTTCTATACAAATGGCATTCTCCGACATTTTTGATTTTCCTCTGCACGGGCCATTCCGATTACCCCGTCGATTCCGATTACCCCTTTAAATACTCTATATACACGCTGTATCTAGAGCTTATGTTTTAGATAAACAATAAAAAGAAAATATAGATACTAGCTAGGCTTATAAAGGAAAAGTTAAAGGTTCCTTATAAGTAGTGGATATATACACAGAAGTATACTAGAATTAGTAAAAGTAGTTACTTTTAAGACAATAACTTTACTGGTTGAAAATTATATATACTTGCTGCGGTACTACGGTAATATATATACTCTGCATATATACCGCATATTTTAATATTTTAGTATAAGCTTAAACTCTATATATAAGAAATGTTTAATCTATAAGAGCTATATAAAGAGACAGGAATAGATAATATATAGAGAAATTATAGTAACTTAAAGCGGATAGTAGTATAGCTATAGAAATAATGTATATATATACGCTGTAAATACATAGTATATGCTGAGCCTAAGGTGTGACGGTGCTAGAGCGCGTCACCTGCCAAATTCTGCTATGCTGCTGCCATATTCTGCTAACCTACGATTGGCTCGCTTACCGCTAGCGCCTTGGCGGCTGCCCTTTTATATATGTTTACTATGGTCCTGGCGACCCCCTTCTTTTCTTCTCCTTAGCTTAGTATCTTTATTAGATAGCAATCCACAAGCTTTAGTTCAGAGGCATTTATATAAGCCATTACATTATACTAAGCTCTCCATACACTGCCTGGGAAGGCCTTAATAATATCCTACCCTACAAGAAACTTTGTCTACAACAATGCGTTAACGTGCTATACTTAGACACTAAAACAACTCTATATTACCTAGGAAGGCCTTAATAATATCCCACCCTATAAACCAGATAGGATTGGACCTATACCCCTAGAATTAAAACCGAATTATATAATTCTAATGAACCCTAGGAAGCTAATGATGGCACCTAAAGCGAGCTTATCTAAAAAAGCTGCCCCAACCCAAGAAGAACACGAGATTTAATTAGGATCCAAAATTAAGGATAACAATAATAGTATGGACGTATACAAATAGATTCGTGCCCTAACGGCTAATTAGGAAGCCAACCGTCTCTAAGCTTAAAGTATACAGGAGACCCTATAAGAGATCCTAGATAGCCTTGCGGCCCTATAAAGCTCAGCCCCCCCTTCTAGAAGTCCTAGTCGTCCTATTTACTTAACCAAATATGACATACTAGGGAGTACAGACACAATAACAAAATAATTAAAGTCCGTTAAGCTCCCTAACCCCCAACCACTATCCAATGGGATAGACCCTACCTTTAAGAATTGGAGGATTTAAGTATAAGGAAAGCTCCGTGTTAACTACAACTATTTCCTTTCTAAAGAAGCCAAAATGCTCTACCTCTTTGGTCGAACTATAGGGGATGCCCAACGGCACCTTTAAGCCAAGTTTGAGGATGATTCCCCTGTCCAATTTACATCTATTAACGAGATGATACGGTACCTGGCTGCTATTTATGTTAACCTAAACAAAGTACGGGATGCCTGGTATAACTATAATTGCCTAATAATAAAACTAAACTAACCCTTTGCCGAATTCCAGACTTAATTCCTATACCTTATAGGAGAAGGCTAGGTTCCCCTTAAGAACTACCGTTTAGACTTATACAATAAGCTAACAATCCGGCTATAAGAGAAGATTGCTGTAACCTTAAATAACCTACTAACCTATAAAAAACTCGCAGCTTATTGCCTATCTTTAGACACAGAACTAAAGCGGATTGACACCTACCCTAATTAGCAGAAGCGACTACGTAGCGATCGCAACTTGCTAGCCATACCTATAGGAGCTGGAGCAGGAAGACAAGCTACGTCTACTCTTGCACTAAAAGCGGTCATAACTACACACCGGCGAGCCTTGCCCAACTAGCTATGTACCACGCCCTTAACTAGTACTCGTTGCAATACCCTAATTGACCCCGCCTCGGCCACGTGCTATAACTGCGATAAGGAGGGTTACTTTACCTTGTCTTGCCCAGAACTAGGGGATATTAAGGAGATAGAGAAAGGAGAAACGTCCAACAAGTTAGGAAAAAAAGAACCCTAGGAAAAGACTCCCCCCTAGGGTATTCTATTAATCTTAAAGAGATTAATCTAAGTTAGTTAATAGGTGGAAAACACTTTATGGTTCCATATACAGTATCTTAAAATGGATATAGAGTTAACTTAACTGCCCTTATTAACACTAAAGCAAATGGCTTTGCCTTTATAAATACTGCCTATGTGATTAACGTTGCCAAGTTTCTAAATGTAAAAGCTACCCTACTAGAGAAGCCTGTCCAGGTAAAAGGCTATAATAGCTAAGCCAGTAAGCTGGTTACCTACATCCTAAAGTTATATATCTCCCTTAATGGACAATATTAATATAGTATCCCTTTCTGCATCTTAGACCTAGGGTCCTACGATATAATCCTTAGCCAAAAATAGATGTCCTACTTTGATATTTAGCTGAATGTATAATAAAGATAGTTTGTCTGGCCAGAGGATAGACCGAAATTACCCTCCTTTATTAGAGAAATCCGAACCAACTATAAGACACTAGCCGCGAAGTCTAACCCTATATATTAGTAGGATGTCTGGGCCCATAACCTAGCCTTTGCCCAAGAAGACGCCCGCCGCGAAGCTGGAAAGAACTCTATACTAATAAAGATACTCTCCCAAAGCGCTATATTTGAGGAGGACTTTACGTACGGAAGCGGGATAGATAGTGATATAGACGGCGTCCAAATCGCGCAGATCTAACCGGTATGGAAAAGAACGTACTGATAAGATATAAAGGATAACCTCTAAAAGATATAATAGGAGCTAAAAGGAGTAACAACAATGCTAATACCCTAGAGGGCCCTAAGGTCACGCATGCCCCTATTATCCTATAACCCCCCTGCAGTAGATATCACCGTAATTAGCACTATAGCGTTCCACTTTAATATATACCAGAAGGAAAATGAGGTCTTTACAATAAGCCTATATAAGATTAACCGGATTATTAATAAAAGGGAAGAAAAGCTAATTAAGGAAACTAATAAGGAACTAGTTAAACATCTCCTTTTTACTATCTATGCTAAGTACAAGGACGCGTTCTTAAGGGCAGCTTTGGACAAGTTACCCCCTTACCAGACATATAATTATAAGATTTAATTGGAAGCTAATAACTTGCTAGGCTATAGCCCCCTCTACTAATAATTAACGGACAAGCTAAAAGCAATAAAGCAGTACTTAATTGATAACCTAGATAAAGGGTTTATTAAGCCAAGTTAAGCCCCTTTTACTTCCCCTATTCTATTTGTAAAAAAGCCTAGTAGAGGCCTCTATTTTTGTATCAACTATTAGAAGCTAAATGCTATTACTTAAAAGGATTGGTATTCTATTTTATTAATTAACGAAACCCTTACACGTCTAAGCTGGGCAAAGATCTTTACTAAACTTAATATCCGCCAAGCTTTTTACTAAATTAGGATAGACCCTATATTTAAAGATTTAACAACGTTCTGTACCTATTATAGGTCCTATAAATGTAAAGTTCTTCCTTTTAGACTAATAAACGGACTGGCTACGTACTAAAGGTATATAAATGACGTTCTTTTTAATTACCTTAACGAATTCTGTACGGCATACCTAGACGATATCCTTATATACTTAGACAACGAACTTAAGCACTAAGTTTACATTAAGAAGGTCCTAGAGAGATTATAGAACGCAGGTTTACAAGTTAATATTAAGAAATATAAATTTGAGGTAAAACGCACAAAGTACCTCGGGTTTATAGTGAGTATAGATAGGATTGAAGTTGACCCTAAGAAAGTTAACGTAATCCGCAACTAGAAGCCCCCTTATACTATAAAGGGGATCTAGTCCTTCCTGGGTTTTTGTAATTTCTACCGCCAATTTATCCGTGACTATAGAGTTATAGCAACGCCTCTTATACAACTTACCTAGAAAGACACGCCTTTTGTCTTTAATAACGACTATATAGAAGCCTTTAGAGAGTTAAAAGATCGGCTTATCTCTTCTCTAATCCTTTGTCACTATAACCCAGACCTTAAATTAATGCTAGAGACGGACGCTTCTAATGGAGTTATAGCGGGAATTTTATTACAGTTATATCTAGACGGTAAATGGTACCCTATTACCTTCTTCTTAAAAATAATGGACCTAGCTGAGTGTAACTACGAAGTATATAATAAAGAAATGCTAGCTATTATCTAATCGCTGTCCTAATGGCGCGTAGAGCTTAAAGGCACAAACTTCTGGATTAAGATATATACGGATTATAAAGCCCTAGAGTACTTTATAACTATAAAGCAGCTTACTGGACAATAAGCCTACTAGGCCAAAATACTCTCTGAATTCTTCTTTACGATTATATATTGTTCTAGTAAGTAAAACACTAAAGCTAATGCACTAACCTAAAGGGAATAAGATGTAGAACCCTAGGATAAGCTAAAGACCTAATACTAGACGCGCGCCCTCTTCTATCCTAAACAGCTTAACCTGTAAATTCTTAAAGAACTAAACTCTAAACGGAATAAGCTAGCACCCCTAGAGGGAGTAGTCTTGGACGAACTAATAGGGCTAGTTAACCGCATCCTAACTATAAACCGCACGGCTAACTCCCTGAAAGCCCTCTATAACCAAGCCGCGAAGAAGGACCCTAATTTAGAAATGGAAGAAGGACTGCTTCTATACTAAGGACGGCTTATAGTTCCAGATATTAACAACCTATGGATAGAGTTAATCCGCGAAGCCTACTGTTAAGTCTTTATGGTACACCTTAGTTGTAATAAGACCCACCAACTACTAGCGCCCCATTACTACTGGCGAGGACTTCTATCCGATGTGGATTGATTTGTTAGAAACTGCCACGCCTATAAATATGTAAATGCCCCTAGGAATTAAACTCCTGGGTGGCTATAACTACTGCCAGTTCCAGAACGCCCTTAGCAATATATTACTATAGACTTTAAGTTATTTCCGAAGGACGCCCACGGCCACGATGCAGCCTTTGTAGTGGTTAACCGACTATATAAGCAATCCGTCTCCCTCCCTTGTTTTAAGACTACGACTGCAAAGGATATGGCCTACCTCTATATTAATAACATTTATTGATTCTACAGCGCCCCCAAATTAATTATCTCTAACCATGGCCCCTAGTTTATATTAGATTTCTAGAATAAACTCTGCCGTATCCTTAGGATTAAGATTAAGCTCTCTACTATATTCTACCCTTAGACTAACGGCTAAACTAAGATTATAAACCAGTACCTCAACCAGCAACTACGGCCCTTTGTAGACTACTATTAGGACAACTAGTTGGAATTACTACCTATAATAGACTACGCGCAGCTTACACTCCCTTATAATAGTATAGGGATGTCCCCATTTAAACTGCTCTATAGGTATGCACCACGAACGTCCTTTGATTGGGATAGGCCTACTAAACCTACTACGGCCCGCGAACGCCTCAGCCACGAGGAGGCCCGGGTATTTGCTAAGAGAATATATAGAGCCTAGAAGACTGCTTAAATAATTATAAGAAAGGCGCAAGAAAAAAAGGAGTTTAATATAAACCAACATTGTCGCGAGGAAGACTTCCAAGTAGGAGATAAGGTATGGGTGTTAATAAAGAACTAGAAAACCTAGAGGCCGAGCCGTAAGTTAGACCACTAAATAGCTAGCCCATACAAGACTCTTTAAAAGGTAGGACACTCTTTTAAGGTTAAGCTACCAGAGTTAATGAGGATCCACCCTATTTTCTCCCTAGACCGGCTATAAAAGGCTACGGATAATCCACTACCTGGACAGTATAACAACCCCCTACCGCTAATCCAGATTGCTAAGGACGAAGAATAGGAAGTTAAAGAAATCCTAGCAGTAAAAAAGGTCTGTAATATCTTAAAATACCGTGCAAGCTGGGTAGGCCATGATGACGACCTAGAGTGGTACCCCATATCTAATTTTAAGTACTCCCCCTATAAGCTATAAGATTTCCACCTAGTTTACCCTAATCTCCCTAGACTACCACGTAAATTAGACAACTGGATTAAATGCTAGGAAGAAGGGTTAGATAATTACAACAATTTGGACAACAATAGGGAGCTCGGATAACGCCTAAGGGCAGGCTTTTTTAGGAGGGGGGGGTGATGTGACGGTGCTAGAGCGTGTCACCTGCCAAATTCTACCATGCTGCTGCTATATTCTGCCAACCTATGATTGGCTCGCTTACCGCTAGCGCCTTGGCGGCTGCCCTTTTATATATGTTTACTATGGTCCTGGCGACCCCCTTCTTTTCTTCTCCTTAGCTTAGTATCTTTATTAGATAGCAATCCACAAGCTTTGGTTTAGAGGCATTTGTGTGAGCCGTTACATAAGGAGCGTAGAAATAGTAGAAAGTAGCTAAATAGTAAGCTAAAAATCCTAGGCTGAATCTTCCCTAGAATTCTTAAAACGTATTTAATACCCCTAAGCCTACTATATTTAATAGGCAGATTATATTATAGATAAGTATAGCAGATAATAATATTGCATTAGTATTGGATATGTTGCGCGTATCTACTATATATATAGTAGATATGCCACTACTACTATCTTAAACTTAAATACCCTGGACTGTAGGTAAGAGGTATAGGTTTTATTTATCTATAGAGGAGCTAGAAAAGGAAGTATATGCACTATATATAGAAAATATGGGGCGATAAATTAATAAATTAAAATAGGCTAAGGAGGTATATAATAAAGTAAAGGAACTAGCAGAGCTTAAGAAGTTGGTATAGGAGTATAGTGTTAGCATATAGGGCGTATATACATGTTATATGTATAGTAAATGTTATATAGAGTCCTGTTATTATAAATAAAAAATTAATTAATGGCCCTATTGCCTTATATTGGGTATATGCCTAGCCTATTCGCTAAGCAACTCCACTAAAACTCTAAATATATATACTGTATACTGCGTATATAGTATGCAGGCCCAGTATATACCAGGACTTAAAGTTTAAGACTAGCATCCCGTATTATATAGGAGAGGTAGGTTAATTAGCGGGTCCCTCCCATAGCTTATATAGAGTATAAGTATAATATATATAATAGAAGGAACCAAAATTACTAGAGCTTTTACCCCTGCTATAACAGCCTATTATCCTTTTACTTGCTAGTGCTAAATATTAGCTGTATATATATAGGGAATGTGCAAGGTAAGCCTACCTATTTAGTAGCGGGTAGATAGTAAGGGGGACTCCTTATAGTTGCCTAGTAGGGTTAGGCCGCGCTATATATATAGTTAGCGTATACTAAATATATATAGGTAAAATACTAACCCTATATTTTAAGCTAGTAAAGGGAGTGGATAGGCTAACGCGCTATTTCTCTCTTATTAGTATACGCCTGGCATAAGCATATATTAATCTATAGTTAGTAGAAGATATTAGGGATTTGTATATATAAAGTATATATGTATATAAGCTAGCAATATAACTAAGTAGTGGTTTTAGTAATGTATATATAGGGCCTATATAAAGTTAGATTTTACCAGTCTCCTAGATATAGAGATAAGTGTTTATTTCTAAATTAGGTAGTAGTCCTAGTAGTAGCCATGCTTATTCCTCCTATATACTACCCTTAGGCCTATAAGTACCCTTAGGTCTAAAATTAAACTTAGGGGGAATAAGTATATAGATAGATAGATAGATAGATAAATATATTAGGGTATAGCGCGTATATATAGAAGCGAAACTAGTGCTCTTACCTCGTAATGGAATTGCCTGCCAAATTGGGTAGTAAACCCCTAGTTCTAGGCACTGCATCTAGTTAGCTTATGCTAGATATATACTAGGCATAGGGTAAATATATATAATTAAGGTACAGGCGTCTATATACTCCGGAATTCTTGACCCTAAAGGGCCACAGCTATATACAGTGTTAGTACTGCATATATATTGTATATATATAACCTACCTAGGCTTATATAGGTATCTAGCATCCTACTAGCCACTAGAGAGAATAAAACGCTTTAGAGCGCTATGTTGTATTAATATTGCATATATATAGCATATACTAGGCATATACTTCTCCCCTATAATTAACTCCGTAGCAGATATATTAGTAGTAGGTAGGTTAGTTACTATATATAGTAAGTATATGCCTCTAGTAAACTATATAGTAATATATATGGGCACCGCTGTGCTCGTTGCAGATATGGCGGCGGTACTATAACTATATTAGTTAGAGATATAGATGCTGTGTATATGCGGAATATACGCTTAGCTAGGCTATAAAGACTTAGCCGCATATCTATATACCATTTACTACAATATCGTAGCTATATTTATTATTAGTATATGCTATATATAAGGTATAGATATAGAACCTATACTATAGAGTTAACGGCAGATAGAGTAGAGGCTAGGTTAGGTAGGTCTAGTTTATGCTTAGTATATGTATACTCTTTATATAGAGCCTTTTTGGTACCTACTTGCGTTATTCTAGACTATTATAGCTGGAGCTGTATAATATTAATATATGCTATAGATATGCGGCGCTAGATTTACATATACCTTCCACTAGCAGCTGCTGCGGCGGCGTGTGCTTTATATACTGTAAGCATATACCTTATATACACATTCTCTAAAACTAACCTAGTGTTACCTAGTTGGGGTTAGAATTGGGGATTGGGCCTATACTTTTATTAGTATATACTTTTTGTGGGCATATATAAAGTATATACTTACTATAGTAGAAGCCAAAGCTGCTAGGGTTAGTAGTATTAGCCACCTACGGATTATCAAAGTCTGCGATTATAAGGTTGCTTATAGTAAGCGTAGGCACAGCATATGCGAGTATAAATATAGGGGTCAATTTTAACCTAACCCTATATTAGCATATGCAACGCTTATATATAGGCTATATTGTATATACCTGTGGTGTACGCTATAGTGTTATAGAGAAGTTATCATGCAACCACTGTTATAGATATGCGACGCGTATGTATAGACTATATTTTAATAACTTAACTCGCGTATTTTATACTAAAGCTGGTGGGATGTATATACGGGGCATATTCACCTTAAGCTTTATATTATATTCTTTATTTATTAAATACTTTAAATTTATTTACAATTTAAAAAAATTTATATACGCGCTATATATATATAGACTTAGTGTGGTCTAAAGCTAAGCGTGGTTTAAAAGCTAGTTTGCAAGTTTAGACTATATAGGCTTATAGCTTAGTATAGTCCGCAAAAAACTCAGCGTAGTCTAAAAGTTTAATATGGTTTAAACTTATAAACTAACTTTTAGACCACGCTTAGCTTCGGACTACACTAAGTTTGTATATATACAGCGCATATACAAATTTTTTTTTAAATTTTTTTAAAGCATTTAATAAATAAAGAATATTATATAATGCTTAAATGGCATTAATAGAGTATATATATTTTATTAACTAAGCATTAAAAAAGAACTAAATTATTATAGTGTATGTTAGGCATATGCGTTGTATATACTAAGTATATACTTTATTTATACTCTTTATTATTTTTATAAAATAGGCTATGCTATAATATCTATATATACTTAGCATATGCAATATATATATATTTACAATTCTATATAAAATGGGCTGTGTTATATATCGCGTATACTAAGCATAAATGTTACGTATGCTAAGCATATACAATATATATCTACTATTCTACATAAGTAGGCTGCGCTATATTATCTATATATGTTTAGTATATGCAATATATATATAATATATAACGTATTCCACCACCGAGCCGGCAGAACCACCGAGCCGGCAAGTCTATTTCCCCACCAAAAATTGTAAAAATTACAATATAATATCTTAACAACCACTTAATAATAAATTCTAATAATTTAGA
>Ga0307507_10010358_pt1 | contig 12073 bp, 13 predicted proteins | sample 7_EM_MG_FD_207223 | JGI IMG/M metagenome (GOLD analysis project Ga0307507, IMG submission 207223) | Populus trichocarpa ectomycorrhiza microbial communities from riparian zone in the Pacific Northwest, United States - 7_EM | ecosystem: Host-associated > Plants > Roots > Unclassified | place... | reverse complement strand
GCGGAGATCCCCGCGGAGTTGTGGGCGGATCTCGACGCCCTGGCGGGGGTCCTGCCATGACACGGATCGACGCACACCACCACGTCTGGCGGCCCCGGCTCGCGACGCCGGTGGCAGAGACGGCTCCGAGAGCGCCCAGGACCGCTTCCGGCCCGAGCCGTCGCCCGCACGACTGGCTGGACGCCCCCGACATGGCAGCCGTACGCCGTGACTTCACCCTCGACGACCTCGCACCGGAGGCCGCGGCGGCGGGCATCGACCGGACGATCCTGGTCCAGGTCCTCCCCGACGCCGACGAGACGGCGGAGTTCCTGTCCCTGGCCGGGGCGGCGGACCTGGTCGCCGGTGTCGTCGGCTGGGCGGACCTCACCTCGGACCGCCTGACGGACACATTGGCCGTCCTGCGGACGGGCACCGGAGGTGAACTCCTGGTAGGGGTCCGGCACTTGGTGCAGGGGGAAGCGGACCCGGGCTGGCTGAACCGGGCGGACGTCCGACGTGGACTGGGCAAGGTGGCGGACGCGGGTCTCGCCTACGACCTGCTCACCCTCCCGCGCCAACTCCCCGCCGCCATCGCCACCGTACGGGCACTGCCCGAGCTGGTCTTCGTCCTCGACCACCTGTCCAAGCCGCCCATCGCCTCCGGCGAACTGCACCCGTGGGTCTCGCTGATCCGTGAACTGGCCGCCGAACCCAACGTGTTCTGCAAGCTGTCCGGCATGGTCACCGAGGCGGACCGCACCGGCTGGACCGTCGCGGATCTGCGTCCGTACGCCGATGAGGTGCTGGACGCCTTCGGCCCGTCCCGTGTGATGTTCGGCTCCGACTGGCCGGTGTGCCTGCCGGCCGCCTCCTACGAGGAGGTCGTCCGCGCGGCCGAGGAAGTGACCGACCGGCTGACCGCCGCCGAACGTGCCGAGGTCTTCGGCGGCACGGCGGCCCGCGCCTACCGACTGCGGAAGGAAAACCTGTGAAGATACGCCTGGCCTACGGGCAGTCGGGGCTCGACATCGAGGTGGATCCGCGGACGGCGACCGTCGTCGAACCCGTTCACCACGAGGCCGCCGGGGACCAAATGGCCGTACTGCGCGAGGCGTTGCGCGCCCCCGCCGCCGGGCCCCCGCTGCGCGAACGGGTGCGACCGGGGCAGACGGTGGCGATCTCGGCCTGCGACGGCACCCGCCCCCAGCCGCGCCATCTGATGATCCCCGCCGTCCTCGCCGAACTCGAAGGGATCGTCCGTCTGGAGGACGTGGTGATCCTCGTCGCCACCGGCACCCACCGGGGCAACGACGAGGCGGAACTGCGCGCGATGTTCGGCGACGAGGTCGTGGACGCCGTGCGCATCGTCAACCACGACGCCCGCGACCCCGGACAACTGACCTGGATGGGGACGTACGGCAACGGCGTCCCGGTCTGGCTGAACCGTGCGTGGGCCGAGGCGGACGTCCGCATCACCACGGGCTTCGTCGAACCGCACTTCTTCGCCGGCTTCTCGGGCGGTCCGAAACTCGTGGCCCCCGGCCTGGCCGCGCTGGAGACGGTCCTCGTCCTGCACGACGCGGCCCGCATCGGCAACCCGCGCGCCACCTGGGGCAACACCCACGGCAACCCCGTCCATGACGACGTACGGGCCATCGCCGAAGCGACCGGAGTCACCTTCTCGCTGGACGTGGTGCTCAACCGGGACAAGGACATCGTGGCCGCCTTCGGAGGCGATCTGGCGCCGATGCACGCGGCGGCCACGGCCACGGCGAAGCGCATGGCGATGCGGCCGGTCGAGGCGCCGTTCGACGTCGTCGTCACCACCAACTCCGGCTTCCCGCTGGACCAGAATCTCTACCAGGCGGTCAAGGGCATGTCCGCCGCCTACCAGGTGGTCAAACCCGGCGGCATGATCGTCTGCGCGGCGGAGTGCCGCGACGGCTTCCCCGACCACGGCTCCTACCGGGAGGTGCTGGCCTCCGCTCCGTCCCCGCAGGCGCTGTTCGACGACATCAGCGCCCGCACCGAGACCGTGCCCGACCAGTGGCAGGTGCAGATCCAGGCACGTATCCAGTCCGGCAGCCGGGTCGTCATGCACACCGGTTTCCTGAGCGACGCCGAACTGGAGTCCGCCCACCTGCGACAGACCCGCGACATCTCGGCCACCGTCGCCGAGGCGCTGGCCGCAGCGGGTCCCGGCGCCCGTCTCTGCGTCCTGCCCGAAGGGCCGCAGACCATCCCGTACGTCGACCGGAGCCGGGCATGAGTGGGGTACTGGACCTGGGCTTCGCCCGGCTGGACCTCGCCCGCGAGGCCCGGCAGGGACTCCCCGAGGTCGTCTACGGGCCAGGCAAGACGGTCCAGCAGATCAGCGGCATCGTCACCGGGCTGCTGGAACACAACACCGGTCCAGTCCTCGTCACCCGGATCGAGGCGGAGACCGCCGAGGCCGTCATGGCACGGCTGGATCCCGGCGTGCACGACGAGGAGACGCGAGGACCGGGGCCGTATGACGGGCAGCCACACGCCCCCGGAACGTACGACGGGCAGCCACACGGCCCAGGAACGTACGACGCCGAGGCCCGGCTGCTGTACTGGCGGCCGTCTCAGGCCGGGGACTTCTGCGTGACTGTGGTGGCCGCCGGCACCTCGGACCGGCCCGTCGCCGCCGAAGCCGCCGCCGTGGCCGCCGCCGTCGGCCTGGACACCACCGACATCCACGACGTGGGAGTGGCCGGCCTCGACCGGGTCCTCCAAGTGCGTGACCAGCTCCAGGCCGCCGACGCGGTGATCGTCGTGGCCGGGATGGAGGGCGCCCTCGCCAGTGTCGTGGGCGGTCTGGTGCGCGCACCGGTCGTCGCCGTGCCGGTCTCCACCGGGTACGGCGCGTCCCTGGAGGGCGTCACCGCACTGCTCGCCATGCACGCCTCCTGTGCCGCCGGGGTGACCGTGGTCAACATCGACTCCGGCTTCTCGGCCGCGATGGCGGTTCACCGCATCGCCCAAAGCCGTGTGAACACACCCGGAGGCCGCCGGTGATCGCCTGGATCAACCCGTTCACCGGGCTGGCCGGAGACATGCTCCTGGCCGCCCTCATCGACGCCGGAGCACCGCTGGACGCGATCCGGGCCTCGATCGCCGCCACGGGTCTCACCGGCTGGGAACTGACCGCCGAGCGCGTCACCGACCACGGGCTGGCCGCCACCCGGGTTCACGTGAACGTCACCGACCCGTGCACCGAGCGGCAGGCCGCCGAAGTTATCCACCTCGCCTCGCGGGCCACCCCCGAACCTGTCGCCGCCCTCGCGGTAGCCACCGTGACCGCCGTCGCCGAGGTGGAGGGCCGCCTGCACGGTGCCGACCCCGCCACCGTCCACCTCCACGAACTCGGCGGCCACGACACCCTGGTCGACATCGTCGGCGTCGCGGCCGCCCTGCATGCCCTGGGCGTCACCGACGTCTTCAGCGCACCGCTCCCGCTGGGCAGGGGGCGGGTGACCTCGGCGCACGGAGTGCTGCCCTGCCCGGCACCCGCCACGCTGGCGCTGCTCGCCGGAGCGGCCGTCATGGGAAGCGATCTGCCCGGCGAGACGGTGACGCCCACCGGCGCCGCACTGCTGCGCGCGCTCGGGGCGCGGTACGAACCGCCGCCGCCCTTCACTCTGGGCCGCACCGGGTACGGGGCGGGCACCCGCCGCCTGCCGGACCGGGCCAACGTCACGGCGGTGACCCTGGGAGTCCCCGCCCCGGCAGCTTCGCGTCAGGACCCTCCGGCGGAGGCTGTCGTCGTTCTGGAGACCAACCTCGACGACGTCACCGGCGAGGTCCTCGGACACACCATCACCCGGGCGATGGAGTCCGGTGCTCTCGACGCCTGGGTGACGCCCGCCATGATGAAGAAGAACCGCCCCGCGCACGTGCTGCACGTCCTGACCACCCGCCAGGACGAGCGTCGGCTGCGCGACCTCGTGCTGTCGGAGACCGGCAGCCTCGGCATCCGCCGCGTCGACGCCACCCGCACCGCGCTGCCGCGGGACTTCGAGACCGTGCACGTGGACGGCCACCCGGTCCGGATCAAGCACGGTCCGCACGGCGCCAAACCCGAACACGACGACCTCGCCTCCGTTGCCGCAACCCTGGGCGTGCCCCTCCGGACCGTCGCGGCACGCGCACTCGCTAAGAGCGGCCGGGTCGCCGCCCCTCAGCACAACGACCTTCTCGCAGGAGGACAACCATGACCGTCCCAGACGAGGGAGCGGCCGCACTCGCACACGCCGACGTCCTCGCCGACCGGCTTCTGGACCGCATGCGCGTCATCGGCACCGTCGCCGTGGCCTATTCGGGCGGCGCGGACTCCGCCCTCGTGCTCGCCGCCGCCGTACGTGCCGTCGGCCCGGAGCGGGTTCTCGCCGTCACCGCCGTGTCGGAGAGCCTGGCCGCCGGTGAACTCCCGCATGCCCGCCGCCTGGCCACAGACCTCGGCGTCACTCATCTCACCCCGCGCACCAGCGAACTGACCCGTCCCGGCTACCGCGCCAACGGTCCCGACCGCTGCTACTTCTGCAAGTCCGAGGTCCTGGACACCATCACCGCGCTCGCCCACGACCAGGGATACGAGCTGGTGGCCACCGGAACCAACGCGGACGACGCCCGGGACCCCCATCGCCCGGGCATCAGGGCCGGCCGGGAACGCGGCATCCACACCCCGCTCCTCGACACCGGCCTGACCAAGGCGGAGGTGCGCCTGCTGAGCAGGCACTGGTCACTGCCGACCTGGAACAAACCCGCGACACCCTGTCTGGCCAGCCGGATCCGCTACGGCATCGAGGTCACCCCGCACCGCCTGGCCCGCGTCGACCGGGCCGAGACCGCGGTGCGCGCGCTCCTGGCCGACGCCGGACTGACAGTGACCGACCTCAGGGTCCGCGATCTGGGGGACACCGCCCGCCTGGAAGTGGACGCCTCGCTCGTCGGCCGGATCTCCGCGCTCCCCGGGCTCGCCGGGGCGCTGGCGGACGCGGGTTTCGCCGAACTGCCCCACCTGGTGGAGCCCTTCCGGTCGGGACGGCTCAACTCCGAGACCTAAGGCCGTGGCGCGGCGCCCCGCCCAGCAGCGGATCGGCCGGTCACGCGATGACGAACGGCACCCCAGTGAGCAGCGCGATTCGAGGCAGGCGGTTCGAGGTCGCCGAGGCGCACCCAACCCGAAGCCCGGATACGTCGAACGTACCCACGCCTGGCAGAACGCCTTCCACCGGCTCGCCGGCTGCTACGAGCAGCACGCCACCTGAGCGTCTATAGCGGTGCTACAGAAACAGCCGGTGACGCCCGCGAGCGACTGCTCGCCGGCGCCTTCGAGATCGCCACACGTGACGGTGTCGACGCGGTCTCCACGCGTGCGGTCTGCACCGCCGCAGGTGTGCAGGCCCCGTCGCTGTACCACCACTTCGGCGACCGGTCGGGACTGATCCGCGCGGTCGTCGACGCGGCGTTCGAGGAGTACTTCCACCGCAAGGAAACCGCTACCCCGGTGGCTGACGCGGACCCGCGTGCCCGCGTCGCCGCAGGGTGGGACGCGCACATCGCATTCGCGCTCGCCTACCCGGGTCTCTACCCGGCGATGTACCCGACATCGGGCCCGCTGCCGAGCCAGGTCGAACGAAGCGGCGCGCTGCTGCGTGCCGGTTTCGACGAGCTCCAGCAGGCAGGCGCCCTCCGGCCCGGGATCACCGCGGCGCTGGCGACGACGCGCTCCGCGCGGCCCTGCGCGGTGTCGCCCACGCCGCCGCCGTGAACCCCGACAACGGCGACAACGACGCGACGTCCGCCGTCGTCCGCGACGCGCTCATCCACGCGCTCGTCGGAGACCGGGCACATAACTGACTCCTCGCCGATCCGGCCCCTGACCGAGCGAGAACCCGCACGATGGAGCAACACCTATGACCGATCTGCTCGCAGGCAAGACCATCCTCATCACCGGCGCCTCGTCCGGCATCGGCGAATCCGCCGCGCGTCTGTTCGCACGCGAAGGCGCGAACGTCGTCATCACAGCCCGCCGCAAAACCGAACTCGACCGTGTCGCCGAGGACATCGCCGCCGATGGACGCAACGTCCTCGCCGTTCAGGCCGACACCACCGACGCCGGCGAACTGCAACGAGCCGTCGCAGCCGCGGTCGAGAGGTGGGGACGCCTCGACGGTGCCCTGAACAACGCCGGCCGAACCCAGGGCGGCGGCCGCCTCGCGGAGGTCACCGACGAGACATTCGACTCCGTCCTTGAGACCAACTTCAAGGGCGTGTGGCTGGCGATGCGCGCCGAACTGCAGGCGATGACCGCGGAGGGCGCTGCTGGTGGCTCGATCGTGAACATCAGCAGCATTGGAGGCACCTTCGGCGCTGCCGGGCAGAGCGTGTACGGGGCGACGAAGGCCACCGTCATCGCCTTGAGCCGCGCTGCCGCAGCCGAACACGGCCGCGACGGTGTCCGCGTGAACGCCATCGCGCCGGGTGCCACGATGACCGAGATGATGGTCTCCTGGCAGCAGCGCGACCCGAGCATCGTCGAGCACCTCAGCTCCCTCGCCGCCCTGGGCCGCCCCAGCCAACCGGACGAGATCGCTGAAGCCGCCGCCTGGCTCCTCAGCAACCGCGCGAGCTAGTCACCGGCACGACCCTCGGCGTCGACGGCGGCACTGCCCCCTGGCCGCACTGACTCATCCTGAGCCGCCCTGCCACTCCATTCGAACAGCGCGCCACAGTCGGCGACAGCAACCGAACCGGGGCCACCCGACGCCGACGAGACCTGCACCTCTTCGCGAACAGCGCCTGCGTTTCCGGCCCGTGGGTCAACGGCACACCCGAGCGCGGCGGCCGGTCACTGATGCGCCGGCGGTGGCACAGGTCGACTTGGTCTGCGGTGCGGATGGTCATGGGGTGGTGGGCGTCGAGTTGGGTCTGGTTCCAGTTCATCCTGGTGAGGGCCGGCAATCCCTCGGCAAGATGTTCGGGCTGGATTCAGTGTCGATCAGGCGGAAAGGCAGAGATGAGGGCAGAAGATCCGGCCCAGGCCTGCGGGCGGGTTCGCGCCGCTCGTCGCCGCTGGTGAGCATCTTCGGCGCCTCGGCGGAGACATTGATCCCCATCTCCGCCAGGGCTTCGGCCACCGCCGGGTTGGCCTTCTGGCGGGAGCGGAGCCTGCTGATCGGAACCCTCGCGAGACGGTGGCCATCGATCAGTTGGGCGCAGAGGGGATGACCGCTGCCGGTGATGCCGACCAGGGTCTTCCGGGTGAAACGGTTGGCTTCGGGCCTCCGAGTCCAGTGCCTGCGAGGACGTCCGGTTCGATGTCCACTCAGGTCCGGGAGATGAGCAGTGTCGAAGTCAGCCCCGGATCGCGGGACGTTGTCGCCGCCGCGAGGCAACACCCCCGCTTTGTCCTGGAGTTGCAGGGCCGGTTCGCAGCGGGTCGAGGTCCGTCCGGGCTCCCGAGCCGGGCGATCCGGGTTTGCGGCTCGCGCCGGATCAGGCGTCAACTTCCGTACGAGTCGGGCCAGTTCTGGCACATCAACAGGTCCTGTCGGGCCGTTGTTCGATCGTCGCGGGTCAGTCCCGAAGAGACTCCCCGCGGGCGAGGGCCGCGTGCGTACGGTCCGCACACCGAGGCGGATCGACTGCACCGGTCCGCCGCAGTCAACGGAACAAGGGGAGGCATTGTGGCGAATGTGGAAGTGTCGCTGAAGGAGATGATGGCCGGAACTGAGGGGGCGTTGGGGGCCGCGGTCGTCGACTACACCAGCGGGATGGCGCTGGGCACCCTGGGCGGCAGCAAGACCCTGGACCTGACGATCGCCGCGGCCGGCAACACCGATGTCATCCGGGCCAAGGTACGCACCATGGAGCAACTGGGCCTCAAGGGCCAGATCGAGGACATCCTGATCACGCTGGACAGTCAGTACCACCTGATCCGCCTGATCACCGGCCGCGGTGGCAACGGCCTGTTCCTGTACCTCGTGCTCGACAAGGCCCGCTCGAACCTGGCCATGGCCCGCCACCAACTCAAACGCGTCGAGGGGCAGATCGAGATCTAGCCCGGCCGGCATTGCCGGGACCACGCCTGCCCATGATGTGAAGACTTCTTCAACTCATCACATCCACATGCTCGCAATGTGCGGTCGTGTCAGGGCCCAGGGCGTGCAGGATCGGCTTCCGAGGGCGGCCCGTGGTGTGGCGCCGCCCTCGGAAGCCGCCCCATCCCGCGAGCCGTACTCCCACCCACCCGGCAAGCAGCGAGCGTCCATGCACACCTCGGTGGCCTCCGGGGCGAGCGCTGGACCGGAGAACGACAGCCCGGCGAAGGGATCGTCCGAGATGGAGGGCCGGATACGCTGCCGGGGTGATCGAAAATCTTCCTCCCTGTCCGAAGTGCTCGTGTGAGTACACCTACGAGATGAACGCCCTGGTGGTGTGCCCGGAGTGCGGCCACGAGTGGGTGCCCGCCGAGGCCGGCTCGGATTCCGGCGTCGCCGCGGAGCGGGTCGTCAAGGACTCTGTCGGCAATGTGCTGCAGGACGGTGACTCCGTGGTCGTGGTGAAGGCGCTCAAAGTCAAGGGGAGCCCGTCGGGGATCAAGGCGGGCACGAAGGTGCGCAACATCCGTCTGGTCGACGGGGTCGACGGCCACGACATCGACTGCAAGATCGACGGTTTCGGGGCGATGCAGCTCAAGTCGAGCGTGGTCAAGAAGGGCTGACTCGCCCGCCCCTCCCGCTTGGAGTGCCGGGCAGCAGCTTGATGCTTAATTGCAAAATTTCGCAATTGGTTAGATGCTGTGTTGGCTGTGTCTGCAGGTAGTCGCGGGCGCAGCCTTCACTTGCCTCCCGGGTGGGGCGCAGTCGGGGAAGCCGAGGAGCCGTGTCCGTTCCGCTGTACCAGGCCAAGGCCGAGTTCTTCCGGATGCTGGGGCATCCCGTGCGGATACGGGTGCTGGAGTTGCTGCAGGACCGGCCGATGCCGGTACGGGATCTGCTGGCCGCGATCGAGGTGGAGCCCTCCGGCCTGTCGCAGCAGCTGGCGATGTTGCGCCGCTCGGGCATCGTCAGTTCCAAGCGCGAGGGCTCGACGGTGGTGTACGCCCTCGCGAGCGGGGATGTCGCGGACCTGATGGGGGCGGCGCGCCGGATCCTGGCGGACATGCTCGGGGGGCGGAACGAGTTGTTGGCCGAGCTGCGGGAAGCCGGGGTCGCCGCCCGATGAAGATGTCGATCGGCCGGGTAGGTGCCCGGCTCACCGCGCTGCTTCCCGGCCGTATGGATCTGGCGGAGATACGCCGCGACCCGCGCCGGGACCTGCTGGCCGGCCTCACGGTGGCGATCGTCGCGCTGCCGCTCGCGCTCGGCTTCGGGGTCTCCTCCGGTCTTGGCGCGGAGGCGGGGTTGGCGACCGCGGTCGTCGCCGGCGCGCTGGCGGCGGTGTTCGGGGGTTCGAATCTGCAGGTGTCCGGGCCGACGGGCGCGATGACGGTGGTGCTGGTGCCGATCGTCGCCGCCCACGGGCCGTCCGGTGTGCTGACGGTGGGGCTGATGGCGGGCGTGATGCTCGTCGCGCTCGCCCTGCTGAGGGCCGGCAAGTACATGCAGTACGTGCCCGCCCCGGTCGTCGAGGGCTTCACGCTCGGCATCGCCTGCGTGATCGGTCTGCAGCAGGTCCCGAACGCGCTGGGGGTGCCCAAGCCGGAGGGCGACCGCGTGCTGGTGGTGACCTGGCGCGCGGTGGAGGAGTTCGGGAAGAACCCGAACTGGACCGCCGTCGCCTTCGCGGTGGCGGTCGCCGCCGTGATGCTGATCGGCGCCCGGTGGCGGCCCACGGTCCCGTTCTCGATCCTCGCGGTGATCGCGGCCACGGTAGTGGCCCAGGCTGTCGGCCTGGACGCCGCGAAGCCGATCGGCGACCTGCCGTCCGGTCTGCCTGCGCCCTCCCTTTCCTTCCTCGACCCGAGCACGCTCGGGCCCCTGCTCGGCCCGGCAGCAGCGGTGGCGGCGCTGGCCGCGCTGGAGTCCCTGCTGTCGGCGTCGGTGGCCGACGGCATGACGGTAGGCCAGAAACACAACCCTGACCGCGAACTGTTCGGCCAGGGCCTGGCCAACATCGCCGCCCCACTGTTCGGCGGCGTCCCGGCAACCGGCGCGATCGCGCGGACCGCGGTCAACGTCCGTACCGGCGCGAGCTCCCGGCTGGCCTCCCTCGTCCACGCCGCAGTTCTCGCGGTGATCGTGTTCGCGGCCGCGCCCCTCGTCTCCAGGATTCCGGTGGCCGCGCTGGCGGGTGTGCTGCTCGCCACGGCGATCCGCATGGTCGAGGTCGGCTCGCTCAAGGCGATGGCGAAGGCCACCCGCTCCGACGCACTGATCCTGGCACTGACCGCCGTCGCGACCCTCGTGCTCGACCTCGTGTATGCAGTGATCATCGGCCTGGCGGTGGCGGGCGTCCTTGCTCTGCGCGCGGTGGCCAAGCAGGCCCGGCTCGAAGAGGTCCCCCTGGACCGCGGTGACCACAGCGCTGAGGAGCATGCGCTGCTGGCCGAGCACATCGTGGCGTACCGGATCGACGGGCCGCTGTTCTTCGCCGCCGCGCACCGCTTCCTGCTGGAGCTGGCCGAAGTCGCCGACGTCCGTGTGGTCATCCTGCGCATGTCCCGGGTGATCACCATCGACGCCACCGGCGCCCTCGTCCTCAAGGACGTGGTGGAGAAGCTGAACCGGCGCGGCATCGTCGTCATGACCTCCGGGATACGTCCCGGCCAGCGCCAGGTCCTGGACTCGGTCGGGGCGCTGGACCTGCTGCGCCTGGAGGGGCGCGAGTACGCCGCCACACCGGAGGCGATCCAAGGCGCCCGCAGCTACCTGGAGTGCGCCGGCGTCGTGCCCCCACTTCCCGCCCGGACGCCACGACCCGTTGACGAGCAAACAGAGGAAACCGTCGGATGAGCACTCCACCCGCATCGCTGCGCATGGTCGAGGTCTCCGGCGCGGAGGCCCTGTGGCTGCTGGAGAGCGGTGAGCTGGGGCGGCTGATGCACCCGCAGCGGGACCTGACCGTCGTCCGGCCAGGCCGGCACACGTGGGAGTACGGCCGCCTGGTGGTGCGCGCTCCGGTGCAGGCGGCCGCGGTCCCGCTGACGGCGACGTACCAGGTGGACGAGGTGCGTGCCGCGACCGACACCGGCTGGACGGTGACGGTGGCCGGGCCCGCCGAGGTGATCACGGATCCGAACGAGGCCGCGCTCCCCCATTGTCTGCATCCCCAGCCGGTTTCCGGTTTCCGGCCGGCCCGAGGGAGGGAGAGTTGATGTCCACGCGGCTCGAAGCCCTGCCCCACCGGCATGTGCTCACCCTGCCCAGCGAGCCGTCCGCCGTCCGGCTGTCCCGGCAGACCGCCGAGCGCGCACTGACCGAGTGGGGGATCAGCCTGCGCCACCCCACAATCGACCCGGCTCTGCTGATACTCGGCGAGCTGGTCACCAACAGCGTCCGGCACGCCGCCGCGCTCTCCCCCCAGGTGACGGTGATCTACGCGGCGGGCGCGGACTGTCTGGCCTTCGCCGTGCACGACCGCCACCCCTACCAGCCTGCCCTCTACGCGTCGTTCACCGACACCGGCACGGGCGGCCTGGCCACCGTCATGGAGCTCACTCTCGGTCTGGGTGGCACCGCGGTGGTCCGGGGCGATGCCGACGGCAAGGGCAAGAGCATCTGGATCACCCTCCCCCTCTGAAGCACACAGGCTGACCGCGCAAGGGAGTTGACGATCATGACCATCGAGTGGCGCTACACCGTCGAGCAGGATCTCGGCGTCCTCTCCGTCTCCGGATACCTCGGCCCGGACGCCGTCCATCGCTTCGCGGGTGCTGTCGGCTGGGTGGTGGGGCGTGGCAGGGGTCCGGTCATCGTGGATCTGACCGGACTGCGCGGCTGGTCGGCCGAGGGACAGGTGGCGATCACCGAAGCCGCGCGCCGTCTGGCCGCAGCGGGTCGCGGCCTGGAACTGGCCGCGATCCCTGCCGACGGATCCCTCGTCCCCGACGGCGACTGCC
>Ga0307507_10010357_pt1 | contig 12073 bp, 11 predicted proteins | sample 7_EM_MG_FD_207223 | JGI IMG/M metagenome (GOLD analysis project Ga0307507, IMG submission 207223) | Populus trichocarpa ectomycorrhiza microbial communities from riparian zone in the Pacific Northwest, United States - 7_EM | ecosystem: Host-associated > Plants > Roots > Unclassified | place... | reverse complement strand
GCCGGGCCGTAGCCGGGCTGTCCGGCGGTGAGCAGCAACGGGTGGCGCTCGCCCGCGCCCTGGCGCCCCAGCCCCGTCTCCTCATGCTCGACGAACCGCTCGGTCAGCTCGACCGGTCGCTGCGGGATCGGCTGGTCGTCGAACTCCGGGAACTCTTCGGCGCGTTGGGCACGACCGTGCTAGCGGTCACGCACGACCAGGGCGAGGCGTTCGCGCTGGCCGACCGGGTCGTGGTGATGCGGGACGGGCGGATCGCCCAGTCCGGTACGCCACTTGAGGTCTGGCAGCATCCCGCCGACGAGTTCGTGGCCCGCTTCCTGGGCTTCGACAACGTGGTCGAGGCCACGGTCACCGGAGAGGCCGCGGACACCCCCTGGGGCAAGGTGCCGGTCCCCGAGGACGCCCCCCAGGGCGCCCACACGCTCCTCGTACGCCCCGCAGGCGTACGCCTGTTGGCCCCCGACGAGGGCCTGCGCTGCACGGTCGCCGCCCGCACCTTCAGGGGCACCCATGTCGCCGTACAACTCCAACCGGAGGACGCGCCACGGCTGGAGGCGGCCTGCGCGCTGCGGGAGGCGCCGGAGGTCGGGGACGCGGTCGGGGTGGAGTTCGACGCGGCCGAAATTGTCGTGCTCGGCTGACCGTGCCGTCGTAGGGTGCGCGGCATGACGTCACTCGCGCATGAGCGCTACTGCGACGAAATCGCCCTGCAGGTCAGGCAGTTGAGAGCCGTGGTGACCTCTGGGGCGGATCTGGCGGCCACCGTGCCGACCTGCCCGGACTGGACGCTGGAGCAGCTCGTGCGGCACACGGGCGGCGCCCTGCGCTGGGTGGAGCTGCTGGTGCGCACGCGGGCGCAGGAGAACATCCCGGACGAGGAGATCCCGCTCCACGGTGGTCCCGAGGCCGAGGAGGACGCGGATGCGCTGGACGACTGGCTCGCGGAGACCGGCCGGATGGTCGTCGACACGCTGCGGGAGGCCGGGCCCGACACCGGGGTGTGGGCGTGGGCCGGGGACCTCAACTCCGGCTTCTGGGCCCGCCGTATGGCCCACGAGATCACCGTGCACCGCGCGGACGCCGCTCTCGCCGCCGGGCTGCCCTACGAGGTCGCGCCCGAGGTGGCCGCCGACGCGATCGACGAGTGGCTGGAGATCCTCGTGTGGGCGCAGCGGGTGGAGGGTGACAAGGACGCGGCGGAACTGCGCAGTTCGGGGCGGAGAAGCATCCACCTGCACGCCACCGACGATCCGGCAGGGGTGAACGCCGAGTGGATCATCGAGCTGGCCGAGGACGGGCTCGCCTGGCACCGGGGACACGAGAAGGCGACCGTCGCCCTGCGCGGCACGCTCACCGACGTCCTGCTCGCCTTCTACCGCCGACTGCCGTTGGACAGCGAGGAGTTGGAGATTCTCGGCGACCGGGAGCTGCTGGAGTTCTGGCTGGAGAAGACGTCCTTCGGGTGACGTGACATGTGTGTGGCCCGTCCCCACGAACCGGACGGGCCACAACAGCAACAGCGGGTGGATCAGCGGCTGTTGGCCGCACCGCGGCGGCGCATGCCGAAGTAGACGGCTCCGCCGCCCACGACGACGAACGCGCCCGCGATACCGGCGATCATGCCGGTGTTGGAGTTGGCACCGGTCTCGGCGAGGTTCGAGTCACCGGCCGCGGGAGACGGCGCGTTGTCCGTCGTCGTGGCGGGGGCGGTGCTGCTGCTCTCCGAGGCCGACGGGGTCGGGGTGTCGGACTCGGCCGGAGTCGAGGCGGTCTCCGACGGCGTAGGAGAAGCCTCCGTCGGGGTCGGGGTGGGCGACTCCGTCTCGCAGGCCTTGGACGGGGTGGTCAGGTTCGGCGAGATGTTCTTGCTGAGGCCGTTGGTGGCCGTGACGTGAACGCGGTAGACGGCGTTCGGCTGCCAGTCCTCGGAGAAGGAGATGGTGACTCCTTCTTTCGAGCCCTTGACAGTCTGAGCCTCGCCGACCTGCTTGGCGTCAGCGCCGTTGTTCTCCAGGAACACCGTGACGGTGGCCGCAGTGGCCGAGGCGTCCTTGTCGGTGACGGTGATGACACCGTTGGCGCCGTCACAGGTGGCTTCGGCGGAGAACTCGCCGATGCTGCAGGCGAGCGCGTTGCCCGCGAATCCGAGTGCGAGTGCGGCCGAGGCGGACGCGACACCGAGGATGCGTACGGAACGTCGAGATATGGACACGTTTGCCCTTCACGGGATGTGCAACTGCGGGGGGTTTAGGGGGAGATGGAGCGGCAAGGAGGTGAGGCACCACTGCCCCCAGGAGTCTCACTGGTCTATAAGTGCTGCGTAAGCAGTGTCAATGCATATGCGGCGTGCGGCAGTTGCCTTTACTCGCACTTTAACCTTCGAGGCGTTTCAGTGCCTCCGGAGCCTCCTCGATCCGGTCAACGAGGGCGATACGGGCCTCCATTGGCCGTTCCCGGGCAAGTGCACGCAGCAGCGGCCACGTCGGCAGGCGTTCCGTCCAGTGCTCCCGGTTCACGAGCACCATCGGCGTGGGCTCGCCGCGCGACTCGTAGTAGTTCGGCGTCGCGTTGTCGAAGATCTCCTGTACGGTCCCGGCCGCGCCCGGCAGAAACACCACACCCGCGTTCGAGCGGGCCAACAGGCCGTCCTCGCGGGTGGCGTTGGCGAAGTACTTGGCGATGTGCGAGGCGAAGGCGTTCGGCGGCTCATGGCCGTAGAACCAGGTCGGGATGCCGATCGAGTGGTTGCCTTTCGGCCAGCGGGTGCGGACCTCGAAGGCGCGCTGCGCCCAGTCGGTGATGGAGGGGCTGAACGACGGGGAGGAGGCCAGGAGTTCGCATGCCTCCTCCAGCATGGCGTCGTCGTACGGCGCCGCGTACGCGCCCAGGTTCGCCGCCTCCATCGCGCCGGGTCCGCCGCCCGTCGCCACCGAGTACCCGGCGCGGCTCAGCTCACGGCCCAGGCGTGCGGCACCGCCGTAGGCCTCCGTCCCGCGGGCCATCGCGTGGCCGCCCATGACGCCCACCACCCGTGCGCCGCGCAGGAGTTCGTCGAGGGCGTCGGAGACCGAGTCGTCGTGGACGGCGCGCAGCATCGAGGCGTAGACGTCACCATCGGCCTTGGTCTGCTGGAACCAGGCGTACGCGAGCGCGTCCGGCGTCTGCTCGTACCCCTTGTCGAGCGAGGCGAACAGCTCGTCCGGGGTGTAGAGACGGCCGCGGTAGGGGTCGAAGGGGAGGTGCGGGACGGGCGGGAAGACCAGGGCGCCGTCGGCCCGGATCTTCGCCGCCGCCTCGTCGCGCATCGGGCAGCCGAGGAAGACGGCGCCCGAGGCGTCCGTGGTGAGCAACTCCCTTGTACGGTCCGTCAGATCGACGGCCTGGACGCGGTATCCGGCGAGAGTGCCGCGGGACGAGACGGTCGCGTCGAAGTCCTCGACCGTCTCGATCTCGCGTTCGTCGTGGTGGGCCGCATGGGCCGGGCTCGTCTGCACGCGCCCATGCTAGGCACCGAGTTGGTCAGCTCTGGACGGCCGCCGGGTCCATCCACACGATCTCCCACGAGTGGCTGTCGAGGTCCTCGAAGGAACGGCCGTACATGAAACCCTGGTCCTGGACGTCGTCGTTGGCGGTGCCGCCCGCCGCGACCGCCTTGTTGATCAGCTCGTCGACCTTCTCGCGGCTCTCGGCGCTCAGACACAGCAGTACCTCGCTGGTCTTGGCCGAGTCGGCGATCTCCTTCTTCGTGAAGTCGCTGTAGCGCTTCTTCTCCAGGAACATCGCGATGATCGTCTCGCTGATCACGACGCAGGTGGTCTCGTCGTTGCTGAACTGGGGGTTGATCGAGAAACCGAGCTCGGTGAAGAACTTCTTCGACGCGGCGGCGTCGTCCACGGCCAGGTTCACGAAGATCATCTGCTGGTACATGCGGGGCCTCTCCCATCGGGCGTGCGTGCTATTCGGTGGGTAGACCGGCGGCCGACACAAAACTCATCGGCCGGCCAGCGGCAGAGCCGCCAGCTCGGCCACGAACAGGGTCAGCGGGAGGAACAGGGCGAGCAGCGCGCCCGCGCGGAGGGCGGCGGCGCTGCGCAGCATGGTGGCGGGGGCGCCGAGGCGCAGCAGCGCGGCCGTGGTGTCGGCGCGGGCGTGCTTGGCCTCCAGGGCGGCGGTCAGCAGCGTCGCCACCGTGCAGCCGGTGACCAGGAGCCCGCCGAGGGTGGTCAGGGGACCGAAGGACGGGGCGTCCGCGTCGTAGAGCGCGGTCATCGCGAAGCCACCGGAGGCCACCGCGCACACCACGCCCAGCGGGCGCCCGATCCGCGTCGCCTCCTCCATCAGGACCCGCCCGGCCAGCAGGCGCAGGGCACCCGGGCTGACGGACTGCAGCAGCCGCCCGCAGAGATGCGTGAGCCCGGGCCCGGCCAGCGCCAGGCCGATCGCCGTCAGTACCCAGCCGACCAGCACACTCGCGGGCCCGTCCGCGATCCCGCCGGGCAGGGACAGCCCGCCGCCGTCCTTCGCCCGGCTCGCGTACGCCTCCACGGCGAGCCCGGCGGCCAGCACCGCGACACCCCAGGGGAGGCCTCGGGGCGCCTCACGGGGGGCCGCGGGGCGGGACGGGTCGGGGTCGGCGGCGGGTACGGGGACGGGGGCGGGCGGTTCGGCGGTGCCGTCCTCCGGCGCGCCACGGCGGCCGTCGCCGCGCAGACGCGCGCCGAAGCGGCCGTACGTCCCGAAGGTCTCCTGCGCGCCGGAGCGGCCGTACGCCCCGAAGCGGCCGTACGACCTTGCCGGGCCCTTCTCGGAGGCGGGGCGGATGTCCCGGGGCCGTAGGACGAGTGCCACGGCCAGGGAGGCGATCAGCGGGACGAGGGACAGCAGGGTCAACGCGGCGGGTAGGGGCAGGGGTCGGTCCGAGGCGAGGAACTCCGCCGCCGCTCCGTCGAAGGGCATGCCCGTGAGGTCGCCGCGGAGGTGGAGGAAGAAGAGCAGGGCCAGCATGGAGCCGAGGGTGCAGGCCAGCGCGGTCGTGGTCGCCGAGATCGCCATCAGGCGGCCGGGGCCGAGGCCGATCGCGGAGAGGCCGGGGCGGGGTTTCGTCGCCGGGTCGGTGCGGGCGACGGCCACCGCGAAGTACACGGTGGCGGCGATCGGGGTCGCGCACCAGGCGAGGCGGAGGGCCGCGGCGGCGGGGGAGTCGGGGTGGCCCATCGCGTAGCCGAGGGTGCAGAGGAGGAGGAAGCCCGTGCCCGCCGAGGCCACCGCGACCAGCAGTCGGCGCAGTTGGACGGCGGGGTGCGAGCCGCGGGTCAGACGGAGAGCGAGCACGCGGCCCGGCCTTCCGTCTCGGCGACCGGGGGAAGGTGAACCGTGTTCACACGGCGTCCGTCGAGGAGCGACACCGTGCGGTCCGCGAGGGCCGCGGTCTCCGCCTCGTGGGTCGCGAGGACGACCGTGATGCCGTGCGAGCGGGCGGCCGTCGTGAGCGTGCGCAGGACCTGGGCGCGGTCCGCGCGGTACAGCGGGGCCGTCGGCTCGTCGGCGAACAGGACCGTGGGCGCCGGGGCCAGCGCGCGGGCGATCGAGACGCGCTGGCGCTCCGCCTGGCGCAGTTCGTGCGGGCGTTTGCGGGCGTGGTCGCCGATGTCCAGGCGGTCCAGCCACTCCAGGGCGGCGGTCTTGGCACGGCGGCGGCTGGTGCCGCGCAGCATCAGGGGGAGGGCCGCGTTCTCCCAGACGTTCAGCTCCGGGACGAGCACGGGCGCCGGGTCGATCCAGCCGAAGCGGTCGCGGCGCAGCCGTTCCCGGGTGAGCGGGCCCATGGTGTGCACGGGCACGCTGTTGAACCAGACCTCGCCGCGGCTCGGGCGCTGCAGACCGGAGAGGCAGCGCAGCAGGGTCGTCTTGCCGCTGCCGCGCGGGCCCATGACGGCGAGGATCTCGCCCTCCCGGACGCCGAGCGAGACACCGCCGAGTGCGGGCGTGCCGTCGTGGTGCTGGAAGTGCAGGGCACGTGCCCAGAGCACGTCGTTGTCCGGCGGGGCCACCATGCGCGTACACCTCGTTCAGATCCGTTTTCCTGTGCCGCATCCCCCGTCCGGGGGAACGAAGACAGGGCCGATCGGTCACTGGCACGCTAAGGAGCGCTCGACGGGAGCCCGGACAGCACACGGCCCCGGGTCGCCGTTTCTCACTCGAACGGCGGCGCCGGGGCCGGTGTTGATCATCCAGAAGGAAGATCGGAACCTACGGACGATCAGAGCTTCGTCCAGGCCTCCGTCAGTACCTGGCGGACGATGCCCTCGATCTCGTCGAAGGTCGACTGGTCGGAGATCAGCGGCGGCGACAGCTGGATGACCGGGTCACCGCGGTCGTCGGCGCGGCAGTACAGGCCGTACTCGAAGAGCTTCTTGGAGACGAAGCCGTAGAGCACGCGCTCCGACTCCTCGTCCGTGAAGGTCTCCTTGGTGGCCTTGTCCTTGACCAGCTCGATGCCGTAGAAGAAGCCGTTGCCGCGGACGTCGCCGACGATCGGGAGGTCGTGCAGCTTCTGGAGGGTCTGCAGGAAGTTGGCCTCGTTGTCGAGGACGTGCTGGTTGAGGCCCTCGCGCTCGAAGATGTCGAGGTTGGCGAGGCCGACCGCCGCGGAGACCGGGTGGCCGCCGAAGGTGTAGCCGTGCAGGAAGGTGTTGTCGCCCTTGTAGAACGGCTCGGCCAGGCGGTCGGAGATGATGCAGGCGCCGATCGGGGAGTAGCCCGAGGTCATGCCCTTGGCGCAGGTGATCATGTCCGGGACGTAGCCGAACTTGTCGCAGCCGAACATCGTGCCCAGCCGGCCGAAGGCGCAGATGACCTCGTCGGAGACCAGGAGCACGTCGTACTGGTCGCAGATCTCGCGCACGCGCTGGAAGTAGCCGGGCGGCGGCGGGAAGCAGCCGCCGGCGTTCTGCACCGGCTCCAGGAAGACCGCGGCGACGGTCTCCGGGCCCTCGAAGAGGATCTCCTGCTCGATCTGGTCGGCGGCCCAGCGGCCGTAGGCCTCCGGGTCGTCGCCGAAGAGCGGGGCGCGGTAGATGTTGGTGTTCGGGACCTTGTGCGCGCCCGGGACCAGCGGCTCGAACGGGGCCTTCAGCGCCGGGAGTCCGGTGATGGAGAGGGCGCCCTGCGGGGTGCCGTGGTAGGCGACCGCGCGCGAGATGACCTTGTACTTGGTGTGCTTGCCCTGGAGCTTGAAGTACTGCTTGGCGAGCTTCCAGGCGGTCTCGACGGCCTCGCCGCCGCCGGTGGTGAAGAAGACCTTGTTCAGGTCGCCCGGCGCGTAGTGCGCGAGACGCTCCGCAAGTTCTACGGCCTTGGGGTGGGCGTACGACCAGATGGGGAAGAACGCCAGCTCCTGCGCCTGCTTGGCGGCGGTCTCGGCCAGCTCGGCGCGGCCGTGACCGGCCTGGACCACGAACAGACCCGCGAGACCGTCGAGGTAGCGCTTGCCCTTGTCGTCGTAGATGTAGGTGCCCTCACCACGGACGATCGTGGGAACGGGCGCGTTCTCGTACGAGGACATGCGGGTGAAGTGCATCCACAGGTGGTCGTACGCGGTGCGGCTGAGGTCCTTGCTCACGGTTATCGGGTTCCCCACATGTAGGTCTGCTTCTTGAGCTTCAGATAAACGAAGCTCTCGGTGGAGCGCACGGCGGGCAGCGCCCGGATGCGTTTGTTGATGACGTCCAGCAGGTGGTCGTCGTCCTCGCAGACGATCTCGGCGAGGAGGTCGTACGAGCCCGCGGTCATCACCACGTACTCCACTTCCGGCATGGCCGTCAGCGCGTCCGCCACGCTCTCGACATCGCCCTCGACGGTGACACCGACCATCGCCTGTCTGCGGAAGCCCACGGTGAGCGGGTCCGTGACGGCGACGATCTGCATGACGCCCTGGTCGAGCAGCTTCTGGACGCGCTGGCGCACGGCCGCCTCGGAGAGGCCGACGGCCTTGCCGATCGCGGCGTACGGCCGGCGGCCGTCCTCCTGGAGCTGTTCGATGATGGCGAGGGAGACGGAATCCAGGTGAGGAGTGCCGTTCCTGGACTCGCGGGAGTCCCTGGGTTCTGCGCTGCGACTGGCCACGGCTTCACTGTGCACGACGTCTCGACAGTTCCGCAAGGCCGCTTCGATGAAATTCGTTGTTTACGTGGTCGAGACTTGCGGATTTCGCAGCGTTGACGCGCTCGGGGGTGTTGAAAACGTGGGCCGGGCGATTAGGGTGGGTGTCTCAGTGATTGGACACCTGAACTTGGAGGGCCGGCAGTGAGCACCGAACTGCGTCGTCTGCGCAACTACATCGACGGTGAGTTCCGGGACGCCGCCGACGGACGGACCACCGAGGTGGTCAATCCCGCGACGGGTGAGGCGTACGCGACCGCGCCGCTGTCCGGGGCGGCGGACGTGGACGCCGCGATGGCGGCTGCCGCGGCGGCCTTCCCGGCCTGGCGGGACGAGACTCCCGCGGCGCGGCAGCGGGCCCTGCTGAAGATCGCGGACGCGTTCGAGGAGCGGGCCGAGGAACTGATCGCGGCGGAGGTGGAGAACACCGGCAAGCCGATCGGGCTGACCCGGTCGGAGGAGATCCCGCCGATGGTCGACCAGATCCGCTTCTTCGCGGGCGCGGCCCGGATGCTCGAAGGCCGCTCGGCCGGCGAGTACATGGAGGGCATGACCTCCATCGTCCGGCGCGAGCCGATCGGCGTCTGCGCGCAGGTCGCGCCCTGGAACTACCCGATGATGATGGCGGTGTGGAAGTTCGCCCCGGCGCTGGCCGCGGGCAACACGGTCGTCCTGAAGCCGTCGGACACCACCCCGGCCTCCACCGTCCTGATCGCCGAGATCCTCGGCTCGATCCTGCCCAAGGGCGTCTTCAACGTCGTCACCGGCGACCGCGACACCGGCCGCCTGATGGTCGAGCACCACACCCCGGCGATGGCCTCCATCACCGGCTCGGTGCGCGCCGGCATGTCGGTCGCCGAGTCCGCGTCCAAGGACCTCAAGCGGGTCCACCTGGAGCTGGGCGGCAAGGCCCCCGTCGTCGTCTTCGAGGACACCGACATCGCCAAGGCCGTCGAGGACATCTCGGTCGCGGGCTTCTTCAACGCCGGGCAGGACTGCACGGCGGCGACGCGCGTGCTGGTCCAGGAGGGCATCCACGACGAGTTCGTGGCCGCGCTCGCCAAGGTGGCGGCCGAGACGAAGACCGGGCAGCCGGACGACGAGGACGTGCTCTACGGCCCCCTCAACAACCCCAACCAGCTCAAGCAGGTGACCGGCTTCATCGAGCGGCTGCCCGCGCATGCGAAGGTGGAGGCGGGCGGCCAACGGGTCGGTGAGGTCGGCTACTTCTACGCCCCGACCGTCGTCTCGGGCCTCAAGCAGGACGACGAGATCATCCAGAACGAGGTCTTCGGCCCCGTCATCACCGTCCAGTCCTTCACCGACGAGGCCCAGGCCATCGAGTGGGCCAACGGCGTCGACTACGCGCTCGCCTCGTCCGTGTGGACGAAGGACCACGCCCGCGCGATGCGGTTGTCGAAGGCGCTGGACTTCGGCTGCGTGTGGATCAACACCCACATTCCGCTGGTCGCGGAGATGCCGCACGGCGGCTTCAAGAAGTCGGGCTACGGCAAGGACCTCTCGGCGTACGGCTTCGAGGACTACACCCGCATCAAGCACGTCATGACGTCGCTGGGTGAGTAGCGGTCACCGGCACAAGTGCGCGGCCTCGGACGGGAGTTGATCCGTCCGGGGCCGCGCTGCTCCCCCTCCGGATGGTCAGGCGTGCTCGAAGGCGCGGGTGAGGGAGGGCAGTTCGGAGGTGACCTTCCCGGGCTTGCCCGGCTTGCCGGGGGTCGGCAGCGGCGGCAGGTCGGCCGGGTCCGGGAAGGCGATACCGGCCTTCTCCAGTACGGGTCCGCAGGTGGCGACGGCCTTCTTGTAGCCGGCCGTCGTCGGGTCGAAGTCCCCCTTGGCGACCTTCACTTGAAGGCTGACGTGCCCCGCCGAGTCCCTGGCCGCGTGGAAGCCGGGGAAGACGGTCTGCCCCTGCCCGCGCATGCAGCGGGCGAAGCGGCCGTTCGCGGTGTTGAGATCGCCCGGCGCGTGCGAGGTCGGGTGGTAGGCGACCGCGAAGGCAACGGGCCGGGGAGACGTGAAGTGTTTGCCGTCCGTGCCCTTCGCCGTGGCCACGCCGGAGCCGGATCCGGAGACAACGGTCGTACGGGGCACGGTGGTTGTCGTGCCGGACGCCTGCGCCGCCGTCGTGCCGAGTGCGGCGGCCGACAGTACGGCGATCCCGAGGGCGAGCCGCTGCGGCCTGGTCGCCAGAGCGCGCATGGTTCCTCCTGTTGCTGGTCTGCGGGTGGTGCTGGGACGGGCTCCACACAACCGCCCGACCGGTTACGCCACGGGAACGGCCGCCCTTATATCCGTGTAACCGCCCGCCCGCCACACTGACGGCCATGCGTGTGCTGGTGGTCGAGGACCACGAAGAACTCGCCGAGACCGTGGCGGCGGGACTGCGCCGCGAGGGCATGGCGGTCGACCTCGCGTTCGACGGCCCTACGGCCCTGGAGCGCGCGGAGATCAACGGCTACGACGTCGTCGTACTCGACCGCGATCTGCCCGGCGTCCACGGCGACCAGGTGTGCCGGACGCTCGCCGCCGGGGACAGCCGGGCGCGGGTGCTGATGCTCACCGCGTCCGGGACCGTCGCCGACCGGGTCGCGGGGCTCGGGCTCGGCGCCGACGACTATCTGCCCAAGCCGTTCGCGTTCACCGAACTCGTCGCCCGCATAAGGGCGTTGGCGCGCCGGGCGCAGCCCGCGCTGCCGCCGGTCCTGGTGCGCGGGGAACTCCGGCTCGACCCGGCGCGCCGGGAGGCCACCCGGGCCGGTTGCCAACTGCCGCTCAGCCCCAAGGAGTTCGCCGTACTCGAACTCCTTCTCGGCGCGCAGGGAACGGTCGTGTCCACCGAGGAACTCCTGGAGCGGGCATGGGACGAAGCCGCCGATCCGTTCAGCCAGACCGTCAAGGTGACCGTCAGCAGACTGCGCCGCAAGCTGGGGGAGCCGCCGTTGGTGGAGACGGTGGGCCGGGCCGGGTACCGCATCCGATGAGGGCGCGGGTTGTGCTGCGACGGCTGCACGGGCCGCGCACCGTCCGCTGGCGCCTCACCCTCCTCTACAGCGCGCTGTTCGTGGCGGCTGGCGCGCTCCTGCTGACCTTCGTGTACCTGCTCGCGCAGACCACCGGGGGTGTGTCCGCCGCCTCAGGGGAGAGCACCCGACTGGTCGGCGGTGTGCCCGCCGTGAACGCACCGACCCTCACCGCCGTCGTCCAGGCCGCCCGCAGCGACCAGTTGCACCAACTCGTCGTCTACGCCGTCATCGCGCTCGCGCTGATGACCGTGGCCTCGCTCGCGCTGGGCTGGCTGATGGCCGGCCGGGTGTTGTCGCCGCTGCGCACGATGACGGCCTCCGCCCGCCGTATCTCCGCCGACAACCTGCACGCGCGGCTCGCGATGCCGGGCCCGGACGACGAGTTGAAGGCGATGGCGGACACCTTCGATGCCGTACTGGCCCGGCTGGAGGGCGCGTTCGAGGCGCAGAGGCAGTTCGTCGCCAACGCCTCGCACGAACTGCGTACCCCGCTCACGCTCCAGCAGGCGATCGTGGATGTCACCCTCGCCGATTCGGACGCCTCCGTGCAGGTCCTGCGTGCGGCGCTGGCGCGGGTCCGGGCGGCCGGGCAGGAGCAGGAACGGCTGATCGACGCGCTGTTGACGCTGGCGCGCAGTCAACGGGGGCTGGAGGCGAGGGAGTGCGTCGATCTCGCGGCGGTCGTACGGGACCGGCTGTCCGAAGTGGACCTGGCCGATGGGAGCTTGTCCGATGCGCGCTTGCCGGACGCGGCCCCGCGTGTTGAGGTCCGGCTCGAATCCGCTCCCGTCCTCGGCGATCCGCAGCTCATCGAGCGGCTGGTCGTCAACCTGACCGACAACGCCGTACGGCACAACCTCCCGTGGGGG
>Ga0307507_10010356_pt1 | contig 12073 bp, 10 predicted proteins | sample 7_EM_MG_FD_207223 | JGI IMG/M metagenome (GOLD analysis project Ga0307507, IMG submission 207223) | Populus trichocarpa ectomycorrhiza microbial communities from riparian zone in the Pacific Northwest, United States - 7_EM | ecosystem: Host-associated > Plants > Roots > Unclassified | place... | reverse complement strand
CCAAATTTTTTCCCGGGTGTCAACTTTCTGGTGGTGAGAGGGGGGTGTGGGGGGTTGGTGGGTTATATACTGATGGCAAGTAGCGGTGGCAGGGGGGAGGGAGGGTTAGGGTTTTGCGGCGAAATTTTGGGTTGTTGGGGGTAACTTAGGCTTGGCGGGGTGGGGTTTGGGAAGTGGGGTGGGGTATTGTGCTGGGGGAGATGTGGGATGGCATGGTAGGAGGTATGGGGTTTGCTTCGGGGGTAGGTTAATTTACAGGTAGGTAGGGCAGCATAGGGTATGATTCTGGGTATAATATCGTGGGTTGGAATTGCTCATTGCACTCTGGATAGATAGTTTGGCTTTTGGTGGATTGGTATGGGGTGCGTTTACACTTATCATACCGGTATCGTACGCGATCGTGTAAACCCGCTACCGCACCCTGCATTACCTGCTCCTCTCCTCTCCTCTCCTCTCGATTTTACCGGCATCAGATAGATAGCGTCTTTAGCGCAATTAAGTGCCGGGGGGGGCTACAGTACTCACCGAACGCCAAAAGAAAGCCCGGTTCTGTTTCTGGTATCCTTCGTAAAGTACAGTACTTGTAAGACGCCCTTCGAAATTGTTACGGTACGTATGGGCTTTATTCCGTCCTGAATTGATCGATCGGTGCTCACGTATAGTGCTGTACTGTCGGATCTACCGTTTCGGCTGTCGCTGTGGGAATTCTAGGAAAGATATCGTGTTGCAGCGGTGTTCTCGTGGTGTCTGGTTGTTTACTGCTGGCGATGGTGGTTGTTCTATCATATGCTAGGTTTGGGTGTGATAGCAGTGGGGAGGCTCTAGCTAGGAGTTGCTCCGGAGACTCTGCTCCGTACCGGCCCTCCACGTTCCGCTACTGACACTAGCGTCTGCTAGTACTGTTGTGCGGTGCAACACTAGGTCGCGGAGGTTTGGCAGGCTGATTCGTTGTATCGTAGTGCGGTAGCGTGCGGGCAGGAGTCCTTCGATGCATAACGCAGTATAATAAAGTTAATAGACAGAAACCCAATATTATCATGTCTTGCTCTCGTACCGACATGTAGAATAAAATCAACCAGTCCACTAGATCTACCAATTCGCTCTAAAAAGCCATTTGTTCCGCTTGAGTGAGAAGCACGTGGGTTCGAAATCGTGAGATGCCTTGATATCATACCTCCGTAGATTGTGTGGGTAGTTGCTCGTTAGGAGGTCCTTGTGAAGGATGAGTGCGGGATGACTAACCTAAGACACGTGATTTTCTGTTTTTGGACTCGAGGGGTTTAGTTGGCTAGGCTATTGTAGTTTATATTTACGTTCTTACCGGAAGTGCGCGGGAGGAGCTATGAGTAGATGCTGGGTGATTTTATTTTTGAGATGGATTGGTGCACGGTGGGGACGACAATACGCACTGGGTGATGGTGTTTGGTTGATTTGGTGCGGCGGTGCGCGGGGGTGCGCGGAGGAGGGTAATATACTCCTGCGTAGCGGGCTCTTGGATTTTGCGCAATGATGAGGGTTACATTTACGTCTGCCCGGGAATTCCCACAATAGGCGGGTGAAGGTGCTTCAAGCGGTGGTGGGCTTTCAAAGGCTTGGAATAAGTAAGAACTATTACCTTGTTTAGGGAAAATACCACCGAAGTGGCAGATCGGGGTAGTGTTGAGCTCGAGACTAGATTATCGTTACTGAATAAACAGTCAACATGTAGACTACCGGTAGCTTATCCAATTTCCACAGTGGGCATTCAGCCAGAACCTAAATTAAATCCCGAGATGTGTTCCCATACTCCGATGTCGTGACTCGTTAATAAGGGTCTCAACGCGTGCGGGAGTGCCACAACGGGGTGTGTTCGGGTCCCTGCGTATTGCTAGCTCAGGTGAGCGAGCAAGCATTTGTTTTTCGCTCCCCAATCCTTCATGCTGGTGCTGAGGTTGGAGGTTTAAATTTCGGGTGATTAACCGTGAATTCGCACCGATATTTATTTAGAACTGCGGTCATGGGTGGTCACTCGGTTATTTATGGAATCGGGTATATCTTTATTATACTCTTATTATTGCACGCTACCCCAGGCCTTTGAATCTTGCCTTGTACAGTTATTTTTCCGTCTCTTACTGATGTTTCTGTGGTGACTATCTCTTTGAACGCGTAGGGATCTCCTCGTCTGTCACATCCCGCTTTAGCCCTCTTGCTAAAATATCCCTTCCGTGAAGCCTTAGGGGGTGTTTGGCAAGCCGTGATTTGAGACAGCCGTGATCTCAAATCACGATTTGCAGGTAGCCCTCTACTAAACGAGAAAACCTTTAAAATACTTGTACCATGGGGTACCTTTATAATACTTGTGGCCAGGCTGGCCACGAGTGCTGTACCTAAAGGGGCTGTGAGGGGCTGTGCAAGTGCCAGCAACACCCCAAGAAAAAAGCAACTTCATTGCTGAGGCTTGAGCCCCGCCCACCGTCCGGTATCCGCTTAGCGCTTGAAAGGACTTAACCTTTTGTTTTCCCTCACCTTTGCCCAAACCTGCCCGAAAATTTTCCCTTCTACCTCTCGCTACCCCCTCTTACTCTACAAAAGGCACCTCCTTCACCACCACCCTCGTTAACAACAAGAAACGATAGGCAAGGCAAGATGGATTCAGCAGCATACCAAAAGCCGGCCATTACCATAAACCAAAACGTTGGCAACGTGACCGAGAGTTACAATAATGTGTGGAATAATTGCCAGATATCGAACGAGAAGCGCGAGATTCTGGAGTGGTTGTCCCCCATGGCACCCCGGGAAAGGCATCAGGCTGTACGTGATGGCCGGATGGATGGAGTAGGAACTTGGCTTCTTCGCACGACCGAGTTTGAGAAATGGCATACGAGCGAGGATCAGACTGTCAATCCCGTGTTATTTTGTTATGGAGATCCAGGGGTGGGGAAAACATATCTAAGGTGTGTAACAGTGGCAGTTAGAATACCGTTGGCGTGCGAAACTAACTCAAGTGCGGAAACAAAAGTTCTCTTGTAATAGATACACTATGCGATACATTTGATGGGAGTGTGGCCGTGGCTTGTTTCTACTGCGACTTCCAAGGGCATCAATCCCAATCTGCGACTGGAGTGTTAGCAGCTCTGTTGAAGCAACTAGTGGCCGGGGTGGAACCGATCCCAAAGGAGGTAAAGGAGGCCTTTGAGCGAGCAAAGGGGAAGGTTGACGGTCGGGCACTCCGGCTCTCAGAAATCTACACCATGCTAATCAAGTCAATCTCATCATTGCGACGGGGATTTATCTGCATTGACGCACTAGACGAGTTTCCCACAAAACATCGACCTGAACTTTGGGACTCGTTACAGTACATTGTCCGGGAGTGTCCAAATATTCGACTGTTCATTACCGGGAGGCCACACATTCGAGAGGAAGTGAAGAAATATTTCCCTGGATATCCGGATCTATCCTCGATAAAGCCCACCAAGGAGGATATTCGAGGGTACGTTACCATGAGATTGAAAAAGGACCCGGAGTTGGATGCAATGGATCCGGAGCTGGAGGCCGATATTCTTACAATTATTCCAGATAAGATCTCCGGAGCGTATGTAAACCCCGCCCATGGCGAATCCAAGGTTATTAGCTAACCTTGGTCTCTAGATTTCTCCTCGTTTCCCTAATTATGGACGCAGTTCTAGAAGACGCGACAGTACATCAGAGGAGGCAAACGCTCCACAAGATGACCAACGGTTTTGGTTTAGATGATGCATACAGCACAACATTGGGTCGAATAAGAGAGCAGCGAGGGAATAGGATGAAGCTCGGAATGGAAGCGCTGATGTGGATTTCATTTTCCGAACGGCTGTTGAAAGCAGATGAGCTGTGCCATGCACTGGCGGTGGAAGTCGGAACAACTGACATCAATGTCCGCAATGCTCCCTCAATACGGACCTTGTTGAGTTCCACATTAGGACTTGTTATGATTGATGAGCAATCGTCAACAATTCGTCTCGTGCATTTCACCCTTCAAGAGTATATTGCAGCACACGACGTGTTCATCACGCCCCACTCGATGATGGCCGAAATATGCCTCACCTATTTGAACTTTAAGTCTATCTGTGATCTCTCAACTTCTTTCGATACCATCCCATCGACAACGCCGTTTCTCCACTACGCCTCATGTCACTGGGGGTTCCATGCCAAGAAACACTTAACGGAAAGTGTGAGACAGCTAGCACTACGACTTCTTCGGCATGCGGACCACATATCGGCTGGTATTCTCCTTCGGGAGGAGACGGTGGACTTCTTATCCTGGGGGGATCGCCTCTTTGGTAAACATCCCGACTTGCGGGGGTTTACTGGACTGCACTGCATTGCATACATGGGGATTACAGAAATCACGATTGCCATGGTAGGCATGAAAGTATGGGACTTGAATGGGCGTGATTCTAAGGGCGCAACACCATTAATATGGGCTGCTAAATACGGGAATCTCACACTCGCAAAGCTCCTTCTTGAGCAAGGAGATGTCTATCCCACCTTATCAGACAATGATGGTCTAACGCCACTCGCACATGCTGCGAAGGCTGGACATCAGGATGTGGTGGAGCTACTCTTACAGCGCGGGAATGTCAATTCCGATTCGTCGGATAAAGATGGCCGGACACCACTATCATATGCTGCTGGATCTGGACATGAGGGTATAGTGAAGATACTGCTGGAGCGACGGGATGTCAAGTCGGATTCGTCGAAGAAATATGGCCGGACACCACTATCATATGCTGCTGGATCTGGACATGAGGGAATCGTGAAGATACTGCTTGAGCAAGGGGATGTCAATTCGGATTCGTCGGATAAATATGGCTGGACACCACTATCATATGCTGCTAGATCTGGACATGAGGGTGTAGTGAAGATACTGCTGGAGCGAGGGGATGTTAATCCGGATCGGTCGAATAAATATGGCCGGACACCACTATCATATGCTGCCGAATCTGGACATGCGGGTATAGTGAAGATACTGCTGGAGCGAGGGGATGTCAATTCGGATTCGTCGAATAAATATGGCCGGACACTACTATCATATGCTGCCCAAAATGGACATGAGGCCGTAGTGAAGATACTCCTGGAGCGAGGGGATGTCAATTCGGATTCGTCGGATGAAGATGGCCGGACACCACTATCATATGCTGCCGTATATGGACATGAGGGTATTGTGAGGATACTGCTGGAGCGAGGGGATGTTAATCCGGATCGGTCGAATAAATATGGCCGGACACCACTATCATATGCTGCCGAATCTGGACATGCGGGTATAGTGAAGATACTGCTTGAGCAAGGGGATGTCAATTCGGATTCGTCGGATAAATATGGCCGGACACCGCTTGTGCATGCGGAACAGTCTGGCATGATTCATGTGGTGAGACTGTTATCAGAACCAAGGCCTTTTAGTCACAAAACATCACAAACCGGTGACCAGGCACTAAAGGTCTCTAGCCCTGCCCCGAGTGCGCAAGAGGAAGTGTATCCCAGACCTGTATCACAACAACAAGGCATCCTTCCACACATCAGACACGAGATCACAGAAGCCACTCCTTCCCTCCCGCCCAACCACTATCCATTGAATCGACTGCATGCTCACCCTCCATTATCCGCTCTGGCACCCATCCCCACATCCCATGCCCCCCGATTCTACCACCTCGCAGGATTCCAGGCCCCCGAGGGATTGTATTACCGCGTTCCGCCACATTTTACATCAGGTTAAGCGCAAGCTTTTCCCTTCATCCTAACATCCTCGCGAGTACCATCGTCCCCTGCGAAGACTATATCTGCCGCCTAATCTCTATATCCGCATCACACCTCCTTCATGAATCTCCTCGGCTGGCTAACGTCCCTGGCACCTCGAAAATAGTATCTACATGCACTCTATAAAATCGCTTCCGGGCCTATCAGGTATCCATTTTTCTCTTCGTCCGGTATTCGCCCAAGACATGAGCTCAGGGTCATTTGACTTGGGACAGAGACAATTGCGGGAGGGCATTTTCTATTGGTAATATGCTATTCCTTATATGGCTCCCTTTTTCGCCACTATTTCTTTTGTCTTCTTGCCTTCTTCGAGGGGATGCTAGTAGGAATCAGTTACTTCAGGTTACCATGTATGATAGTGTTTTTATTCCCTTATGCTATCCCATTGTTTTCTCTCTTCCTCCCAAAGGTTACCTTAAAACAAGGAGTCTATAGGTGGGAATATATTTTGATTACGAGTATCTATGAGTTGGTTGAGGCATGCGGGCGTTGGTAATGTTTTTTGTTTCTCTTTTCTGATTCTTTAAAGATAAGAGGGTGCTTGCTATAAGAGCTTAGATCTAGAGTATTTTGTCTCACCATTTATGTGTTACCTATTAGGAAGTAGTGGGAAGGGTGACTGTGTGAGGATAGGTCTCTTGCAAGCGGGAAAATTAAAATCAAGTAACTCAAATTTAATGAATGGCTTAAAACAATTATCCTTACAGATGAGTTTCCCCGGCATGCCCAAAGATTCCGTTTAACTTCCTGTAAAAATTTATAACATCTGATATCATGCCAAAAAAAAAAAAAAAAGCGAAACTTCATCTCTTATGCCTATCTAATGCAGACGTCAGGACCACCTGAGAGGTCCCACAGTTTGGGGAAGAATAAAAATGTCAGCAAATGATTTTTGTGGAATCGAAATGACGCCGCGTGTGGGAAAGGGTACATAAGCGAAAATATGTGGCTGAGAAGGCTTTCAACATTAGACTCCCTCTAGTACCGTACGTAGTAGGGTTAGTCCAGGGGTTCACAACCATTTTCTTGAGATGTTGAAAACCTAGGATAGATATCGACAAGTAAGAGAGAAATCTTGATAGAAGAATTGCTTAATTAACTATAGCACTCGGGGGCGTTGCTAGTCTATATACCCGAGTACCCATTGTAGTTGTCCGTATCCGGAGTCCCACAAACCTCTTAACGCTAGTTCACTAGCTCACCTGCCAAGCCTCGTGAACTCCACGATGCTAGTATGGGTACAGTCCGCATATTCCAACATGAGAAAACGGGAAGAAAATGAGTGATAGGAGGTGACTTGGTAGAGAAAAATGACAAGATTTATCTTATTGTTAACATCCTTGCATGCTCGGAATACGGAAACAGAAAGGTTAGCTTAGTTGCTGACACTGAATGGTTGTGGACGGCTGTTCTAGCTGAGCCGTCGTGTTGGTTGATGAAATTGGTTTGATATGAAGCGCGGAAGAAGTTCTTAGTGGCTCATCTGATCTTAAGATTTATTGGAGGATAGTGGGTAGGTAGCGCGGAGGTGGAGAGGCGGAGTGGGATCTGGCTTAAATGTAGGAATGGTGTAAGCATTGGCTTCGTTCTCTCGTTCCGCATCCAGAAGGGCCGGTGGTAAAGATGGGGGTATATAATATTATGAAGAAACCCAATGAAATCATCCTGATCTTTCTATCGCTTCCCAAACTTGCTAATTCCCCTCCACGCATATCTCCATTTCTCTGCTCCTGGCTAACAAATACCGTGGAGCTAGCTCTGAGGTTTGCCCTAACACCCCCGAGTTCGTAGTCGGCAGCCAAATTATAGTCTGCTGAGAAAGTTATATTCTCCCGCCAAGCGCAATGGCGTGATTAGCAACTCTAAGAATGGTGTTAGCACTAACATCTCAATCCTTTTCTCCCTGGGTTCCTTCCGGTATACCTCGACAAGATCCTTTGCTGGGCCACGACCTTTACTACTAGGCGCTGCGCACACACTGTTCTTAGTACAATCAGTTGTGCGTGAGCAATTAAGACCTCAGGACTGTATTCATTCTCAAAGAAATGCGAGGCGGGGACAAGCTGTAAAAAATAAAAACTTGAAAATATCATTGTAGATTTGGAATGAAATTTGTTTTCCCCCGTCGTTAGGTCAAAGAAGCCCCGCACCCCAACCAGGTATTATGAAGTATGGAATTGCATTTATAGATTTTTGTCCGTACCCTCTCTTGTGTATTGTAATGGTAGTTAGTACTTTGTAGAGTTAAATTAGGTGGGGGGGTGTGAGAGGGCAGCTTCCCAGCATCTCTCTCCCAAGAAGGTTAGAGCAGACGACGAGGGCGGCGGCGACACTCTCCTTGACGAGGGGACAACAGCACAAACAGGACCACGACGTTAATTGAATGCTTTTCCTCTTCCTTTTTTGTCCTCTCTCCGGTGCAAACCCACACAGATAGGTTTTGATAGTCGGGGTTTGACCGGAGGCGAAACAGAATACCCATCCGACCGTGTGCGAAGGCGTGGATGATGGACCTTTCCTGTTAGTTGCTAGAGAGCGAAGCTTGCCGAACAATTACACTCTCTCCCAGACCGATATGGTTCTTTAGGTAGCAAGGATGCTCCTACTTGTACAATTCGTTGCTGACACTGTGCTCATGACCTAAGCCCGTCTGTAGTTGTTCATATGCATGGTGCCGGTCAACCAAAACCTACCCTCCACCCAAAGTCCTTAGAGAGAATCGGGGGTACCTCGAGTGCGTGTTGGGGAGGGGACTGTTTTTAGGGAGGGGGGTTGAAGAAGAGGGATGAGGATCTGGGGTCGCTAGAGGTGTGGAGTGCTGGATGCTATTAATTGATTGCTAAAATACGGCCACACTCCATTAAGTTAATTAGTTTTCTTCGCATATTTAATATTTCATTAGTCAGACGGAACGATTGTTTATAGGCTGGATTAGAAGGTTTGTTTATCCCTTCCTTCCCCTTTCGCCAAGATATTAATGAGACCTCCTCGGCATAATGACCGCACTCCCGAGATTCCCTCCGCATAAACCTACTCGAGTACAACCAACTACGTACTCGAATCCACCTAGGCAGGTTCTTGGGGGTATTCGGCATGACTGCCAAGAATAGGAAGCAGAATCATTTGGCTCCAGTTCAGCTGAGCACTTTCTCGAGGCGGGGCACAGGATGCGGAGTGATGATTTTGCATTGCGCACGATACAGTTCAAGTCACTTCCCGAACGGGTAGGGAATCCACATGGCACCCGACAAAAATTAGGAAATCTGAGTGATTTCTCATGATTACAATAGGCGCACTTTGTAGCTTCTTCTGAGAGTATTATCCCCAGAGGCCCGCAGGATCACTAGTCTGCTTTTACTACACCTGTATTCAAAGGCTTGTATTCATAACTTAGTACGTGCTAGACTTGTCGTTGCTTATTGAGCCATAAAGGGAGTAGAGAGGAGACGGGGGTGAATCAGAAGTGGGTGTCAATCCTGCTATCATATCGCAAGTAGCATAGGGCCTTGGTTACCCGGACTAAAAACAAGCTCTAAGCCTGCCAAGCCTAGCGATAGTATTGCGCCCGACTTACCCTCACCCCCGAGCACAAGTGCTATGCCGACGAGAGGGTTTGGGTGTGGTCAATGATCAGGATAATAGTATTATTATGGATAAAATAGTTGGGGTACGTTAGTGCGATTCAACTGTTTTCTATGCACCAGAAGCGGGAGCTGCAAGAAAGATGTTGTGGGGTAGACTAACTCGATTGTGCTGCAACCTTGGGGCCAAATGTCTTGGCATAGGGCTCCATCACATGACACTCATAATTAGCTTCACGCAACAGCACCAGATTCACCAACAGAGCCTCGCCCTACAGTTGCTTTTCCCTCGCTTCCACCCCTCCATCCACCTGCTTCCACCCCATCTCCCCCTAATTCTTGAGAAAAGAAACAAACAGCAATGACACAAAAGCCAGGTGCAGATCTCGACAAGCTATTCGAAGGTATTGAAGACGCCTCAACATCACGACCCCCGCCATCAGCTCAGGATGAACAGGATCTTCTTGCAGGCCTTGAATCGCTTGCCGCCGGACACAAAACCTCTTCCCGTCCGCACACGCCCCGGGTTTCCACGCCCGGCGTGAGGTCCCGTACGCCCATGGGCCGCAATAGCGGGGAAGGGTACGGCGGGTATGGGATTCCTCCGGTTAGAAGGGATAGTGGGGATGTTAGGCGGGGAGGGGGGGATAATACTCCTACACTAAGAGAGAAGGGATCGGCGGCTACTTTGGTGAATACTGTTGAGCCACCGATTAGTGCTTCTTCTACCGTGAGTACGAGCAGGGCTTCTGGTGGAGGTGGGGGATGGGGGTGGGGGAGCATTTGGGAGACGGCAGCGAGTACTGCTACCGCTGCGGTTAAGACCGCAGAAGGGGTCGTTAAAGAGTTGCAGCAGAGCGAGGAGGGAAAGAAGTGGGCACAACAAGTCAAGGAGAATGCTGGTGCTCTACGTGGCCTTGGTTTGTTTTACTATCCATCCGTCATACTGCGAGGTTTCGCGTTTTGTTAACAGCGAGGGTTTCAGCTGGAGACGTGAGATCTAGGGCCCTCCCAACATTTACCACTTTGCTACACACACTTGCCCCACCAATCTCTTCCCACGAACAGCTACGTATTCACATCACGCACGATCTTGAGAACTACCCGTTTATCGATACGGTCGTTTACGGAGTTTTCGACCGGGTTATGCAGCAGGTGGAAGGCGGTGACCTTCTCGTTGTGCAACGGGGCGGGGGATCGAAGCCACGCTCGTCGCTAGATGGGGCTTTTGGTGGACCCTGGTATAAAGGAATGGAAAAGCGAGACTTGCACGCCACAGCTGGCTTACAGGAAGGAATTAAGCTTGCGAGCGCCGCGGCGGAATCATATGCACAAGAGTTCCTACAAACATCAGACGCATCCACAGATCCCACGAGCAAGGAGAACCCTACCAGAAAATCAAATATATTTCTTTCCATCCAGCCGACAATCTACTCCCAACAGCCTTCTACATTAACACCTAGGGGGAAGGAACCGGCCGAGGAAAGCCTAGAAGAACAAGAAGATCAAGTCGTCGTCTTCGCAATCCACCTCTTTGACCCTGTTCACGGCATCTCTTACTCAACCGTATCCCAAGCCCTCCCTGCTCAATGGCTAGAATGGCTCGACGCTCCACCCCCAGCGGATGCGGCGCCTGGCGAGTGGGCCGTGCCGGACGTTATCAGGAACATAATGGACATTGGCGGCATTGATCCGCGAGAGTGGATTGTGGAGTGGGTTGAAGAGGCGGTGGGGCTCGCAGTTGGTGTTTTGGCGCAGAGGTACGTGGCTAAGCGAATGCGGATCGGAGATTCGGGGAGCCACTCAGGGATGAAGGGGAAGGAGGTCAGTACTGGAGGGGAGGAGGCGAGGGCGGCAGTATTGTAGGTGTTGGTCTGCCGGTATTATACTCTTGTTAAATCTTCTTATGGGGAGTTTTTCGCCTTCTCCACTTTTCCTCCTTGGGTATGTTTTTTGGGTTAGTTTGTTATATGAATTATGTCTTCCGGTGACCTAAGATTTGCAAGTGTCTACTCACTGGGTGGGGTAGGAGTGGAAAGGGAGAGACATTGAGTGTGATATGGCATTCACCCCATTGAGTGAGTGAGCAATTGTGACCTTGGCGCCAAGATGGTATGAACTTGCACATAATCGTATCTCTATCTACCAATGCCTATCTGTAGTGCTAGTACAATAATTGTATCCAAATTCGTTTACTACAACAGCACAGCGCCATGGCTTACAGGTGTGCGACTCTATCTATGCCTTCTGTACCTCCATTACTACACCAAAAATTGGATGCGCCCCAAGTTACAAAGCCCCTTACACACAGATACTGACCCCCAGCCATCACACCAGCCACCACACTCAGCATCCCAACCCTAGCCACGCTACTCTCGCAGATATCACACCTACTACAAGCCCACCACAACGTTGTACGGTTCAAGAATGGAAGAGTGTGTACCTTGTGGCACAGGAAAATGCAACTGTGGCTGTGCAAAAAAAATCGCCAAGCCTATAAGTGATAGTGTATGATAAAGTATAGGTGATAAAATATATAAATGAAAGTATATTGATTTACTAGCAGCAGCCCCCTCAAGACCTTGAGGGTATCATAAGCTCCTATACATATGATCTCACTTTAATCTTTATAGAGACTTCTTTGTTTCAACTTGTCTTCTCCCTTTCCCTTCTCAAGCATATTCTCCACTATCTCTCCACCCCTCTGCCCCTTAACCTGG
>Ga0307507_10010354_pt1 | contig 12075 bp, 13 predicted proteins | sample 7_EM_MG_FD_207223 | JGI IMG/M metagenome (GOLD analysis project Ga0307507, IMG submission 207223) | Populus trichocarpa ectomycorrhiza microbial communities from riparian zone in the Pacific Northwest, United States - 7_EM | ecosystem: Host-associated > Plants > Roots > Unclassified | place... | reverse complement strand
TTTTACTTTTCAGTAATTTAGACCCTTTTACACTTTCTATATAGTTTAGTAAAAGTAGACACTCGTTTAAGCTGTCTGACCTTATCCAAACTGTCTAGATAATGTTCTGTCTTTGTGGTTTCCTTGTTCTAGTCTAAGGAAATAATTATGCCAGGCTCCGCATTATTATTGCCCGTTCAAACTAAACTATTAGATTATTTTATAATCTAAGAGTCCGTTCGGCAACTCCAACAGACAGAAGTCTGTTGGTTGATACCTATATATGGAACTTGGTCACATTGGTCACGCGCGTTTCCTGCGTCTGCCGTGTCGTTCCGCTGGCACAACAAGGCTACGACATGAGGTTTACATGAGGCTAGTACTGTATAATACATAGTAGATTGTAATATACCTTGTTCTTCTCCCTGATGGCTAATAAGAGGGGCCCCCATGCTGTGTGGACTGTCCCAGATGAGACTGCTCTGTTGGACTACCTTGTTGAACAGAAATCTGCTGGTGGAGATGGTGCTAATTTCAAGGCAGCTGTTTGGACCGGTGCAGCTGACCATGTCAATTCCACCAAAACCCGTGGTGGGTTGAAAACCAAGGACTCTTGCAGGGCAAAGTACCAGGCTGTATGTGAATTCTCTGTACATATAGAATATACTCTAACTTGAACTCCTACATTGAAATTTTAGCTGAAGGCAATCTATGAAATTGTTCGGGCTATTCGCGGAAATTCTGGCTGGTCCTGGGACGATGAACTTGGGGCCAACATTGATGATGACACATCAGGTAGATGGGAGGATTATGTACAGGCCCATCCGGAAGCAGCTCCTTATCGCAATTCTGGATGGATTCACATTGAGTCCTTCGATATACTCTGTGGACACATTGCGGCCAAAGGATCACATGCATTCCATCCATCCCAAGCCAGTAACTCCTTGCATCAGCCTTCACAGACTGTCAGCACCTCAGAGACTCAGGTCAGCTTGAACTGTTCTCAGAGCACAACCCTTTCTACATCCCAAGCTTCGGATGAGCCAGATGAGGAAGAAGACAGTGGTGAGGAAGTACTAGAAAAGAGTCAAGATGCTTCAGTTTGTAGATTTTTCTTGTCAGACACATTTTTATTGACCAAATTGCAGGTTCCACCAAAGACTCCAGCACAGGTTTCTGGTCGAAAGCGTGCCGCTAGTGCAACTCCTGTCTCTAACGTCAAGAAGTCACGTACAACTCCTGCTGAGAAACTCTTCACTGGAATTTCGACATCTATGGAACATGTTAGCGAAGTTCTTTCAGCCGCATTTCCTTCCTCTTCCAACACACTCCCCCCTACTCCAGTTCACAAACAAACCGCTATCAAGAATGCGATGAGGTTAGAGAGGACTTGGCTTACTGGTTGTCAGCTTGTTTCCTTCATCAATGTTCTTGAAAAGGAGACCTTTGCAGCTGAAGGATATGAGGTGGTTATGGAAGATGAAGACCTCCGGAAGGAATGGGTGAAGATGAAGTTGAACATTCTAGGTGACGAATGAAGGATTTTCTCTCTTTTCTAAATTTTAGTCACTCGTTTAGTATCAGTAGTCACATTCTTTACCAATAAATCTATTCTAATAGTTCAACAGCATCCACTCCCCGTTCTGCAAGATTTGCTTGATAACTCTCCCACATCGCCTGAGCAATTTGGTCTTGTTTTTCCTTTGCACGAGTCCTCTCTGCCTGGTTTGGTGCACCACTAGCCAGTAATCCAAAACTCCGCTCAGGAGGAACATTGCCAGGAGTGGGATCTGGAATATCCACCATATCTTCCACCTCCATTGGATCATGGTAGATGATGAAATTATGAATCCCAGCTAAGGCAGGTGGAATTCTAGCTTGAATCTCCATGGAGTACTCTGGTGCAGATGAAAGAATGCCAAATCGCTTTTTGAAGGAACCAAAAATACGTTCCACAACATTGCGGGCACTAGCATGGCGTAAATTGAAAAGTTCTTCACGATTGGCTGGCCTTAAAAAAATAATGTAAGATATTATGAACAGAATGATGAAACATAATGTACCTGACTGAAGCACAACCCCATTCTGCAAGATGATAGCGGACACCACGGTAAGGAACCAAAAGATGGTCACATACACCGAATCCTGCATCAGCCAGATAGTATTTTCCTTCAGGAATGCGAAGATCGGTATGACGGGCATTATGAAAAAGAGTGGCATCTGCGGCGGAACCCTCCCATCCACTTAGCATGTACTGGAAGCGCATATCAAATGAGCAACATGCGAGAGTGTTTTGGCTGACACCTCCTTTCCGATTTCAAGCTGCGTCACGCTCTGCAGCTGAGGGACTACAGGCAATATGTGTTCCATCCATGGCCCCAATAGTATCTTGAAAAAAAGGATGATACTTCGGATTATTGTGGATCAATGGATGGACTGGATCATCTGCATGTGGAAGGTGAACAAATTGATTGTAGAACTGAGACGAGGACAACGCAAAAAGGACCTCCTTGAAATATCTGTTAAATAATTAATATATGGTAATTATAGGAATAATTTGTCTTACTTTGATATTGTATCATTGGAACGCTGAAATCTTTCTCCAACGTGGTGAATAGAAAGACCAGTAACACTTGTATACAAAAATATTGCCACCTTTTCTCGAAGTGTGACATATCGGAAGTCGGTGAGGCCACAAAGGCGTAATTCAGATATAAGAGCCAAGAAAACATGAACTCTCATTCCAAGACAATTCCGTATTCTTTCTGGATGTCCATACACCAATTCGTTTACCCAGGCTGCTCCAGTTAATGCAGATGTGTGATATGGCTGTTTCCAGTACCATTGACTGGAATAAAGGGTGATAGCAAGCCAGGCTGCTTGAAGCATTGAAATTACAGCCAAGAGAATGATTTTTCGGCGTTGAGCATGAGCAAGTTGTCGACTACGTGGCATGGTTTCAATAATATGAGCTGTAACTACTGCCAGCGGAACGACACAGCACGCGCGGGAAACGCGCGTGACCAATGTGACCAAGTTCCATATATAGGTATCAACCAACAGACTTCTGTCTGTTGGAGTTGCCGAACGGACTCTAATGTCTTCTACACCTTATAAAAAAGGTAATAAAATGAAAAATTACATGGCCATTTTACCATGGATTTCATCAATGGGCTCATGCAAAGAGCTCACCCGTTGTCAAGGTAAGCTCTGGCAAAGAGGATGAGGTGATGGAGGAGGGGGAGGAAGAGAGCAAGGAGGAGCTGAAGCCGAAGCAGGCTCGGGTTTGGCACAACCAAGGTGAGTCAGGGTTTTATTTTTTTTTACATGCATACTTACCTTGACTCAGATTTGACAGAACATGAGAAGCGCCTGGCCATGCTCGAGAAGCGGGTCAAGAAATTCGACAAGATAGCTGAAGAGACCGCTTGCACCAGCCAGTGAATGGATACCATGGAAGGGAATGTGAACCAGTTCGCCAGTTCACTAGAAGCTTTCCTTGACCAGATCCACATCAATGGCCCTCTCTGACTGGTCTCCAACCACAGGCTCATCACTCCTGGTCCCCTTCCCACCACCCACTCTGTCTTCCCTGCTGACTCTCCAAAATTCCCTATGGATGAGGAGGTCGTCAACATGAAGGTCGAGCTGTCATCAGCGCTGGATACACGAACGACACCATTGGACCATCAAGGGGACATGCGGATGGTGCTTCCAAACACATCTGGCTCCAGATCGGTCCCACCCCCCAACCCCACCACCTTTCCTTTGCCTGGCCCACCTTTCCCCTCCCACATCGCTGCTCCAACCATTGCTGTGACCCCAGCAACTCCTCACAGGTCGCAGGAGGTGGCCACTATCATCCCCACTACTGCACCCACCACTGCAGTTGTTGATGAAGAGAGAACGATGACTGCCAGCCTGCTTCCACCACCTCAACCCATCAGTCAGGGTTGGGGCCAGAGTTGGACACCTGCTGCAGCACTCCTGGGGGTTGAAGGTTGCACCACCCAAGCCCGATCTCGCAGCAAGACACCAAATTGATTCGGCACCTTGCATCTTTGATTTGTTGGGCGGATGGTTTTTTTTTTTCATATTTTTACATACTTGCAAGTAGTGAGAGTGACTTCATAAAGAAGTCACCCATGTTATATAAATAATGTAGAAGTAACATTGTAATGTAATCTAAGGGTACATGAAAAAAAAAAATTGTTTGTATATTGTAAAAGAAAAAAAACCGAATCGGTCTTGCACTAAAATTCATTCTGTGACCTGAAAAATTGTCTGACTCAGGATCAGCCCTTCTTTTCATTATTGCCTATGTGTTGGCTTCCTTCGCCTGGATCCTGATTGTACAATGTTTTGGGCTTCCATGGCAGCATGGTCATCATCTGTGATCTTCTTTTTCTTGCTATTGCCTTGTAATTGACGATTTGTTTGTGGGGACAAATTGGCCTGGGATCTTTTCCTGAGTTGCTTTTGGGGTGTTTTGTGGGAGTTTGGAGCCGAGCCGGCTTCAGCACTCAGTGGTGTAGTCGGGTGCACAATTCTTTCAACTTCAGGGGGCATTTCAACTTCTTCCGGCAATCCTCCTGTGGTCTGTGAAGGGTCATTAATATCCTCAGCATGCTCAGCCTGACCAAGCAGTGCAGGATCAATGACATTCGGCACTGGGTCAGGATCAATTGCCTCCAATGCGATCTCTGTTTGAGTTGGGGCCGAAATTGACTGTGATTGGGATTGCAGGACTTGTAACGTGGCTCTCAGGACTTCATATTCAGGATATCTGTCATTTGGTCCATTACAGCCATTATCATAAAGGTTGGCACTGCTCAAAATAAATACATGTGTTACAAATGTGACCCCTAGATTAGGGTTATGATAATTTAGAATGTGTACGACACGTATACAATGCGGAATTGTGCATTTACTGCAAGTTTCATTATGCCTGGTGCCACCAAAGCCAAGAAGGCCCCAAAGAAAGCCCCAAAGAAGACTCCTAGACTTGCAGGAAATGGTGCAGTCCAGCCACCACTCATGCTGAAAGTACCTGCCCCTGCCCGACCCATCCCACCCATTTGAGCCATTCTAGCTGTCCAGGAAGAGGAGGAGGAGTCATCTTCTGTATCAGAGGATGAGGACATGCTGGAGAATGAGAATGATGGGCTAGAAGATGGAGAGGAGGAAGAGGAGGAACTGATCCCAGCTCAGCAGGACAGTGATAACGAAGAGCCAGAACCTCTGCCAAAGAAAAGGAAGAGTGCGAAGCATGCTAAAGCCAACAAGAAAAGTATCTTCTGTGTGCTTACATTCTCAGTATTTCTTTTTCTGACTTGAATTCTAGAGAAAGTCGAAGATAGCTCAGATGACGATGAGGGCAAATCGAAAATTGGGTTTCAGTTCTCCATCCTTTCCCTTGCTCAACTTCAGTTACCAAAAGCAAGACGAGAACCTGCAGCTCACTATGCAGAGCTTCCGAGCTCTATATCATGGACTGATCTGAAGGATCAGTTGAAGATTTGAGTCATTGATGTTCTCTTTCCACGCAAGCTAACATCAAGGATGGAGCCTTTGAACTTACAGCATCTGTAGCTTGCTATCTTCCTGATCCAGTACCCCTTGTTGCAGTAGCTGACTATGAGATGATCAAGAAACATGCTCTGAAAATGAAAGACCCAGTTGTCAAGATTTTCGTCAAACAAAAGCTGTCTGTAAGGCTGTCGCTTGAGTATGATATTTTCATGCTGACTATTTGTCATACAGTACGAACACAACAAAGAGAATGCTGCTGCAGAACCACCCATCACTCAGAATGGTAGTCATCAAAACCCCCCTAAGATAGGGCTCATGCATGCTCGACAAGCCTTCACATGCAGTGACATACTGTGACTGAAGTCATGTGAGAGCCGGCAACTCGGTAAATGACCCGTTATGTATCTTCGCAAATTACTCTTGAGACAATACAACGACAACTGCACGGTCACATCTTTCAAGCAGGTACCACAGCCTTCGCCTCATTCATGATCTCTTTTGGCAGCACTCGATGACCACGGTATTTCCTGCTTGCCCATGCTGCCTCTTTACCACAACTTTACCATTCAACCCCTTCCTGGACTTTGATGATTCTGGGTTGCCAAGATTTCAAATGTTGGCCCTCTTTCTTTCTCTTTGAAAAAGCCATTCCTCGGAATGTACTAAGCCTCTTGTTGCACTGACATCATTATTGATCACGTGAAAATCAATATAAGCTTCGGAAAAAGGTAACTTTCGAATGATAGCACTCTACAGGACATTGTTTAAAAAAAATGGCTCTCACAAACTGTTATGATTGTATCTTTCTACAGTTCCTGGGAGCCATATATTTATATACTTGCATACAGACACCTAACATTCAAAAGTTTTGATTTTGTCACCGTTGTAACGCAAAGTCACGTGAAGGCTTGTCGAACGTGCATGAGCCCTATCTTAAGAAAAGTTGTGTGAGTTCAATAACAGCTATCTAGTATAAGTTTGTATTTATCAACTTTAGGCACGCACCAAGGCAGACATTCTGCCTGGCAACATGGCAAAGAATGAAAAAATTCGACTCCTCCGAGAACGGTGGCAATGCAATCTTACGACCTGTCATTCCAAACACTGTTATGTTCCTGCTGACGGCCCTCACTTTCCTCTAAGCCATGATCTCTTCAACAAATGGGCAGCAGCAATGGTGTGTTATGGCATAATATTTCTATTGTTACAACTCATTACTGAATGCAGCTTAGCTCCATGTCGTCAGTGATGAACCATCTGCTATGCTTGAACACCCTCTGAATACCCATGAATTCGATCCAGTCTCAGCCCATACCATTGTTTCAAAATCACTGCTTCTGCAGGCCTGTGTCAATGCTATGTCAAAAGAACGTGGACAACAGGCGCCAGTTGTCAATGTTGTTCTGCCAAACAACATTGGTGGATACCCAATTTATCCACCCATCGGTGGACCTGAAGGAAGCCGTCAAGGTGTGGTCTGAGGTGTCGCCTAATTGACAGTGTTTCTATTCACTTATTCTGTTTGTCTGCTTGTTGGTCTGCATTCCACCGCATATTTATGCTTTTCACTCATATTTTTGCATTTTCACACATCATTTGGACTTTGTCTTTTCTCATTGCTCATGACCTTGACTTGGAATTCACTAGCAACTAGCTAGAAATAACCTGCATGTAAAAAATAACCAATTGCATCTTCATCAGACACGACATTCATTATTTCCATCAGCTCGAAAATCATGCCATCGCCTTGATGAGACATGAGCTGTGCATGTCATCAGATGAATGCTTTGACCTTCGAGAATGCCTCTTCGATGGGGTTGAGGTCTGGAGAGTAAGGTGGAAGAAACTCCACTTGTATCTCTAAATATGGGTTTCATTAGTCCTGATTGAAGATAGAAGATATGAAACACAAACAGAAGTTCAAGAATGCCTTCTCCGTGATGGATCCGAGCATTATCCATAATGAGCACACTGAGAGGACCCAGAAATGCAGAACAAAGCGGCATCTGGTCATCGTCAGTGGTAAACCAGCCTTCAGGACAAGAATACAGCTAACCACACTGAACTCGAGATATTCTAGAAAAATCTCTCTAGTCATAGATCCTTCAACGACATTGTTTGACACCATCCCATCGAGTGTGAGAAGACCGAGTGCAGAGAAACGACGCCCCTGAACAAATACACCTTTCTGAACAGCACAGGTGCCCTTTCGAGATCGTCCTCGAGCATGAGCCAAGGTTCTTTCATCCTTCGAGACTTCATCAAGAAAACCAAGTTGATCAGGAGTGTACTGGGCCATTTGTGTGATGTAGTCTGCTCTTAAATTCTCATTATGTTCGGAAGCTATTTTCTTGATCTTCTTGCTTGATAATCCTGCACGAACGAGTTCTCAATGGATCGTCATGACATGTGCAGAGATAAACCGATTTGTTTAAAGGAGGTACTGCATTTCATCCAAAAACCAGTCAGGATGGTGCTTTATGAGGCGCTTGAGGTAGTCAATGTAGAGAAGTGGTTGAGACGAGGCCAGCCTTTGATGCCATTTTTTGGTTGCACAACATTGCCGGTCTCGATCCAAAGGGCACAAACACAAAAGAAGGTTCATTGAGAGAAGTTCAGAAAGTCCAGAATTGTCAGCAAGGGTAGCAGGTCTGCTTCATACATCTGTATTGCAGCAATTTTCATGTCATTGGATATCTTCCTGAATGGCATAGTCTCCAGAGGCGTTGGATTGTTGAGGCTATACACAGGGCTACAATTTAGGGCAAACCCTAATCTAGGGGTCACATTTGTAACACATGTATTTATTTCGGGCAGTGCCAACCTTTATGATAACAGCTGTAACTGGACCCATTGCTTCATACCCCATGTTCTTCAACATTAGCATTTTCCCCATATTGATTCTAACCAAGTCATTTTGATGTGATGCAGCTGATGTTTGGGGTTCAGATTCCCTCCGATTACGGATGTTGGATGACTCAGCAACAGTCAGGCTCCTTGTTTGTCAGGTCACAGGCCCAGCAGGATCAGCAGTCAGAGGCTCCTCTGACTCCTCGATTTGGAGCAATCCCTGCAATGCATACATATTCCCTTTGTTTCCCTTTATTCTTTTTTCGACAATCCTTGTCCAACTTGCTCGATCCAGAATTTGATGGGTCCAGGTAAATGGCAAATAATTGTTTCCATTGGGGTCCAAGAAACAACAAAAATCGGAAGGCCGACCCTGGCCCAAACTCAGCCTGACAAGCATACATAACAGTGTTGAAGGACCTTCCGAATATCATCAAGAGGCATGTTTCTTGGATCTTGAAACCTGATGCCGGATAGTCGGAAATCATTTGCTATAAAGCTTCTGGTATTGGACTTCATTGCGGTGTAAGGTACTTGTTTTGACACTTGCTAGAACTGAAGATGATCATTCCGAATATGTCTATACATAAAATAAAATTGCTCACTCACAGTAATGTTGAGTCAAAAATGCTTGGAGCAATGTTTCCCATTCACTTTTCTTTAATTCTCCTTCCATCACAAGCTTCGGTATAATGGGGAATCCATCTCTGGTCATCCTAATCTCAACAAGGTTGGCTTCGGGCTTGGCCTGCCTCCGATCTACAATCTCCAGATCTGCAGCCTCGAGTCGTGCGGATTTCGCATAATCCAAAAATTTCTTGTCATCTCAATTACTATGGCTTCATTTTTTTCAGCAAAATTTCGACCAGCAATCCCAAGATTGTCTAAGACATCTTCATGTCTGCTTTGTGTAAGTCTGAATCCAAGTATTGTGTTATTGGGTCAGTACTCACATATCCCCTATGTATCTGTCTTGCTCATCAATGTGAACTGTGAATGTAATCATTGACATTCCCATATCTAGCCAGTGTTCTTTCGAAAATGCTTGTAAAGTTTTCCTTTGGTATTTTTCAGCACGACTGAAAAGGGTGAATCAGGTCGGCATTCGGCAAATACATTTGGAGTCGGACAAATGAACATACTATCATTGTATACTTTCCAGATTATCCTCTGCCCTTCTTTTCTCAAGACCCAAGTCTATTAGAGCTCTGTCTTCCACAGACATCTTTTGCATTGCCAATTTTGCAGCAGCATTGCATTGTTGAAAATATCTTGGATCTTTGCAATCTAAATTTTCAACCCTGAGCAGGATCTTGAGTTCGTCTTCAACTTCATCCCTATGAGTCTCCCACACATAGTCAATTGCCCTGATCTTTATGGTAGAGTTGGAATGTGCAGCATTGGCATTTGGGCGCCAGTTATTCTGCACCCAGGCAGCAAGTTTCTACACAATTTGGTTTTGGTTAATTTTGCAGATTTAACTTTTTAGACTAACCTTCACCTGTTCCATACTTTCAACTTCATCCGATGGCAGCATATTTTGTATACAGCAAACCCTCTGTCAATTGGGCATTGGGTGATCTGTAGAGGCACAGGGCATGTTCTGTCTCTGAGGCCAAGCCCTATCCTGCATTTCAGCTATCCTGTTCCTAACATCCTGAAGCAATTCCACCAAAATGAAGAACTGTTACTGTAATCTCTTCTGTCCTTTGGTAAGATGAACATGTTTTACATTGTTCTATTTAATTAATTCTTACAACCTTAGGCCAAAATTAAGCTCCATGAAGACATGAAAATACTTCCTGCAGTGTACGAAATTGATGAAAGCTGATATTACCAGTGTGTAGGTGGATTCCGTTGGGGTGATGGTCAGCAGACATCAGAGTACAGATCGCCCTCTGAGTCCAGTGAAAGATGGGCTCTTCATCAATTTCTGGTTGTTGGCCTAGTATTATTTACCTTTCTTTTTATATACATAAAAATCTTGTTCTGCAAATACTTCCAACATGTCAATGGATTACGACCAGATCCTTTTATTTTCAATGTAGGTGTGATCAGGGGAATTGAAATAGTAATGGGGCTATGGTATGTTTTAATTCAATGTTCCACTCTGAGATGTATGTCAATAAAAACATGTTAAACTTTTAATCCCTTTCCACATCTACACTTATAAATATTAAAGACAAACACAAGTCTTAAAACACATTTTCTACCCTCTTTCACCTTCTTGACATTCCCACCTGATTTCCTGCAATGCCTCATTAAACTTGTGCAACAACAAAGGATTGGTGGCAAAATGTGACACTTGCCAGACTTCTTTTCTATCTGCTGTTTTGGAGTCCCATACTTACAAGTTATTTCACTCTGGACAACATCAGGAACTACAGGTGAAGAGAGGACTGCTTTTCAAATCTTATCAGGCCAGCTTCCTCCATTCCTCTCCACAGCGGCTCTAGTAGAGAGATTGTGGCAACCCTATTTTGAAACATGGTGATTCAAATGACCCTGCATGCATGGTCATAAACTGACTCTGAAACTGAATTGACAATATCACACATGACTTTCACATCCCCACTATCCTTCCTCACACGTCAGTCTGAAAACAATTCCCTCTCGCCTGCATATGCCACAACCTTCAATTTTTTCAACTTACTGCCCAAATTTCAATATTCTGTACTCACCATTCACAGTTGGAGATAAAGACAGGTATATTATGATCTGGTATCTTCCAGGGATCCTGAGTGAGCATTGAAGAGTTCATATTTCAGATTGATTAGAAGCTGGAGGAAATGATGTTACCCATTGAACTATTGTCTGAAACTTGGTTCAGGTGATGGAGAACTGACTGAAAATGAATGAAAATGGCAGTTGGAGATTGAATTCTGAATTCTTTCACCAACATGAACATTTTCAATTTTACCAAAGATCATTGAAGTGTCTGCAGAGATAAGAGGCAAAGCTGTCCAGGATTGGATAAGGGAGATTGAAGACATGGCTGTCATTTTAGGTGGGTTAACAGCTTTGATCAATCCAGTGTTATTGATGAATTGTATGGAAATGATGGCCCATAATCTGGATTGCATTTCGAAAAACAGTGATCTGCTAGACATTTTGTTCTATTGGAGCTCACCATACATGATCCAATCATTGATAAGCAATTGAGACACACCATTACATAGAGACAACAGAGGTGATCATGCATGCATGGATCTGCTTGTCATGCTTGGGGACTACAGGAATGGGTGGTTCAATGTTCCTGGACTTGGGTACAATTTTTATTACCCCAGTGGGACGGTGATAGACATCTGTAGCTGGGTTGTTAGGCATGAAGCTGAGGCTATAGGAAAGAGACTCTGCTGGGCGTAATATTCTAGTAATGTGCTCAAGGGCTTTGACATAAAGGAACTGGGCTGGGTTTCAATAAGAGCAAGGGCTCCCTTCACATTGAGAAAAATGCCTCAACATAATCTAATGTCTCCAGACTGTATTAAAATTTGATGCACCAGAAATTTTTCATCAGTGCCCATAAACATTTTTTGATGCCCAAACATCTATCTATAAAGGAAATGGCAGCGGTCTCCCACAATCCAAAAAGGAAATTTAAATTTACATAATCAGCTCCCAACTGCTGTGCATGATCTTTAAAGCAATTAACTATGAAATACACCTGCCTGTGCCTGCCTTAATACTACTTTTACTATTTGTTCACATTTG
>Ga0307507_10010353_pt1 | contig 12075 bp, 8 predicted proteins | sample 7_EM_MG_FD_207223 | JGI IMG/M metagenome (GOLD analysis project Ga0307507, IMG submission 207223) | Populus trichocarpa ectomycorrhiza microbial communities from riparian zone in the Pacific Northwest, United States - 7_EM | ecosystem: Host-associated > Plants > Roots > Unclassified | place... | reverse complement strand
CTGGAGAGGAAATGGGGGGTTCATGTTGCGGGGGAGGGGGGGGAGTATGAGACTGTGGTCGTCCAAGGACCTGGGTGGAGGGGGAGGATTGAAGTTCCAGAGGAGGGGAGGGAGGTTGTTAGGAGCGGCGGTGGAGTTGGTCATTTGAAAATTACGAAGGCTAACTTTGTGCCCGGGGGGGAGGTGATGGGGGAAGTACAGCAAATGGGTTGGGTAAAAGATCTGCGGATACCATATATCTGGGATATGGAATTCGAAAGGATTATTAAAACCATCATTTCTACAATCCCAACAGCGCCCCTCCCCCCACGTCCTCCTCTCTCTCTGCTCTCTCCCTCTCGTCTCAACCCAGCCCCAAAACCTTCAGTGTCAACCTTCTCCCAAAGCCTCTTTATAAACAATCTCACCTCCCCACCTCCCTCCCCCTCCTCTCCCCACCAAGGCATAACAGCCGAAACCTCCTCTCTCTTCCAAACCCTCTCCACCCTCCTTGCCGCGCATGGTGCCTCCTTCAAGCACATAACAACCTGCACCCTCCTCCTCCGCCAAATGTCCCACTTCCCCCTAGTCAACTCCACCTACTCCACCTACTTCACAAACCCCCTCCCCCCCTCCCGAATTTGCATCTCCGTCGGCGACCTCCTCCCACTAAACGTGAACATAATGTTGAGCGTAATAGCTGACCTCTCCTTCTCTCCATCCCAGCTACGTCGAGGACTGCACGTTCAGAGTAGGTCATACTGGGCACCGGCGAACATAGGTCCCTATTCACAGTCTATCACTTCCTCCACGGGGTGGACATCACTGGCGGGGATGATACCCCTAGTACCCGCTAGCATGGAGCTACTTAACAACGCAGAGACGAGAGAGGAGGTAGTGGATCAAGCAGTTCTGGGATTGCAGCACATGTGGAGGGTAGCGAAGGCGGCTGAAGTGGCAGGGTTTTTAGGCTGCGTTGTGTTTGTCACTAGGTGTGAGGCGATGGGCCCCGTAGTTGAAGCCTGGAAGGGGGCTTGGAAAGGGTGGAGGGGAGAGATTGGGTGGAAGGGGTTTTGGTCACCTTCTTCTTCTCAGTCATCTTCTAAGATGGAACAGGATGATGAAGGAGAAGAAGAGGAAGAAGAGGCGGGCTTCAGCCCCCCCCTAATAATAGCCCAAACTTCCTCCCTCCCCCGCTCTTCAACCTCCGAATGGGCTGGTATAGCAATCGATGGACCCTGGCTACACAAGTTACAAACTGCCTATAACTCAACCCTCTCCCCACCCTCGTCCTCCCTTCCACGCTTGCATGTAACTCCTCAAAGCACAACATACGGTCCCAACGCCCCGCACTCCCCCACCGGCGGACTACAAATGTTCTGTCTACCCCCCTCATCGCCCGGTGCCCTGGCTATCGAAATAAAAAGAAGGATTAGCACAGAGCAGATGGAAGCGGGAAATGCTACCGTGTATGTTCCCGCTGGGGTGGCGTCCGTGGAGGAGTTTGACGCGGCGTGGGCGGAGTGGGTGGGCGATGGGATTGGTATACAGGTTGTTCCTGTGGAGAGGGTGTGGGATGCGGAGGGGAGAGAGATGGGGGCTGCGGCTGCGGTGAGGTTGGGAGGGAAGTAAAACTTTTGAGAAGGGAAGGTGGGGATGAGGAGGACTGGGTGTGGGATTGTAAATTTTCAGGGGGAATAGGTGTAGTATAGACGCGAGTTTACATCCGATGTTCGGGTGATTAGATGCTAGATTTATGGGAGGAGAGGAAGTGTGTCCGGGGTGCTTTTTGAACCTGCCAGTTTCGAGTTTCGTTTCATTTACTTCTTAACGCTCTGCCCTCCTCTTACCTCTCACAGCGCAGTATTAACTTACCAAGGCTGTCATTCCTTATCTTTCCCAAGGGCAATCCCGGCCAAGTGATATTTTATATGTAAGGATCGTGCGTGCGGAACATTAGTGATCAAAAAACGACATTAAAATCCACCCCTCATTACTAAAATGATACACGAAAGTAAGCGGAACGACCTACAGCACCCACCAATTATAGCCCTTCATCCTCACAGAGCCTAGTGTTATAGTGTCAGATAGAGCCAGGTAACCACCGAACAGCCTATACAGCCCGTAGTCTGTAATCTCATGTTCATCTTTCCCGGATACGATACGGCCCCCACGTCAGTCTACAGCCCCCGGATACAAGCCATCGGCTGTCGGGTAAAAAGTACTAGCAGGAACTCACCAAAAGAAGCCTAAATTTGACCCAACCAGATCAGCACAGCTCCGAGAACCCCAATACTAATCATTACCAAAGTTCTCCTGCTTGTTAGGGACTCGGTGACTTAGTCCATTTCTCTTGAGTTGCGATTAATTGCGAATTGGCCCTTGCGCAAGCAAGAAAAACTCTAGGTGTACAAATGCTTGTGTCAAGTCACTAAATTCGTAGTTATGGGCGCCCATGAAAAAAGGTACTTGATTTGAGGGTCCCGATTATCACGGGTCCGCTGGCGGCGTAAGGCATGTCTGATTCAACTAAGATTCTAGCCTTGTGAAGTTTGGGCTAGCTCCTGATACCTTGGGGTGATAAATAATCAATTGGGACGGAAATGGGGAGAAAGGTGGGGGAAAGATCCATCATGTAGAGGGGGCAACCATAAGTGTCAGCACTTCCTATGGAGACCGAAATAAAGTCCAGGGTCGAGAAGGCAGTTAAGAATTCGGGGCTGAGAAGTGAACAATTTTATGGGTATGCTACAGTGCGTGGGGTTGGGCAGCGGTGAGATCATGTAGTATCACTCGAGGAAGAGCAGGTTTGCATTTTGGAAATTACGCCAGTGTGACATGCAATACAAGAAGTTGGAGTGAGTGAAGAATAGACTTTGACAAGGCCAAATTTATTCTCCCTAAACCACCCCTAATAGTGTATAAAGGCAGGCCTCCTCTTCAGAAACCCATATCCCCGCTCATATCAATGCTTCCGTAACCTCTTCCTCTACGGCCTAGCCTTAGCGTCTTCGGCGCCTTCAGGGTCTTCAGTTTGGCACCGGCGCCTCCCCCCGCCTTCCCCTTCTCCCCGCTCCCTTGTGTAACCTGGTCTCTTAGCTCATCCCCAGCAGACGAAAGGCCTCTCGAGCATCCGTTATGTTTTGGTGCCCAGCTCGAGACCCCAATCCTTCTTCCCCTCTAGTTATAAACTTCTAAGCTATAAGTCCGTACTCGGGGGTGTAGGTGGGTGATCGGATAGACAGGGGTTATAAAATGTATGTATCAGTAGGTAAGCCCATTGACCCCAATATACTCGTGCGGCTGAGCCAAAGTCGAACACTGTAGCGATCTTGGGCATCTGCCAGCTAACCAGAAAGCAAAGCTATTGAGTAACCTTTTACGTGATCAGCCTACCGGCGCTGATCAACTTCTGTCCTAGCGGCTTCAACTCGGGCATGGGAGCACGCCTGCAGGAACATTTCGTCAAAGAGCACGAGGGATGCAAATACCGCATCGCCCGGCTAAACTGGAAATGGCGCAAGAATGGCGCAAGAACAGTCAAATGGAGTGTGGCTCAATAAGCGAGTGAGATCAAGCCTCCCCAGGAAACTCTTCCCCTCGAAAAAGGAAAAAAAACCTGGGCAGAAATAGCTCTCTTTGGAGAATCATCGCCAAAATCTGACTCTCGGAGGCACCATTCTTGCGAATCTCGCTCGCCAATTGCGCCATACTATCGCGGATATGTTGAGCGGATGATACGGTAGTACCGTACCACTAATTATCGGCATTCTCTTAGTCAAGACTTGGTAAAAGTGCAAAATTGTCAAAAAATGCACTCATCCAGCGATGGAAGAAGTGCGAGTAGATTCACTTATGATAAAGGTGGGATTAGCAGGTTACAGCCTAAACGAGGAGTTTCCACTCATCATTTGTCAGGTGCAATAAACTCCCGCCATGCGGTATCCCAGGCGCTTAGCACGTAGGAAAATATTTAAGAAACCTAGCTCGTAAATCACCACTTTACCATTCTTGGGATGAAGAGATTAGTTAACCTGGCGGACTGGCCGGGCGGGAGCCCCACGAAGGCCGTCTACCGCAAGACGCAATATAACTACATCAGTTCTCAAACGTGATACCACGCTATCAGTATCCGAAACCTCTAGAGGCCGTTGATCACGATACACAAAACCAATTCGGTATCACCAAGGACCATCAATAGGGAAGTTGCATTTTACGTTTCTTCTCGAGATAGCTGTGCGGTGGGGCGTGATCTATTCCTTCGTTCGTATGCCGAACTCCACAGAACCCCAGATAATTCAGAGGGTAGAAAAAGGGGTATGGCGGAGGTCTTCTAACCCCGAGGAGCCGCGGGGAATTTACTTGAATAGGAAGTGTTATTATAATTAAATTTTTAGGCAGAAGGTCTTGAGCTTGGTCCCGACAACACAAACGAAGGGGCATTTATCATTGGAGTGTTTTATGTAGAGGTCTTGGCTGTAGCAACGATCTAACAAACTCTAACGGCTCGAGTGCGCGTCCATGACTGCAGCTTGTATGTTTCCGCGAGACTAGAATATTTTCCGAGAAAACAAGGCCCCCTCTAGTTGAGAAATTTGATTCAAGTCATAAAATACCGGTATATGCGGTAGAATCCATCAACAGAGGTTTCATGTATTTTCAAAATTCATCATCTCTGAGACCTCGGTTAGTTTCTAAACCCTTTTAGCGAAAATTGACGGGAAGGGAAAAATGAGCCCCGAGGCGGACCGAGCCAGAGGACGAGTAGCTTCTAATCCCATACCGGCATGCATGTGTCGCAGAGATATGCGCACCTCGCCAGCATCACCCCTCAAACGCATAGACCAATAGACCTTAGTCATAACCCACCCTTTCCCGCTTCAGACCTGGAGTTGCCTCCCCTCGCTTTGTGTGCCGCTGCTCTCTTTCAGCTAAATGAAAGCCTTCCTCCGCGCTGCCCCGATCACAAGATCGAGTCTTCTACACCCCCGCTCTCCAAGTCTGCTGAGAAACTACAGCTTCATCTCTCGACATCGTTCATCTACTACTACAACAACAACAACTACTACTACTACCACTGCTGCTGCCGCTGCTTCACCTTCACATTTACAAGGCTGGCATAGATTTGTTGCGTCTTCCTTAACCTCTCGTCAATTTGTCCGACGCTGCTCTGCTCACAGAATGTGTCACGGTAAAGATATTTCTGGCTCTGTCGATATTACTCAGGGGAGGGAAGTCCTGCCCGGGAATGTGAAGCCAACCAATTACGCTGTTGAGCTCGAGCCGAGCTTCGAGACGTTCAAATATGACGGGACTATTGCAATTGAGTACGATCCCCGATTGTTGGCGGTTTCCAGAGTTCGTTAGGCTGATGACGCTCGTAATAATAGCTTGGAGGTAGTCGAGGAGAGCACCACTATTGCTGTCAATATTATCGACATTGATATCAAGGAGGTCTCTGTGGAATATGATGGAAGTTCTTACAGCCCTACTGATTCTAAGTATTTTTTCCTCCGCCTTGTTTTTGGCGTGATGGTGGGGATGCTAATCGGCTTACTGATAGTCACGACGAGGAAACCCAAACTATCACTTGGACTTTCCCAAAAACTATTCCTGCGGGTACCCAGGCTAGCCTTACTATCAAGTTCCAAGGGTCACTCAATGATAGCATGGCTGGTGAGTTCATCTGATGGTTCATCTTTAGGTATTAGCTGACGGCATCCTAGGTTTCTACCGTTCATCCTATAAGGATGAGGAAGGAAACACCAAGTACATGGCTACTACCCAGATGGAACCTACCGATGCTCGGAGGGTGAGATTGATGATGCCTATCGTTCCTAATGGTGAACATTATGCTTACAAGGCCCAATAGGCTCTTCCTTGCTTCGACCAACCGGATCTTAAAGCTACCTGGGATGTCACCTTGATTTGCGACAAAGGTTTAACCGCCCTATCAAACATGGATGTCAAGGAAGAGAAGGAACTCGACAACGGAAAGAAATCCGTTTCCTTCAACAGAAGCCCCAAGATGTCTACTTACGTAACTGCCTCCATACATCCCCCTAGTATCACACTCGTTTACAACTAACCTCCAGCTTCTCGCATTTATCGTCGGAGATCTGCGGTTTGTCGAGAACAACGACTTCCGAGTCCCCATTCGAGTTTACGCTACGCCAGGCTCAGAACATCTTGGAAATTTCTCAGCAGAGCTCGCAGCAAAGACTCTCGAATTTTACGATAAGACTTTCGATTACCCATACCCACTACCAAAGATGGACATGGTTGCCATTCCCGACTTTTCGGCAGGAGCCATGGAGAACTGGGGTTTGGTCACATACCGAGTCGTCGACTTGCTCTATGACGAGAAGACCGCTTCATTGGACCGAAAGCAGAGAATTGCCGAGGTCGTGCAGCACGAGCTTGCTCACCAATGGTTCGGAAACTTGGTCACTATGGACTTCTGGGAAGGTCTGTGGCTCAATGAGGGTTTCGCTACCTGGATGAGTTGGTACTCTGGTGATAAGTTTTACCCTCAATGGAAGGTTTGGGAATCATATATTACCGACAGTTATGCAGGAGCTCTGGGATTGGATGGATTGAGGAGTAGTCATCCCATTGAGGTGCCGGTGAAGAAGGTTTCCGAGATTAACCAGATTTTCGATAGTATCTCCTACTTGAAGGGAAGTTCCATATTGAGGATGATTTCGGTCTACCTTGGTGAGGATGTTTTCCTGGAAGGTATTAGGAGGTACTTGAAGAAGCATGCATATGGGAATACCCAGGTTTGCGCCCCCCCCCCTCCGATTTTGTTTCCTGTCTAAGGCTAATTGTATAAGACGAGTGATTTATGGGCGGCTCTCAGTGATGCTAGCGGAAAGGACGTCGAGGGCGATATGGCGACATGGACCAAGAAGATCGGTTACCCCATCATTACCGTTGAGGAGCACGGTAGCAAGCTTCACCTGACCCAAAACCGCTACCTAAGAACGGCAGATGTCAAGCCTGAGGAAGACGAGACATTGTGGCCCGTCTTCTTGGGTCTCCGCACCAAGAACGGCGTTGACGAGAACCTTACCTTCAAGACTAGAGATACTACGATCGACCTTGACGACCCGGAATTCTACAAGCTCAATGCCAATCACACCGGTGTCTACCGTACATTGTACCCTCCAGAACGTCTTGCGAAGCTTGGCCAGGCCGCCGACCTTCTTTCTGTAGAGGATCGTGCAGGTTTGCTTGGAGATGCCGGAGCCCTTGCTACGAGTGGATACCAGAAGACTTCCAGCCTATTGGATCTCCTTGTCGGTCTCAAGAACGAAAAGGAATACATTGTCTGGTCCGAGATCGCCTCTAGAATTGGCAGCATCAAGGCTGCCTGGCTCTTCGAACCCAAGGAAGTCTCCAAAGGGTTCAAGAAGTTCCAGAAGGACCTCTTTGCACCCATTGCCCACAAAATCGGTTGGGATTTCAAGCCTGAGGACAGTGATATCCTCCAGCAGCTCAAGGCATTGACTTTCGGTCAGGCCGGGTATGGTGGTGACGAGCAGGTCGTTGCTGCCGCTAAGGAGATGTTCAAGAAGTTTGCTGATGGCGATGCTGATGCTATTAACCCCAACATCCGCTCTCCGGTTTACCATATTGTGTTGCAGCATGGTGATAATAATGGCGAGAAGGAAGTTTGTTCTACCCGTCCCCCATAAATGGCACCCACGATGCTTACTTTGTTTGTGATAGTGGGATATCATCCACAACGCATACCTGAACGGCCGTACTGGCGATGAGCGTAATGTAGCTCTCCGCACCCTTGGCCGCTCCGAGAACGCAGAAAACATTCAGAAGACCCTCAATCTCTGTCTCAACGGCGAAGTCAAGGAACAGGACGTAAGTAATCCATATCCCACACCCCCCCACCCACCTACTAACGCATCCAGATCTACCAACCAATCAGCGGTCTCCGCGCCCATGCCGCTGGTACGGAAGCCCTTTGGGCCTGGACACAAAAGAACTGGGAGATCCTCGTCCAGAAGCTTCCACCTGGCCTCTCCATGCTCGGCGGTGTTGTCGGCACCTGCACAGGAGGCTTCACTTCCGATGAGGCCATCGTAGATATCGAGAAGTTCTTCGAGGATAAGAGTCAGAAGGGATTTGATAGGAGCTTAGCCCAGAGCTTGGACGGAATCCGTGCCAAGGCTGCTTGGGTCAAGAGGGACGCTGACGATGTTAAGGCTTGGTTGAAGGTAAATGGGTATACATCCGCTGAGAAGTTGTAGACTTGCCTTGGTGCGTGCACCTCTTTTTTCCGATGACATCTAGAATAGCTTTTTAGAGCGAATATAGATAATTTAGCAGGTTGAAACGCAGAGTTCTTGGGTGTGATATAGTAGTGATACCCGCTCTGTATAAGTTGCCTAGAATGTTCGAAGTGAAAAATGACCGCATCCGCAACACCCTACCCACCCCCTCCAACTCAATCAACCAACTAGCCCTTGACCGTGAAAAATTAATCTCTTGACCACCACAAAAACATGAGAAAGCAATGCGCCAGAAGGGAATCGAACCCCTGCCAATTGCTTGGAAGGCAATTATCCTACCACTGGACCACTGGCGCTGGACATATTTAACTGCTCACTTTTGCACATAAGAGTCGTTTTCTGGCTATACTTGACCAGCACATGAAAAATTTTCCGGGCCTCAATCGAGCATACTCTACAGGGCACCGGCACAGCACCGGTCGATGAAAATCCCAATAGCACGGTTGGAAACATGCACAGCAGCACCGCCAGAGAGGAAGAAACCCGGGCACGACCCAACAACACCATCACCGACAATTCCACCCACTTATGATACCCAGCACAACACACCCCGAAAGTAGCCACAGTGCACACAAACACGACATACCTTTTCATTAAAACTATTAATACTCCTACTACTACTACTACAGAAAAAAAAAAGAATGTAAAACCCAACACCACCCTACCGCATAAATTAACGAATAAAATGGTAAAAAAAATTGGGTGTTTCCGGTTGTTTTTTAAAAAAATTAATCTCGAAGACTTAGGTTTTGACCTTGGCATCTATTTCGTAATTTTTTTTCGTACGGTAGACGTGACAATTGTCTTCTTGCTTTTTTGATCTGAAGAGGGAAGGAAAGGAAAAGAAGAGAGGAAGAAGAGGAACAGAGGAACAGGAAGGGGAAAATTTATACTCGGGTTGTCTTGGCGGTGGTGGTTGGTGGGAGGTGGCTTGGCGGGGGTTGGATGTGGGGTAAGTTACTCGAGTACCGTAAAAACTCGTGAAATCCACTATCTCCGTACTGTCACGAATACCCCTGTGAATCGCAACATCAGCCCAAGATAGGTTTAGCTGGTCAAGGTAACAAGATCCCGCACAGCCAAATGACCCAGGCTATACCGTGTCAGGAAAGCACTAATCTTTCTTAAGAACTTTTGACTTAGACTCTGGAGATTAGGGGCTGACGGAGATAGTGGATTTCACGAGTTCTTATGGTACGGTAGAGTAGTACCGGTGTTGCAGGTTTCTGAAGATTCCCTGAGTTGGATGGTGTTCTGACTCAGACTGCTTGTGATGGTAAAATACGATCGTGACCCACTCGCTATCCCATAGCCTGTCGAGACATTCAGTCCAGATTAGAATGTGGAACACTAACCCAATTGAGTAACTGGGAGTAAATCTACGCGTACCCTCTCGTTTCCATCATGGCCATACTGAGCAGTACGGATTTCGCAGTATGATGAGACCTACACCTCATTGTGCGCAATACGTTTTTCTTGTCACGATTACTCAAGTGGGTTAGTGTTCCACATTCTAATCTGGACTGAATGTCCCGACAGGCTATGGGATACCGAGATATTGGAGAGGTGAACTTGACCCTGAATAGGTACTGTGTAACTTAGGGGATATGTAGAGAGTGATATGCACAGAAAGTAAAGCCCAATAGAGTGGAAAGGAAGATGCCACTCACCGTCGTGAGGACAGTGGTGTTGCGCTTGTCTAACTACAGAAAGGGAAGAGAGGCTTATGTGCAGGAAATTCTGCACGCCAAGCTATCTACAACCATAGGTGTTTAGTGAGTGCCCAAACGCTCCCTTGACTGCTGAAACTACCCTATCGCAGTGCCCTCACACCGGTGTTCTCCAAGCAGCAATTACTGCCTCAATCCTTGCCGGCATTGAGTCTATCAATTCCAGAAGCTCCAACTCAGTAATTCTCTCCTATTCCTCCCAGATTGCCTAGGCTATCTGCTTCTTGGTAGATAGGTGAGGGTGAGAATATTGTCACAATAGGTTTTTGCACTTATTGTCCTCTAATCCTCCCAGTTCCAAAGCAGGAGAGGAGTTTTCTTGCCCTCAGGTATCCACTTCCATGTAATGATTGAATATTTCTCTTAAATATTTCAGTCAAATATAGCATTTGTTGGTCCAAATAACTTGGCACCAGTCTTCCCTTGTTCAGCCCTAATACTAAAATGGTAAAATTTAGTCACAAGCTCTTTCTTCACTCATTAAGTTGAGAGTTTTTTCTTACAACTTGGCAAGTGTAACCTTTAGGTGAGAAGACTTTCTGAATAGTCTTCTCATACCCCTGTACACCACAGAGTTCTACTACCTCTATTAAAGATGACATCCTCTAATCTGTGAAAGACATGATAGCGGTAGCAACTAAAGAGTAGCGGATTGGGGTATTATTAGGCATACCAACTATATCATGGTAGAAAGAGACACACGGGCCCTTTTGTAGGGCATATTGGTCAACTATACTGGTATCTTAACATACTCCTCCAGCCCTGACTGACGTTGGGACAGTATGCCACCATGTGGCGCCTTGCTAGTTGCTCGTTCACAGCAAACTGAAGAGGTATTGGTACCTTTCTCATAACACTATATACATCGTAGCCATTCGTCCGACCGGATGCAGTTTACAGCATCTATAAGGAAGGCAAAGTAGATTGAAAGAATATGTTAGTCAAGGCAGGTCATGAAGAACCAATAACATACCAATATCCAACGGCGTGAAGGGAAAAAAATATGAGAAGAATGCTCTACCATTTAGAACAGAGTATGTCTGCACCCTATCAAAGAAATAATATCGACAGACCTATCAAAACATGTTTAGAAAGGATGAATCCCTATAATAAGAAGGTATTAGACTGATCGTAGAAATGTGTCTTCTTGTACTATGTATGCCGCAATAGCAGTACAGCACACAGTTCCACCTATCGAGAGCTGGCTCCTCTCGAGTTCCATGAGAGACCAGAAGCAAGTTCACGATTCGACTGTAGTAGTTTATTATGGCAGAAGGAAGGTTGTAATCTCTTACAAAAGTCGTATGACATTATCAGGGAAATAAGAACTCCTATGTCGATTAGCTGTTAGGCGAATAATATTCTCAGGGTTAAATGGTGTTGGCACTTAGTTTGAGTGGTGGATCTTAGTAGCTAGTATGTAGTAAGTATGAACATTAGATATAGCCTGTCAACACCCTGAGTCAGACGGGGAATATAAATATCAAAGTGCCTCCCTCTATTTACAAATCTATCAAGCAACGGAGCAGAAATCTTCTCAATATTATAAGTTTTACGAAGAAAAATCTTTATCACTTTACTTTACTTTACTGTACTACACTTTCTACTATGAGCCTTTTTAGATAATCTCCGTCTAAGATAAAGAAATCCATAAGCCTAGTTTGAGTCACTTATCTTGAGAATTGGCTGCCCTTAACAGATATTAAAAGAGAAAGGTTGTCGCTTTCACTTTGTGAGTATTGCTAGGGCTTTGCACATATTATAAATAGTGCTAAGACCAGAGTTTTGGTTTTCAGCAATTCTCCACTGCAAACTCAGATCATTCAACCTGTTTGAAATGATAGCCTATACATATAACAGCAGGTTTTATAGGATATATCTGAGAGCATCTAGCTTTTTATTAGTATATGCTTTACCTTTTGTCACATTTTTTTTTTTTTTTTTTTTTTGGGAAATGATTCTCACCGTTTTTACAAAGATTCAATATAGTATACTGATACTAGCATAGCCCCCTCGAGACCTCGAGGTCTCTGTATTAAGCGGCAAACTTATAT
>Ga0307507_10010351_pt1 | contig 12076 bp, 6 predicted proteins | sample 7_EM_MG_FD_207223 | JGI IMG/M metagenome (GOLD analysis project Ga0307507, IMG submission 207223) | Populus trichocarpa ectomycorrhiza microbial communities from riparian zone in the Pacific Northwest, United States - 7_EM | ecosystem: Host-associated > Plants > Roots > Unclassified | place... | reverse complement strand
CGGTGCCTTACCTGCTCCTGGGCTTGCAGGATGTCCAGTGGGCCGTGGGGAATAGTCGTGGTGCGCGTAAGCTGGCCCGGACACCCCACGTGAATCAAAAAAAAAAAAAAAGAATCATAGTATACAAGTGAGAAATGTAAAGAAAAACACCTTTTTGTTATCCAATAGTCTTAAACTTGATCAGGGCGGTGGACAGAGAGTTTAATTTGAAGCCATGAATGCTGTATAACATTAATAATTAAAAAAAAAACCTTGGTTAACTATCCATAAATTACAATCACTCACTTTCTAATAATCAATTATATAATGTTCCTCTAATTGTAGCCACGAGAAGCAAAAGCTCCATGATTATTTTTAACACCATTAGGTTTACTGGACCACCTTGAACAGTTTTGATTTAGGATAAAACAGCCTTCAAATGTTCATGTCTTCATGGAGGGACCTCGGTTCCTTGTTATAACTCTTCTCCAAAAGTCACCCCCATCTTCTCTATTGAGTTATTATTTGTTCGCCCAATAATGTCAACCTGCATAGAGGTTGACCCACAATAATAAAGTGGGCTGCCATGTTTTGTGTCTGTGGTGCATGCATGATCTTGTTTTTAGCATAACATGCACTGCAATCTTTCCATAATCTGTTGTTGCACTAACGAACTAGCCAATTAAGGTGGTTTGAGCACAAATGTCTTACTTCATTTTAATATTCTAGCAAAGTCCCTCAAGCAAAATTGTCTCATTGGATCAAGACATGCAACTAAGAGAATTAAAAATGTATACATAAAGCTCTTGTTATAATAATAAGGGGATAATAACACATGGGGAGATAAAATATTCATTATAGAATAATCAATATTTGTTTGTCAAGTTGCACATTCTCTATTGAACTGCAAGACACTTTACCTTGTCAAGGATCACAGCTAATACAAACACAACCACTATTAGATTTAACAGTTTTACTGATACAAATTTTTATCGGTATTTATACTAATAGTCCGTCTGTGATTATTTTATCGACAAGATCACGGACAGAAAACGTCCGTCGGAAAAACACTCGTCGGTAATTTCTAGTCTATTGGTGAGTCCATCGTTAATAAATTTACCGGTGGCTTTATAAAAGAAAAACGCATGCTAAAAAAATTATCTGCTTCATTCTATCAGTAATTCCCTCAGTACAATTTAGCATATCACCAACAAGAGAATTGTATGTAGTTCCATCAATAAAGTTACATATCACCGACAAAATATCATCGATAATTTCATCGATGAGTTAACAGTTGCAATAGTATTTGCAATAATTCTTTTTGAACTCTCTAGAATATACCGACAAACTTATTTCGTCGTTGCATTAACTGTAGCTATGATGTTTGTTGTAATTCTTTTTCAACTCTCTAAAATATACCAACAGACTTGGTCCGTCGGTAATACTGTTTTTAATTATTTAAAAAAATATAATGAACAAAAGTAGAAAAATAATTAAAATAATATAAACATCAAATATAGAAAAATAAATTATCTTAATATCAAAATCAAATATTTATTATAAATTTAAACATTTGTATATTCAAATACAATAAAATTAAAATAGAGGCGACGCTGGAGGAGGTTGGTCGTCACCGGGATCGTGGGGCTAATCAGGGGGTGCACATGCACCACTCATCTGTCATCTCATCTCCATAACCACTCGATGAAATTCTTGATAATCAGCATTGAGTCGTTCATATTTTTCATTAAGATGGGTTGTATATTCTTGTACTACTTAATCTAACAAGGCCGCGAACTCCGGTGTTTGAGTGCTTGGAACCGATTTTGAGCATCCAACAATCAACACACTACAGATTGTCCGCAAGTTCTCGTCCGTAGTGTTAGAGATTTTGTACACCTGATTTCTATCGGGTCCACAGGATGATCCTGCCTCCAACCACAAATCTGGATTGATATCTAGGTGGGTCGAAGGATCATCCTCGTATCTCTCCAACCAGTTGTTATATATCTCCTAGAAAGAAAAAATAAATTCATCAAATTCAAGTAAATAATAACTTAAGAAAAAAATAATTGAAAACCAACATACCAGAAAGTGTTAAGCTCAGTTATCCATAAACTGTTGCACCCCTTTATGGCAGTTAGGGGTGTTCACGGTCTGGTTTTAATCCAAAAATTCAACCGAACCAAAAAATAGTATTCCTTATTAATATAACCCGGACCGAACCGAGAACCAGTTCAAACCGAACCAGTTTTGTTCGGTTTGGGTCGGTTTTTTAGCATTAAAAACCAGAAACCAATGAAGATTTGTGGAGGCCTTCGTGAGTGCTGGAATGAGATTCCTTGATTATAAGAATAATGAAGTCAAATGTGGGCAAGAGATAGATTCGGCCGTTAAAGAGAATTATTCCTTCCTTGAATAGCCATGGACCTAAAGCTTCTCCCTCGATTTTCTTCACAAAGTCCTGCAAGTGTGGGGTAGCCAAGATGTGGTGTTAAAGACTCAAAACTTAAAAGTAAGATTTAATGTTAACATCTGAGAGAAAATGAGAGAGAAGAGTACAGAGGAGAGGGAGCGAGAGGGAGGGGTGGAAGGGGAAGGGGGGAAGGGATAAAATGATTTAGGGTTAGGGATGTTTTTTTAAACCTTTTTTCAAGTTATTTAGATTTAATTAAACCGGTTCGGTTTTGTCCGGTTCAATTGGTTTAAGCTTTTTTAAACCGGAACCGAACCAGACTAGGTGGTGTTTTTTTATTTTTTAATCGGTTTTTTCTGTTTTTTCTATTGGTTCGGGTTTTTAAGTTAATTTTTTCTCAGTTTTTTCGGTTCAATCGGTTGGTCGGTTTTTTTTTAACACCCCTAATGGCAATCATGACTCCATACATGTTTTTCAACAAAAACCTCCATTGGGCTTGGCTCATGTCCAAAAACCATAGCCTGTAAGATAAAAATGTTTTCAATTAAATAAATTTATAAAAGACAACAAAAAATTGATGTAATTAAAAAAAATCTTGTCATGCGTTTTGCATGCAAAATGAACGAAATAGAGTCACCGGTGTGCGTGGTAACGGAACTGTGAACACGTCGGCTTTGGTTCCCCGCCTCAGACTATGACCATCACATGAAACGCGTAGACATCGCGTGCGGATTGTATTTTGCCAATACAGTCTCCGAGGTGTATGGCGGCCTAAAATCCTTCCAAACTGTCACGTCATTCCAACCTAGAAGATCGCTTTCTTTTCGTATATTTTTTGGATTTCTTTTGTGTCTCGCACCAAAAATCACACAACCTATATGGTACAAATGAATTATTTATAAGTAAATGACAAATAAAATTTTAATATTTGAAATAAAAAAAATTATCCTGATTTCGATATTATCTAATTGCAACATGATTTTTCCAAACCATTCTCACAACATTATCATCAGCTCTATCCCATTCAAATTTTCCCTTGTGTTAAAAATTTATAAAAAGGAAAATTTCAGTAATTTCAATAAAGTAAACAAATTAACATAATAAAAAAAAATTCAGTAAATACTAACCTTAAACCTTGAAAACCATGCATCAACTTGCAATTTTCATTTAGAATGTTTGGAAACCTAGTTCCATTGAAATAATGGAATTTTCATCAACGATTTAAATGTTAATGTTATTATTCTCGCAGTCTCAATGTTTGTAAAATTGAAATTGGATTAATTTAATGAAATATTAATTTGTCAAAAATGAGTAAACATGTCGTTGTGAAAGCAAAATAAACTTTCATTGAAAGGTCGTCCTTCCACTAGGCCCTATACTTGTGGGTAAATGGACCCCGATGTGAAGGGACCCCCTTGATGTTACGGCATCGCACTCGACGAGGTTGCGTCGTGAGTCGATGCTTGTGCCTTAAGTGCCTCTTCTTGGTCGGCACTTAATGATTCGTGGTTGTCAACATGGTTGCTAGAAGACTTAGTAGCGATCCTGACCTCACTTTGTGCAATAAACGTTCCCCTAGGTATATACACAAATTTCTAGAAAAAAATTAAACAATTTCTATTTAAAAAAAAATCGACAGCACCTCTCATATACAGAAGCTACCCAAAATTTTTAGTCCTACAAATAGACAACATATATGCCACAAACCAATTGATTTTATTCAATTTCTACCAACAATTTTGAATAATTCAATTTCATAGAAAATTCTTATTTATTACGTGATAATATTTTTAATTCTAAATTTACAAGAATTTATGTTAAATGGAATAAATAAAATATAATAATTAAAATTAATCCTACACATTTAATTAAAAATTAACAACAAAATTAAACAAAGAAAATAACTAAAATTCAACAAAATAATGAAAAATTATTTCAATAACATCTACAATTTAACACAATTAAGTGATAATACTTGTGATCCTAAATTCAAAAAAAAAATTCTAAATGGAATAAATACAAAATAATAATTAAAATTAACCTTATGCATTTAATTGAAATTGAACAACAAAATTAAGAGAACAAATAACAAAAAATCCACAAATTAATGCAAAAAATATTTCAATAACAACTAAAATTAAACAAACTATTAATTCATAAAATTATGCAGAACAAATAATTGAACAAAAACAAAGACAAAAGAAAAAATAATGCAAAAAACAAATAATGGATAAGGAATGAAAAATTCTTACTTTAATGGTATGCTTAAATTCAGAGTTGAACTAAGTGTGATACAAAATAAATGAAAAAAAATTGTTAAAAAACCCAGAAAAATAAGAAAAATAAGAAGAAAAATTAAGACAACATACCACGTTGATTGTGTTGAGAGAAGAGGAAGCTTGATTTCTATGAGGATTGAGAAACAGAAGAGCAAAGAAGAGAAGAGAGAAGAAAAGTGTGCAATCAAGAGAAGAAAAGAGAACAAAATGAAGCATCGTCTGCTGTGCTCGTTGAGCTTTTATATTAGGTTTTACGGACAGAATTCTTGACGGCCAATTAAATATTATTATTTTTAAATTTTTCATCGATGATTCTGTTTGTTAAGTCAAATTAAAATTTTCTATTCACACTAAAAATTTCAAAAACCCCTCCAATTTTTTTAATTTTGTTCGTTATTCCATCGATAAAAGAGTAAACAGTCCACAGTTAGAAATGTATTAACTACTAGCGGATTGAAATTCTCATTTCATCGGTGATTTTGTTGGGAAACCTGTAAAAACATGTACCTCGGTCAGTAAGAGCATTAATTGTCAGCACATTGGAAATCTCATTCCGTTGTGATTTTGTTGGAAACAATAAGACCATTAATTGGCATCACCCTCTTGGGAAGGGAACAATTCTCATTGCCATTAGAATATGCTAACGGACACAGTCTATTGGTATACCCGTGTGTAATGAACACCATAAACAATGTCAGCGAGAAGAGGAATAGTTCTCATCACCACTAGAATATACCGATGGAAACTTTCTGTCAGTATACTAATATGTAATGAAAAAATCTTGGGTAATTTCATCTATGTGAAACAATGTTCGACGCCAAATTATATATGTATTCCCTATCTATCTATCTATCTTGCAAATGCTTAAATTGATACCTGCACGCATAGTACAATAACATCAGTTCACATCACAATAATAAAATAAATATTTCCTTGTAATTTAATAATAAATTAACATCATTGGCATTGCATTGAAGTGAATTTCATCCATAAATAGTACATTATAGTTTATGGCACTACACTTTCATAGTTTGCAAAATAATCAGAATTGTCTTCTTCTTCTTCAATTGACTCGGCATCATCTCCATCTCAATCTTCTATGTTGATTTCATCATTATCATCATCTGTATCGACTTGTGCGTATCCATTAGAGCTAAAAACAACATTCAACTCCTCAGCGTCAACATCAACAAAAATACTCTCTAAGACGCAAAAATTTAAATTTTCTTCTAATTCAATCGACGGAGCAACTCGATATGGATCAACTAACTCACCAAGTTGAAAGACATTGTCATAACCCATTTTTGGGTTATTCCCCAAAATGTTACCCTTTTTCATTTTAAAATAAAAAAAATCAAAAATAAATAATAATAGCAAGAAGACTGGAATTTTGGCAAAAGTAGGTTGAGGAAGAATTTCATATATGTATAAAATCAAGCAATAATTTTGGACGAAGTCAGAAGCCTGATTGTACCTCGTTGTGCCCAAAACTAGAGGGACAATGCATATTCAAGGTCAAATTAAATGATTATTGGATGAAATTGCATAAAAATTAAATCCAAGGATATAATTAGTTATTAAATAGGCCAATTTGATTTAATCATGGGGCAAATTAAAAGTTTAATTATGTTCAAGAATTAATTTGGAGCAAATTAAAGGATTTAATTAGATGTAAGGACTTAATTATACTTTAAACAGGTCAAATTCATTTTATTAGGGGCTTAATTGGTAAAACATTATGTTTGGGAGCCCAATTTGGGCTTAATTGAGAATATTAAAATTTTAAAAGACCAAATTTAGTTTTTACCAAGTCAATTTATTCAAATCAAAGGTAAAATTACAAGAAAATCAAATATTTGGGGTCAATTAAAGAAATTCGAAACCAAGACATATTTTGCAAAAGGCGCCGAACAATAGGGGCTTAATTGATTTAAATCATGGGTGAATTTGAAAAAAATTAAAAGTTTAATGGTCAATTTGCATAAATCAAAAACCAAGGATCACAATGAAAAATGAGCTGAAATTCAGGGTTGAAGTTTTTCAGAGATAAAATTGCTTAAAATTGGAAGTTTAGAATCAATTAGGGTTGCAATTGAAACAAATTAAAAGTTGAAGGACCAAATTGAACTTTGGCCAAATCGAAATCGTTTCATTTAAATGAAATTGCATGTTTTGACCAAAGTGGTGTTGTTTTTTACCCAAACAGTAAATAAAAAAAAGACAGATCAGACAACATGTCATCTGGTACTATTTATCTTCATCATGTTTTCACCTGAAAGCTGCGCAGTTGGCCACCTTTTTAGAGTATTTAATACTTCATCTCTCAACCAAACCAGACACATCATACACTAACATGATGGCCTGACACTTTACCATACCCTAGTATGGTTCTTTCTGACTGATTAACACCACAATAGCCTTAGTGCAGCCCCAAAGAGGCCAATTCAAGCATCTTTGAGTTGTCAAAATCTGATAATTCATTATGGCAACTTTGAATCAACGGTTAAGATCCTTCCAGTGTGAATCAATGGCCAATAAATAAGGGCAAATTCCTGCCCTTAGAAGGAAGAAATCAAGGTCCAAAGTTGGCCAAAATAAAAAACCAGCCCCCTACTCTCGATTTCTATTTTCCTTTTGCTTCCAACTTTCCGCCACTCCCTCCACCACACCTCAGTCGTTGTCTCTGCCACCAACCACATGCCGGACTTTCTAGCACCACCAGAAACACCACCGATAGATTTTCTCCTCTGACCACGTGAGCCTTCTTCTTCTTTTTCTTCCTAACCCCCCTGCCCCTCGATGTTGGCCATTGCATTCAGAATTTTGCATGCAATGGCCAAATAACTAACCCTATAGTCATTGGGTTGGGCCAGTGACCATGCGGGCCTAGGTTAGACCCATCTATAAGGTTGGGTTAGGTCCAACCCACTAAAAAAGAAAGTGTTGGTAGGCCTCAGTCGGCCCCACTAAACTGGGTCTGGGATTAGAGCCCATGCCCACAAGGCTGGATTAATAATAATAATAATAATATATTTATAAATATATTATTATTATTATTATTAATAAAAAAACAAAAAAATCCAAAATTTTCCAAAAGTCTTTTAAAAAATCACATGTTTTTCTATCAATTTTGCATAATATTGACTTGTATATTTACACTATAAAATACAAATTCGGTATTAAAATACACGTTTTCTTTGAAACGTTTCTTAAAAAAATTTGAAAATTAAAAAAAAAATTAATTTACTCTTTAAAAAAATATTTTGTTTTCGTACATACAGTTAAATCCTAAAAGTTTTCCAAGCATATTTTTTTATTAAAAAAAAAAACAAGAATGCATCTTTCTCATGTTTTAAAATGCAAAAATAGATATCATAACTAGTTTATGATTATCCGTTAGGATTTGGCCAAAATATCAAAACTCTTCGCCAATCATTTTGTTCACTTTATATTTAAAGTGTTAGGGTTTAGTTGTAAACTCTAATATTTAGGGTGTAAAACTACATAATAGAGTATACCCTTACATATTAAAAATAAAAAGAAATAAATGTGATGCTAAAATTTAGCTCTTAGAATGGTTAGGATTTGACCTAACAAGGTAGAGACTTCCTCACGAATGGAGATCTAACTTGAACCTTAGACATGACTAATGAATAGAAAAACGACTTAGAAAAATAATCAAACAACAATGCAGCTTATCTTAGGTAACGTACACTAGGGGTGATGCGTCTTTCCCTTACACAACCAGTCCCTTACCCGGACTCTCGCAAACCATAGGTTTCCTAGTAACCATAATACTAGGTGGCAACTCATGAACTGATAATCATAATTTTATTATTATTCTCAAACTCTCTTTTCAACACACACACATCTCAGGAGGCAGACTCGTCGTTCTTGACGTCGCGCACCCCGCCGCAGACATCATCTTTCATAGTTGATTCATCATTCCCATCCTGAACAACTTTGACACAACCCCTGGGTTTGGTTTTCAATACGAATAATCAATCAACTCTTGAATGATCATTTCTAAAGAAAGAAGTGTGTGTGTAATAAACTTGCTGGCATTGTTTGGCAAAAACGAAGACATCATTGACGTTGCGGAATCTAGCATTTAAATTAATTTTAACCAAACCATGATGGGGATCTACTCTGATTTTTCTGTCAGTGGTATCATACCAATAGCATTTGAATAAAAATACTTTATTATGCTCTTTATCATACTGCAATTCAATTACTTGTTTTAATTTCCTATAAAAGTCAGCTTCAAACTCATTAGAAGTCGATCTCTTAACACAAACATCACTGTTATATGTCTTTCTACCCTTACCATATTCTTCTATATGAAACACTTGTCCATTGATGAAATACTCATTGTAGCACTTCACCTTTCTTTCACAACCTAAACTTAGTAAAGATAAAGTAACAACAACATTCTCTCTCAATTTATAAACCTGGTACATGAAGTACAATCATGAACAGTTAACGAGAAATGTGTAATGAAATTAAGTATCTCAATAGATAATAATAATAATTAAACAATACTTACATGTGTTCTGAACCACATAAAAAAATTATTCATCTTGTAATCAAAAGATTTGAGATTTGGTCAGTTACGAGTTTGGACAGTAAATATTGATGACGTTGCCTATGACATATTCAACAATGTATCAATTTATGATATTATAAGAGATAAATTATTCATTATTAATAGAGTTTAAGTAATATACTTATTAAATAAAAAGTCTTAGTTCATCGTAATTGAATAACATATAATTATGTGTTTGTCTTTATTTTATTTATGACAAATATTTTCCCCTGATAGCATTTTTTGGTGAAGGTCATCCAGGATGGGAGAATATTGGCAAGTTCTCACTTGAAGGCACTTCACCACTATCGTTATGCATTGGAACACGGTTGATTCTTGTTCTCAATTGAGGCTCGAAATAATATTAAATAAATATTGAAATCTCTTTAATAATATAGACCTCACATATCGAAGTCTCAACATGCGCATTGTTTTTAACTTTTCTTTTAAGGTTGAACAAGTACCTGCAAAAAATCAAACGAATGTTTTGAATTATAGAAAAAATAGACAATAAAATTTTAATTACATTGCATATGTAATCTCTAACCTCTCAAATGGATACATCCATCTATATTGGACTAGGCCTTCAAATTTTACCTCAAACAGTAAATGTATTGGTAGATGCTCCATTTAGTCAAAAAATGATGGAGGAAATATCATCTCAAGTTTGTACATCTCAAGTTTGTATATTTTTTGGACGATATTCGTTTCAAGCCTCTTCATGTGTTGTGTCTGCAACTTGTTGAAGCATATATCTCTAAAGAAATGATTGATCTCCGTGAATGCATCTCATATCTCCTTTGGCAATAAATCCTAATAGGCTAATGGAATAAGTGTTTACGTAAACATGTGACAGTCATGGCTCTTCATTCCATACAATCTGCAATCCTTCAAATTAACTAACCTTAGTATGTTCGAGGCATGTCCATCAAGAAAATGCAAAATCTTAAGTCATTGGTTGATAAGTAACTATGTAATCTTATTTAAAGCGAAGCTAGCTTTGAGTTTTGTGATCTGTGACTCAACATAAACCAATTTCATATTTTTACGGTGACATAACAAAGCTATATCTATTATAGTCTTAATGTTGTCATTTATCTTCCCCTTCACGTCCATAATCGAGTTGAAAATGTTTTTAAAAATATTTTTTTCTATGCGCATGACATTAAGGTTATGATGGAGGAGATTGGTTTTCCAATAAGGAAGCTCCCAAAAAATACTTCACTTTACCCAATTGTGGGTCAAACCAAAACAAGAAAACTTCTACTTACCGGAATGAAAACCAAACACAATGTCATCATACTCTGACACCACGTCATACAATTCTTCACCCAAAAAAAGTGGCAGTACAACATCCCTTTCAACTCTACTAACAAAGAAGTCATTTTTGTTCTTTCTGTACTTGTGATTCGTTGATAAGAATTGCTAGTAGCAATCAAAAAAAGACGTTTTACTATCGTTTATTAGCGTGAATGCCTTATTATTTTCCATATAGTATGAACATGCTAGTTTTTCATGTGTGCTCCAACTAGAAACCATTCCATATGCTGGAAAATCAGTGATAGTCCATATCAAAGGTGTCTTCATCTAAAAATTTTGTTTTCTCGATACATTATAAGTCAAAGCCTCAAATGACCACAGTTGCGTCAACTCATCAATCAATGGTCGAAGACAAACATCTATATTCTGACCCAGGCTATTAGGATCAGGTATGACCGTAGATAAAAATATGAACTCTGGCCTCATACACATCCTTTGTGGCAAGTTGTAAACTGAAAGTATAACCGGTCAACAAGAATAAGAAGCAGCAAATAACCTGAATGGATTGAATCCGTTTGTTTATAACCTAAAACATATGTTCCTTAATTCCACTAAAAATTAAGGATACACACAGTTAAAGTGTTTCCAGGCTTCACTGTAGGAAGGGTTCACCATCACTTCATCTACCGCATCATGTGGTTGGTGCCATGTCATATGCTCATTAGTCTTCGATGACATGAATAACCTCTGTAGTCTAGGTGTTATTGGGAAGGTTCTAAGTTTTTTATGTGCGACAAGAGTCCATCCCTATCAATTCTGAGTTTATAACAAGAATGCCCATGTGTTCTGCATTTGGTCAGCTCTATATTTTCAAGGTAGTACAGCATACAGGAGTTTGGACACATATCAATTTTTTAGTGTCCTAAACCGAGAGGTTTTATCATAGACTTAGCAGCATAAAAGTTCTCTTTCAGCCTGTTTCTTTCAGGTAAAATGTTTCTCACTCATTCGATAATTCTGTCATAATCGACCTCACTCAACCCATGATCTGACTTCTGTCATAATTGACCTCACTCAACCTATGATCTAACTTAATGGTGAACACCTGTGCAACGACCAATAATTTACTGTGATTTGTGTAATCATCTCATAATGGTTCATTAGAATCTTTTAAAAGATCAAAAAATATGGATGCATCTACATTAAGTTCTTCATTTATGAATGGACATTAATTAAGCACCTTGGCATGTATTCTCTGGTGTTGTCGATCATGGGAAAGCTCCGCTAGCACAAGCACACGGGAATTCTAAAGAAGAAGGAAGCAACAAGAACCAATCCATTTTCAGGTAAAAAAATAAAACTCATTCAAGAGGCTTGGTGGTCTGAAGAAAGGTTTGGGTGGGGTTTGACCGATCATTCCGCTGCCATCTTGCATTCACACCTCTAGTTGACTGCCGCTCGGGGATGTAGATGATAGCCTCTATAAGCGCCCTTTATGCCAAGTAGGGCTCTCCCCTTTATTGAACATGGTTTCTAACCTATTCCTTTTCTTCTTCT
>Ga0307507_10010350_pt1 | contig 12076 bp, 8 predicted proteins | sample 7_EM_MG_FD_207223 | JGI IMG/M metagenome (GOLD analysis project Ga0307507, IMG submission 207223) | Populus trichocarpa ectomycorrhiza microbial communities from riparian zone in the Pacific Northwest, United States - 7_EM | ecosystem: Host-associated > Plants > Roots > Unclassified | place... | reverse complement strand
CGTCGGCCCAGTCTTGGAGGAGCATTCGCCTAGCCCGGGCCCGTAGCGCCTGGTAGGCTCTTCTCATGAGGTCAGGTGGGGGGATGTTCGTCCCGGGCGGGGGGGGAAAGCGGAGGATGAGAGGCAGGCGGCTGAGGCCTTCTTGCAGCGGTATCGTGAGGTGCGCGAGGGCGTCAATAGGGAGGTGCTTGCTCAGTGGCGGGAAGGGGACTCCCAAATCCTCTGCCCCTAGGGTGCCCTTATATAGGGGTTCTTCCCTCAACCCTAACCCTGCGTGACTCGTACCCTCGCATCACGCGACTCCTGACTCATAGTGAGTCATATTGTGAAATCCGTCAGCTGACTTCGTCCGAGTCAACTGCGTCCTATCTCGCAACCAATCAAAACTCATGAAACAAGTCACATGCCCTAACGGGGTCACATGCCCGAAACCCATGACTCATAACTATGAGTCATGTGGGAAATACATAAACCACATGACCACAATCGTCCGTCATGTCAAATATCAACCAATAACAATAAACCAATGACACACTATTGCATCGTCATGTGAAAACCTATGAGTCAACTGATCTCATAGGGTAAAAGATCACAAACCAATGACTAATAACTATTAGTCATGTGAGAATCTGCCTTGCCGAGTCACCGTTTGTGACACCCGTAGATATATTCTGATGCATACCGAAGGTTCCTATCGGCACTGTGGTCTCCCCTGGTGTGGATCTCGCCAATCATTGGCTCACAGAGTTTTTCTTCCTTGATATCATTTCCCTTTGGTATGTAGGGCAATCTTGTCCTCCCCGAGTGGTGGCAGAGAGTAGGCCATTCCGCAGGTGGTAGTGATGCATTTTTCCATCCTGGGAGGTATTGCTAGAATCCTGAGCCAGTGGGTATACAGGTTTGTTCCTCTACTCATTTTCGTGGACAGGGCACTTTAGTACGAAGCAATCCGACCAGTGTTGTATTGAATTGGCCATTTGTTCGTTACTCTGCCCGCTGCTGATGCTCTTATAATCACCCCAATCATTGATAGGGTCTTGGATTCTGTACTTGCTGAGATCAAGTGGAGCTCGGTGGATACTGCAGTTGCTGCTGAAGTCTGAGTGGTTGTGGTTGTAATTAACCGTGAGGACTTCAAATTGGGACATGTCTTCTGGATCTGATTCGCTGAAGGGGGTAAGAGCGGAAGTCCTGGTTTCTGAATCTTCCTAAGTAGGGTCTTGCACGGTATGAGGATAGCGTTTGTCTTCTGTGTAAAGGCGTGATACAGCGTCAGCTAAATAATTCCATTGTCCCGGCCGGTATATAATTCCTGTGCTAAAGTGGCCTATGTATCCTCACCACCAAAGATGCTTCTTCGTTGGTGTTTTGCTTGTTTTGAGGTATATCCGCGGCTGGTAATAAGTGACTATCATATTTCCTTTCCTGCCTGGAGGTGATGGACTGCTGTAAGGGCATCAACTATCGCCAATCCTTCCTTGTCTGTAGTGCAATAGTTCATCTGAGTGTTAGAGAACTTCCTACTGTGGAGCGCTGCTGGTCTGGCTGTATCAGCTGTTTCTCCTTGTCCTACCCAAGCACCAACCTCTGTATCAGAAGCCTCGGTCATCAGCCATATTGGTGAGGCTGATTCATGGTCGATCAGTTTTATGATCTGGTTGTGTACTGCAGCTCGCTTACTATTATCCATGGCGTGATCATGTGTTGCACTCTACACAAACTGTTGTGTTCCTCCAGGCGAGGTCAGGGGTACTGTGATCGACGCCAAGTGTTGTCTAAATTGCCTACTGTAATTGACAACTCTGAGAAATTCCGGTAATAGTTCCTTATTTTTTGTAGTAGTCCAGGCTTCAATTCTTGCCATCGTCTCAGATGATGCTCTTAACCCTTGATCGTCAATGATATGTCCTAAGGGATCCATGCTTGTGATGAAGAACTCAGATTTATTCCTGCTAGCGTCAAACTGGACTTATGTTAGTTTATCGCATATTATCGTGAAGCGATTCAGATGGTCTTATTTTGAATCGGGATATTTGAGAATATCGTCTATATAAACCCACATGAATTGTCCTGGATAGTCAGAGAATAAATCCGACATTGTTTACATAAATGTTCCTGGTGCATTCATGTCGCCTTGGAGCATCACTTCACTCATAAAACATGCAAAAGGTGATTTGAAACCATTCTTATCAACATCCTTGGGTTCTATCCTAGTCTGACTATAGGCATGGCTGAGGTCAAGCTTGCTTTGGTATCTTGCTCTTGCTAGCGAGTTCAGGTTCATTCTTTGGTTTGGAATCATTTTCATCGCCTTTGATGGTTATCTCATTCCTTGCTGTGACATCGACCAGTGGACTCATTCTGATTTTGTTTTGTTTTGCATGAGCAAAGATAGATGCTGCTCCATGGACTGGTTTCCCTTCAGTAATCCCTTGTTCCAGCTTCTCATTGATGCATCAACCTTTCTCCTTCATCTATCTTTCTAGAATTGAGTAAGTTGGTAAGTTCCTTAGTTCCTTTCCTGGCCTTAGGCGAATTTCGTGGTTTATCCTTGTAACTGGTCACAGTCCTTCTGGTATGACTTCCAGGAATGGCTCTGGGTGTTGGCCCATTACATCTTATGTGGTGACCACTGCTGTTCTGATATGTCTGCTGGTAGGTGTGCAGTTCATACTAATTCTAAACTTGGGGTAATCAATTGCTAAGCCTCCGCATTCGATTATAGCTTCTTGTTCTTTAAGGAATGACATTCCTATAAGGGCGTGGTACTTCACCAGGTTTCCTACTGGCATTTTGTTTCCTTATGTCTGTAGTGTCCTACTGCTGGGTCCACAAGTGTACTCCTTATGGCCCTCGGATCGTGATCCCTTCATGGCCAGGAGTATCTTAGTTGGTTCCTTCATTTCTAGGCATGGTATACTGTGGGTATTGACAAAGGCAGCACCAATAAGGTTTGCTCCTATTGTTCCTATATCAAACAGGACGATTGCTTACTTTCTATTAATGAACATAGTGTCTTCAAGGGCGTGGTGTCCCATGATTGTCGTGGGGCGACTTGTTTTTGCAGCTACATAGCGCTCGAATTCCAGGGTATTGTTGTATACTTCATCATATTCACTAAGGTCTGTTGTTACGTTGGATGTTGCTTTCTTCATTACCTTCGCCTTTCATCTGTCCTTCTTGCTTGGGCAATCCTTTGCCCTATGTCCTTCAACACCCCAAGTGGAACAGGCTCCGTTGCTTTCTCTGTTCCCTCTTTGAGGTGGAGTTGCCATTCTTATTCAACTACTTCGTTAGTTTGTTTTTTGTCTTCTTGTGGGTGGATACCTTAGCTTGTTTATCCCAGGGTTCCTTGCCATACACTCCTGTACTCCGCTGGATAGAGTCTAGTCTTTCTGCCATAGCAATTACATTGTTGATATCCTCTTCTCCTATATACTGAGTTTCCACATCCTGCTGGAGTCTTGGGTGCATACCTGCAATGAATTGTCGTAAGAAAGGGTAGTCACTTATAGGGTTTTCTAGTAGCCGTGATCGATGCATGAGTATATCTGTACTTATAATAGAAATCTTCTGGACATGTCCATTCCAGGCTTGGCTGATGTTGTAGAACTTCTGATGATATCGTCCTTATCCTTAGAGGATTGGAATCCTGCCCTGAGATAGCTGAATAGTAGATCTCTCATGAGGTTTTCTCCAAATAGTTCTGTGGCTTGAAAGGCCCCTGCCAGGGCACGTTCTTCTGTATAGAGGATCTAGTGGTTGCCTGCTCCTGCAGCATTCTGGAATCCACTATGCAATCGTAGGTAGAGTTGGACCGAGTTCTACGATCCACTGAATGCCTCTGGTTAGAGCTCTTCGCCATCACCAGTGAATTTCCCGCAAGAGGGAAGCTTGATACCGAGCGTGGGCAACGGCTATGGTTCAGGTGGAGGACCTGATCTTCGGATTCCTTCACCATGGTCAGACATGTCGTCTGACTCACTGCTACAGCTTGAGTTATCTGGAGAGGGTGCCGCTGCCGCTACTGTGGCTTTGCTGGGGAATCCTTTTTGTAGCGGCTGAGGGAACCCGCTGGGGGTCAGTGTCAGTACCTTTGCCGGTTCTGTAGCTGACTCCGGTAGATCTCGTTGAGGGCTATCTCTGGCTAGTTGCCTAGCTGCTTCATCTATTGAGAACTGTTCCTCCGCAGGTAACTTGACGAATCGTCCCTGATCGTTTGTAGCTCGCTGTTGAATCCTGTACTCGTGAGATCTGTTCCCACTGGTCTCCTGATGTTCTTCAATTTTGGAAACTTGTTCAAGTTAAAGAAATGTAACCTCCTCCTCTATGGTGGTGGGAATCAATAGGGCAACAATACTATTCCTATACCAAAGTGCGTTATCTAACCAAACTAAGTACCGGAGGCTTAGACTTAGTTGTTGTAACAAGCCTTTTACTATATCGCAACTACCAAGTAGTTCCTTATATCTAAGTATGTTTGCTTTTATTCCATTCTCGTAGCCCACTGAAGAAGTAACTGTTCAACCAACTATATTGCAAACTCTGTCTGTCGAAGTCTGCTTCCTCTAAGTCTGGAGAATAGCAGCTCTTAAATACACTTGTCAGGCTAACCCGAGCCTTGTAAGCAATAAAGATAAAAACTCCCAAAACTGTAGCCTTGAAACTTTACATAAAACATATCCAGTATAAAACCATACCCAGAGACAATAAATAAAACATAATAAGTATCAAATCAAACTTGACATCAAACATAAAACATGATGAGTATCAAACGCAATCATATAACATACTGTGTATCGAACGAGACTCGAAACCAAACATAAAACATCATGAGTATCAACCTCAATCCTAAAACATACTGAGTATCAAACAATTCTCGAAACCAGACATAAAACATCATGAGTATCAAACTCAATCATAAATCATACTTAGTATCAAACATTACTCGAAACAAACCAGTGACCCATACCGGTTACAGCTACAGCAGGAGAAACCACTAAGCTGATCCAGCACTATGTGTTTACCCCTAATGGAGTACCCACCTCGATTGTCACCAATGCTGACATATATTTCACTGCTAAGTTCTGGAAACAGATACTCAGGACAAGGGGAATCAAACCTATCACAGGTGCCCCCAGTCACCACCAAACGACTACGCCAGCTAACCTCGAGTTCTAAGAACTCAAGACTGCCCGGAGAAATGTCACCAACGGCCATTAAACCAAATGGCTCACCTCCCTTCCTGAAGTGGCAGTATATTCAAACTCGACTCACCTTGGCACTATCAACATGTCCTCATCCATAGCAGTTTATGGATGACACTACCTCCTCTTTGAGAACTACCATGTCCACCCCTTCTGCAGTTCCTGTCTTCGACTATTATTACAACAGACATCAGGAAATAAAGTAATACAGCATACCAGGCTCTGAAGCTAGCCCTAGTTTGATCCACTAAAACTGCTCCTAAGAGGCAGGATGATTTTGAACCTATTGAAATATTGGGAATTATAATGATATTTGTTGGCCGACTTGCGACGGAATCTGCCAGTTGCAGGAAATTACCACCACATTGGAGGGGTCCCTTCATCGTTATCGAATTTGATAAGCATACCCAGAACTACACAGTTTTTGTCTATTTGCGGATATATCAACGGCATAGAGGAGTATTCCCCTGTTCAGTTAGCAAACCCTGCCACTATAACCATCATGACTGATTCCCTGGAAGGGCCCAGAGAAAATCTGCACCCATTCCCATTGATGACTAGAAGGAGTGGGAAGTTGAAGACCTTCCTGACCATCGGACTAGTGATGGCAGAGGACAATTCTTGGTGAAGTGTATGGGTACCCCAATAGCGAGAATATTTGGAAACCTGTTGAAGGGCTTGAGAATGTGGAAGACCTGGTGAAGGGATGGTGGACTGATCATTTGGCAGGGGAGGAATTGCCTACTGTTTTTTCTGGTTATATAATGGTTTGCTTTACTCCTACTAAGGAGGGCTAAAAACCTCATTCTGAGAGACCGGCGGTGGATTTGGGATTCTGGGAACTGTTTTTAGACAGTGACTAGGATGGCGAGGAGGTTTAGTTTTCTTTGCTATACGTTTGGGTTGATGTTTTCATTATGTTGTTGACTGTAACCGGTATGGGTGACTGGATTAGTTTCAAGTATCATTTAATACCCAGTATGTTCTATGCTTGAGTTAAAGACTCATCATGTTTGATATTTGGTTTTTGAGTATTGTTTGATTCTTGATATGTTTTATATAACATTTTAAGAGTACTATTTTGGAGGCTTTATGGTTATTGTTTACAATGCTCCGGTTAGCCTGACCAGTCTATTTAAGACCTGCTATTCTCCGAACTTAGAGAAAGCACACTTCAACAGACAGTGTTTTCAATATACTTGGTTGAACTGTCACTTCTTGAGTTCGTATCGATAATCCAATAAGACGAAACATACATCGCTATTAGGACCTACTTGGTAGTTGTGATCGAGTAGGAAGTTGCTTATAACAACTTAGTTAAGGCCTCTAGTAGTTGGTCTCGTTGGATACTGCACCTTGGTATAGGGATAGTAGCATTAGCCTATCGAGTCGCGGCACCACCCAGGAGGCGGTTACAGTATAGCAACCTCATTTACAGCATTCGATAGCTGGGAAGGCGTAAAATGAGGTCCTAAAAGGGGTCCCTGATGGCAGCCAAGAGGATACTGGGATCTGGCTTTTAACTGTGCGCTCGGTAAACCTGTAACTGCCTCCTGGGTGGTGGCAGCAATCGATAGTGTAACTATACTATCTTTATATCAAAGTGTGGTATCTAACGTGACTAAGTACCGGAGGCTTAGACCAATTTCTTGTAACAAACCTTTTACTATATTGCAACTACCAACTAGTCCTCAATAGCAAAATACTTTTTGGTTTTATTGGATTCTCGAAGCCAACTGAAGAAGTAACTGTTTAACCAAGTATATTGAAAACTCTGTTTGTAGAAGTCTGTCATCTGTAAGTCTGGAGAATAGCAGATCTTAAATACACTTGTCAGCCTAACCAGAGCCTTGTAGACAATAAACTTAAGGACCCCAAAACAGTAGCTTCAAACGTTATATAAAACATATCAAGTATCGAATGATATCATGACCAAATAAATGAAACATACTGAGTATTAAAACGATACTCGGAAACCAAACATAAAACATCATCAGTATCAAACTCAATAATAAATCATACTGAGTATTAAACTATACTTCGGAAACCACACATTGTAACCTGTACGGGTAACACCCCGAAAACAAAATGAAAAAATTATTTCAAACATATAATAAAGAAAACTAGACCTCCTCGCTATCATACTCAGTTTCCAAATCGGGTTCCAAGAAACCCAAATCCAATGCCGGCTTCTCAGAACGCGGTTCATAACCATCCTTGAGAGCAGGTAAGGAAACCTTAATATAACAGGAAGAAGCTGGCGGAAATTCCTCTCCTGGCATGTTATCAGTCCTCCATGCCTGCACCATGTCTTCCGCATTCTCATGTTCTTCCACAAGCTCCCAACCATTCTCACTATGGGGATACCCTTTCCTCTTCACCAAGAATTGTCCTCTGCCATGTCTCCTCCTATGGTCAAGGATGGTCTCAACTTACCACGCTTTCTCGTCATCAATCAGAATAGATACTGGTTTGGTGTGGGCCCTTCTAGGGAATGGCCTATCATCATTAGGGTGGTAGGGTTTGAATACTGAATAGTGGAACACTTCTTGCTGGCTCCGGTATATTCTTGACTCCATACTAAGCGTGTAGTTCTTGGTATGCTTATTGAATTCAATAATGAGAAATGGACCCCTCTATTGTGGTTGTAATTTCCTGGACCGGCCAGGTTCCGTCGCAAATTGGTTCACAAATATAATTACCATTCCCCCAGTCTCAACAGTTTTAAAATGTCTGTTCTATTAGCCGCAGTAAAAGGTTGGTAAGCTGAGTGTGGTTTTATAATACAAAAATAGATACCACTGTTGGCCCGGGGGCAGAGCATTCTATTAAGGAATATAATAGGGTATTAGCCCTTGAAACACCCACCACTTGAAAGTTGTCATGACCTATGTCATTGCTGTGTATCCCACCACCAGCCCGCCGTATGCATCTCAGAGTATAATCACTCCCCACACAAATAATATTCCCGAATCGAGTTGTAGGCCATATCTGATCTATACGGGACCTGGCGGATCAAGTAGCGGTAATAGTCCATTATATGCAGATAATAGAGAGTTACGGTATGTCGACCATCATCGATAACGGCTTCCATCAACACCAGGTACTCACAAACTTGCTCCAGAACCTCGAGCTGTAGTTGCAGGATATAGGCCGACTGGTATGATATGATATCTGTGCCACCCAAACCTTCTGCAAAGTACGAGTTGATTTGGGACCTGGCTACCTTGCACCAGACTAGCCAGCTTGCCAAATTAAAGTTGTCTTTCGACGAGAAAGGGTTCCAGCGGTCATCTATCATTGCCCAATTCAGCTCTGTATAGCCAGCAATATTGCTAAGGGCTCTCCCAGCGCCGAAAATAGTGTCTTGACTCGATGGGCACCCGCAGACTGGCAGGTGGGAAACGATCTCCGCATCTCAATCGTTCTGCATATCATCATCCATCTCACAACTTGCTGCGCGGCAATCTGCTATCTCCAGCCTGTGATCGGATTTATAGTCTGAGTCGCTGTCATCAATGGTTTCATCGAGTCCAAAACCCGATCGCCCCAGCGAGGTCAGGTCCACATTCGCAAGCAGGGATAGAACGATATCAAGATGCATTCTCTGAAGGTGGTTTTGGTAGGCAGCAGCCAGTTGCTAGCGTCCCCTCCAATAAGGACACTTTGTTGTATTTGAGGCCATCGTGCTCGTATGGTGTTTCTCTTTCAAGTGTTCTGGCTGAGGTAATAGATGGAGGCAGACTGCAGCTGATTTAGTCTTTCAAAGCCGAAGGCAGATTTCTTTCAAGGGTTGAATCAGGGGAAACTTCAAGTTTGTTTAGTATGATGACGGACGGGTGCTGACGTTCAAGCGGTCATGAACTAAATTTTCACTGGACTGGTCTAGACAGGTTTAGCAACATCCTGGCTCTCAGGCTGCCGCTCCTCTGCGGCTCTTTTGCAGCTTAAATCCTCATCTGAAGCGTCTCGTCTTTGTTCCTGGATCACGAGACCGTTCAAGGTTCAAGATATCATTATTCAAGTTTGTACAGGGTACGATGGTGCGAACCCCAACGGCCTATATAAGCTCTCCGTCACCCAAATCGATCCTCTCTTTATGCTCCTCTCTCGAATCACAATCACATTCTTTACCGATCAATCAATCCATCCCAATCCATCCCAATAGAACCCACAACGCTCTCTCAAACCTCTCACTCGTAAGCGGTATTACTAGTATATCCCCAGACGAATTCAGTACTATCCATCTGCATATTCCCAGCTAATAACCTTCTCACAGCCATTTATCATCCACAGAACTCCCTTTATCTCCTCTTATCCTCCGCCAGGCCCACCCTATTTCCATTTTCATAACATAAATCATCCTCTCCTTATCCTCCAGGCTACTGGCATCTGCTAGCGGACATCTTTCCTTCGATTGAAGACCATTGTGGAAAAAGAAAAACAATTCCGGATCCATCAACCACCCCCCCGCCCCTACCACCATTACAATGGCAGCCTCAGAAGTTGGACTTCTATACCAAAGGTCTGATGGCTCCAAAAATGATGGGAAAGTTACTTGGTGTAAGCATGTCTGCGGCTTCCCTCAACCGAGAATTTATCATGCAGAGTATAAAGACTGGCAGAATACGATGAAACTTAAGATGGAGCAAGAGAGGATGCCGAGCTGGAAGGGGAGTACGGCCGCCCGATGCACTGCCATCCAGGCGTATGCCCTTGCCACCCTGCCCGTTACAGTTGGGGCGGCACTCTGGGAGAGGGATAGAGCCCGTAGCGAACATTTTACTGAATGCCTTGATTCTCTACTAAAGGAGATAGCAAAAAAACATAAGCCCAGCTTAACATGAATGTTGGTAGCACAACCAGTTCACACTGTTGCCCCCGTTCCAGCCTCTACTGCAGCCCAAGTTGCCGTCAGAAACGATCATCAGTTACCCCAAACCATCCCCATGGTATGTTTATAGTATATGCTAATATGGCTCGTGCAGGTCTTGTCGGCCTGCACTCCATCTGTCTCTGGATAGCTTAACCGTCTGTGGTCCGCCTGGAGAGCCCTCTCCCTGCCAGGCTGGACAAGATTCACTGGCAAACATATGGACATGTTTACTGGATGAAGATGACCGAACCCCCCACGCAGAACCTGTTTCTGTGCATAGACAGGGTCCGTGCACGTGGATAGAGATATTGTCTGCTGGTTTGTGCGACCAGACAGGGAACATTCAGACTGCTTGAGAAGCCTGAGGAGGCGGTGCCCGCTGGGGAAATGATCTCAATGGGAAACAGTAGGCATGGCCGCATGTGGTGGTCAATGAATGCGCTGAGCGAACCAATGGATCTGGGCTTCTGGGGCCATCGCACAAGTGGAGAAGACGGGACTCTCCCCCCACCGGGTTGTGGATTTTGCCCCTCGTAATACTAGGGGCTAATCTCCCAATCCGTCCATTCATAGTTATGAGTCGGACTCAGACTGCCACCTGCGTGAGTTGCCCGCTGCAGCCACAAAGAGAATTACCAGGTTGCCTATCAAAGAAACCGGGAGCAGCATGCGAAAGACTAGACAAAGCGTAGGCACCGGTCCGGCGAAGGTCGATGAACTCGGGCCAGACTCAAACTGCAGTTCGGCAACCAAGGTCGTCCGAGCCTTGGATGCCAGTTTCACACCATCTCCAAGTAAGCCATCTTCTGCCCCTCGTATCTGACTTGGGCATTCATGCCTTGAGGTCTGAGCGCCAAATAGGAACAGAGACTGTCCTAAAGAAAGTACTCTGGCTATCTACCTAGATGGCATTCAATAGCAGTTGCACACGTGACCTAGCAGCCATGGCTAAGGCTGAGAAATCGAACAGTCTGGCAGATGCTGGAGAACCTGTGAGGAAGGACGCCAGCAGCGTCCCAAAAAGTGACAGTAGTATTGACGGTAAACCAGAAAAACTCTATGGAGAGGTTATTCAGAGTCGACAACCTACCGCCACGCCTCGTCCGCCAAACAGTCCACCTCCATTGCCTCCCAATCTGAGTCACTATCTAGCCTCCGCATCCTCTGCGCTGCTACAGTAGAGGACATCAGCTGACCATCATTTGATGCTGGCCTAGAGCGCCCAGCAGCCTGCCGACACATCGGCGACCCAAGTCCGTCAGCCCAGCAGGAGCCATTCCCCCTCTAATCTCTGCGCCGACGATTGTCTTGTAGATATGGCAGAAGCAGATGTCGGAGGGAAATTACACCCGGCTCAAGTGGCTACTTTAGACCTGGTAAGTTGTGGTTACAACCACCAGGTCTTTCATTGACTAGGTTGGCAGCAGGTCCTACTGCTCTGTCAGCAGAATTGGACCTTAGGTGTCCGCTCCAGTTCGTTTCGGCGCACCAGCTTCTGTCAACAAACCTAGCCTGCCTCGATGTTACAAACGGTGACTAAGCAAGGCAGACTCTCACATGACTAAGAGCTATTAGTCTTTGGTTTTTTATCTTTGATGCTGTGAGATCAGTTGACTCATAGGGTTTCACATGACAACGCAATAGCGTGTCATTGGGTAATTATGATTGGTTGATATTTGACATGACGCACGATTGTGGTCATGTGGTTTATGTATTTCGCAACATGACTCATACTTATTAGTCATGGGTTTCACGCATGTGACCCCTTTAGGGCACATGACTTGTTTTATGGGTTTTGATTGGTTGAGAGACACGGCGCAGCTGACTCGATCGAGTCAGCTGATGGATTTCAGACGATGACTCGCGATGAGTCATGAGTCACGTGACGCGAGAGTATGAGTCATGGAGGGTTAGGGTTGAGTGAAGAAGCCCTATATAAGGGCAGCCTCGGGGCATGGGATTTGGGTCAAGCTCCTCGCCGTCTACCACGCCC
>Ga0307507_10010349_pt1 | contig 12077 bp, 3 predicted proteins | sample 7_EM_MG_FD_207223 | JGI IMG/M metagenome (GOLD analysis project Ga0307507, IMG submission 207223) | Populus trichocarpa ectomycorrhiza microbial communities from riparian zone in the Pacific Northwest, United States - 7_EM | ecosystem: Host-associated > Plants > Roots > Unclassified | place... | reverse complement strand
AATAAAAACCCTTTTGAAATATTCTTTTAAACTTCATTATTTACAACATGTATAGTCTATATTCACATGAATTGTTTTTTAATTTTTTCATATGAAATATTAAAACTTAAAATATTTTTTTTAATTTTTCCGGGTTGACCCGTGTAACTTGCGACCCGGCCCCTTGATCGGGTCAACCCCCGGGTCGGGTTTGATAACTATGGGTGGGACTATTTTTTATATAAAAAAATAATGTTAAAGTATTTTGTAATTTATTATAAATTTATAAATAATATATTTTCTATAAAGTTACATAAAAAATAAAAATAATTTAATAATTGTTTGAGATTTAAATGAAAAACTAAAATAATTTAATAATTTTTTGAATTTTAAATGAAAAACTAAAATAATTAAAAATTTATTTTTAATAAAACTTAAAATGGAAAATATATTTCTATTAAAAAATTATTAAATAGGTTAAACATGTGGAATAATGAAATGAAAAAACAATATCTAGTGTTTCAAATATGTTAGATAAAAAAAAATAAGAGTAAAAGAGATTTTTTACATTCTGTATTATTTTCCACCAACCTAACATAATAGAAAGACACTCACTTTGTAATATATGAATTTTTAGAGAAAAAATAATTTAATTTCTTTTAGTTTAGAAATTTTATTCTTTTTTTTTTAATTTAGTATTATCATGCTTAATCGTAGTTTTTGAAAAGTGAAACTAGAATAGGAAAAAAAAAATATTTTAGATTTTTCATTATAATTATAGTATTTTAGATTTTTCATTTTTTTAATTTATATATGAAGACAAACTCTATTATCCTTGGTCATCAATTACCTCACCTTATTTTTATATCATTATTAAATATAACTTACATTCTCCGTATTATTCAGTCTTGTCGGTTTAAAAATATAAAAAATATTTTTTTTTATTTTTCATTTCAGTGTTATTATTCTTCATCCTAACCTTTTGAAAAGTGAAACTTGAATGGGAAAAAATTAAGTATTTTAGATTTTTCTTCATAGTTATATTATTTTTTATTTTTAAATATTTTAATTTATAATAAACTCTGTTATCTTGGTTATATCACCCATAATTATTAAATCTGGACCTGCCTGATGGGTTGATCTGGGACCCGAATGACCCAATGGCTAGACCAGTCCGGATAAGATAAAAGATCGGCCTGAGTAAAAACCTAGCAAAATCTGGTCAACCTGTCAGATCGACCAGTAACCCGGACGACATGGCAAAACCCAGTAGAGACCTTTTTGTTTTCAAATGTGTTTTTTCTCCTAACCAAAGACCACTCTTTTTTATATTTTTTAGTTGGCTATTGACTATTTTCAAAGTTCACAATATAAATACTAGAAGAATGTTTTATTTTTTCCATATGAGATTTGAAACCCTTTAGTATATATATTTTATGCTTGCAAGAAAAAAGTTATTTTTTTAATATGAGATTTGAAGCCCTTTAATATGTATACTCTATGTTCACACAAAAAAAGTTATGTTTTTTCAATGTGGAATATTTTTTATCCCACATATGAATAATAGAAGAATATATACTCTATTAACCCTTTTCAAAGTTCACAATATAAATACTGGAAAAATGTTTTATTTTTTTAATATGAGATTTGAAACCCTTTAGTATATATATTTTATGTTCACAAGAAAAAAAATTAATTTTTCAATGTGGGATTGAAGTCTTTTAATATATATACTATATGTTCACAAAAAAAAGTTATGTTTTTTCAATATGAAATAAAAAAACCATTTTGGTTTAAATATTTCAACTTAAAAAAATAACATAGTATTTTTTCAACTTGGGATAAAAAAACATTTTAAAATAATATTTTAAATTTTATTATTTACAACATGTATAATCTATATTCACATGGATTATTTTTTAATTTTTTATATAAAATATTAAAACTTCAAATATTTTTTTAATTTTTTCAAATTAACTTAAATTAATACATATAACTTGGAATCTAACTCCTTAACTTAACTGGATAAATCCCCGGATCGGATCGGTTTTGATATCTATAATATCACCTTGTTTTTTATATCATTACTAAATATAACTTCGCTTTCATTCTCTGTATTGTTCCTTCTTGTCATAATTCTATCTTGAAATAGAATCTAAACTTAGACTTCTCTCAACTCTCAAATCTAAAAAAAATAAAAAATAAAAAATAAAAAATATCTTGGTGAGACGAGGAGATAAGCCATGAATCTCCTTCCGTTTCTTATTATTAGAGCATCTTTTAGTTTTGACTGTAAGAAAAGAAGAATTTAAGAGAAGCATAAAGGGAATGTGTGTTTTATGTTGTTGAAAAAATGTTGTCTGCAATTTCAAAAACAAAAGTGTGATGAAGGCTTTTCTGAAAGACACAGAGGGGCTGGGATTTTTAATTAACTTCATCTCTCTTCTTTTTTTTTATCACCTGGAAGGTAATATCTGCTTTAGTTTTGTTGTTTAAGGCTTAGGTTCTCCAAAGCCTTTATTCTGTTTTTTTTGCCGAACACACCTTAGATTAATTTTGAATTTTGAAGGACCATTTTGCAATTAATTCTTGGGTTTTTGATATCAATTTTTCACCCTTTTATATTTAATATTTGGAATTGTGACCTACACACGAAGTATTTTTCCTGTATTAAATAAATTAGTTTTTTTCTGCAAAAACAACAAAATTTTCCTTTAAAAGAAATGCATTTAGATATTTTTATTGCATATGTCCAAGTTTCTCAAAAATAAATCATATTGGTATAATTTAATTATAATAAAATAATCACAAAAATAGTTTTTATTTTGCATGCATATTGGATTCAATAACTAATTTATTAAAGTCATGAGAACTTAGTTTGTATTAAAAAAACAAAAAAATTATTTTATTTCTTTTAATATACAGGATTATAAACTTATATGTAAGACATATTCTCTATATTGAATAAAAAAAAAATTCTTTTATTTTTATGTTGTGACTCTAGAATGATTAGACTTGATCTCTAAAATTATGGTACACTCTACTAGGGTGGACTAACTTTAATAATTAAACAGGATAACACTTAGAAAACACAACATTATCTTAGTTTATATCAGGCAAATAAACAATACAACTTATATTAAGTAAGGTGTACTAAGGGTGATATGTCTTCCCTATACACAACCAGTCCCGTTATCTAGACTCGAGACTAGTTAGGGTTTTTAAAAACAAAAAATACTCGGTGACAACTCCTTTTTTTTTTTTTAACTGAGAAAGATAAAAAATTCTTTATTCTTTTCATCCATTACCATGAAGATCCCAATCTGGAAAAACAATCGTCGCAACGCCGCATACATGCAACACGTCATGTATTTACAAAAAAAGGTATTTCAAATTTTATTACTTTCCATTCTCACGCTATCAACAGAATATGCGTCACTGAATCAAACTGATGCATCAATGTTAGTTGGATGGTGAAATTTATATCATTTTAAATTGAGATTAGGTAGTGATTTGTAATTTACCATCATAAGTAAAAAATTGGATAGGATCCTTATTTTCTTTATATATTAAAAGAAAAGCTAAAAAGTGTGGGATTTTCACTTGTATATATGCCTTTATTTATTGTGAATCTTAATAATAAATTGAAGATTTTGCCCTGAAAAAAAATCTTATTTAAGTGCATTTTTAGGAGTAAAATAGTCTTTTTATTTCACTCATTTGTCATTTGTGAATAGTTAGGGGTGTCTTGGTCTTTTTATCAATCTTTTGCATAATTAAATGATTTTTTGGCCCTTAAAAGTAAATAATTAGTTAAATATTGTTTATGATCTTTTTTGGCATTTCATATTTTTTATTTGCAGTGTAATGATTCTATTACTCTTAAATATAAATTTTTTAAAGCTTGACTTGAGATGTTAATTCATAATTGCAAAGTGGTTTTTTTTGTTGTTGTAATAATGCTTGGGTTTTGAGGGTAGGATGATGTTTTAAAAAAAAGACATTAAAAACGGTTGATGTGGGTCAACTACTCCACCGCCTTTCGGGCAGTGTGTGCTTCTGCATACGGTGGTAAAAAAAATGATTCTGCTGCGTCATTAGATTCATCTCAGCCTTCTCTTTCTCCATGTCCATCACGTGTACTCACTGGACCTCTGATGAGTCGTTGACATTCTTTTTTTTTTTCTCTCTCTCTTTCCTCCTAGAAAATCATGCTTTGCCCTCCACATTTTCATATTAGCCCTTCAAGTTCATTTTCTTTTGATTTTGTCCTTGATTTTTTTATATCTATTTATTTTGTTTTAATTCATTTCTCAATTTTGCTTTTCAATTGCATCCTCCTTTAATTTCCTTGTTTACTATATTTGGTCCTTATTCTTTTGATTTTATTTTTTCTATTTTGTTGATCTATTTGTTGTTGGTGTTTCAAAATCAATCCTTTTAGTTTTGATTTTAGTCATTTTCTCTTTTGTTAGAGTTTTATTTGTTTTCAATTTAATCCTTCAATTCTAATTTGCATATATATAATGTTTTTTGATCTGGTCATTCTGCTTTTGATTTTTTTTTCCTTGGCTCTTTTGTCAAAAATTTTATAGTTTTTAATTTTATCCTTTAAATTAAGTTTATAATTTTTTTTTCAATAATAATAATATTAATTTCATTTTGGTCCTTCTTCTTTTGATTTCTTATTTGTTTCCTTCGCCCTAAAGTTTTTTATTGTTTTTAATTTATCATTCAAATCAAGTTTATGGTTTTTGTTATTTTAATAATAATAATAATGGTGATAGTAACAATATTACTAATAATACTATTAATAATGATAATAATGTTAATAATAGTTTAAGTAGTGGTAGTGATAATAATTATAGTCGTAGGCGTAATACTAGGAGTAGTAGTGCCACCACCACCAACAACAACAACGATAACTATAATGATAATGATAATAATAATAATAATAATAGTTTATTATAGTTGTAGTAGTAGTAATAATAGTAGTGATAATGATAGCTATAATGATAGTAATAATGGTAGCAATGATAATAATAAAGATGATAATATTAATAGTGATAGTAATAATATTGATAATTCATCATTCAACGTTAGATTTATTGGGGGTTGAGTTTCACTATTTTTCTATATATGGTATTTCCATTCTAATAACTCAAATTACAAGTTTGAAAAGTTTATGTGGCCTGACGTTCTCTTTTATTTTTTTTCTTATTATTTTTCTCTTGATTTTATAATTTAACACTAGTTTTTTTAAATAAAAACCGATCACCTAAATTTCCTTTAAATTTATTAAATAAACCAATTCACGTCTTATATATTTTTAGTAAAAATTTGTGTTAGGTAAATATCCAATTCAAGAAATTTCAAGATTTTTTTTTTCATGAGTTTAATAGTATTGCAAAAAGATCCCCGCGGTATTAGTGTTTTATTTTTATTTATTTTTACGTTTTTTTTTAAATAGTTAAACAGCATATAAAGCACCCAAGAAAAAAACACGAGTACATTAATGACACTCTCCTCTGAAAAAAAGTATGGACCAAATCCAGCACAAATTCGTACAAGTCCAAGGATTAAAGCTCCACGTAGCAGAGATCGGAGCAGGTAAGAATCCAACACACTCATCCCAACAACTGTCATGAAACTATCACTGATATTTTGATCACTGGCCTTTCATTTTGATCTTCAGGTCCCAAAGTGGTGGTGTTTCTCCACGGATTCCCTGAGATATGGTACTCATGGCGCCACCAGATGATTTGTCTTGCCAACGCAGGATTCCGGGCCATCGCACCCGACTACAGAGGATACGGGCTATCCAATCCGCCACCTGTGCCGGAAAAGACCATGTTTGTTGACCTTATCAGCGACCTTCTCGCAATCCTGGATTTCCTCGAAATTACCATGGTACTGCTGCTTTTACGGTTTTACCCTCGACCCCCACCCCATCGTAGAAAATTTTAACTGCAGTACAATAACCTGCTGTAACATTAATTTTTGTTTCCCCAAAGTACTCTTTTGTGACCTTAATAACCCCAAGAAACCTAGGGGTAGTTTGGGTATTTTCGAAACAACGAAAGGAATTTTAAAAAACTTAATGGTCATCATAGACAATCAAGAGACTAAATCATGGTTTCTGAAACAAAAGGACTGAGTTATTATATCGCTTAAACCACAGGGACTAAATTATTATTTTGACGTCAACGAAGTTTGTGTATCCCTCATCCCCTGCAAGGTCTGGGTTCAGACATCTTTTTTGTAAAAAAAATATTGCATGCACACCAGGTCTACGCTGCTAACCGCATTTCAAATTGCGGTTGGTCGCTCAAAAAGCATCAAAGTGATCCTTTTTTGCGCGGCCACCTGTAACTTGAAACGTGGGTGGTCTCATAGACAAACGGGCTGTTAGTCCCGACTCTCAACCGGTCTGATGATACCTTAATGTTAAAGAAACGAAATTCCACATCAAGAATATTTTTGTAACCGAAATTTTCCAAGAGGAAAGTGATGGTATGGAAAATATAGCTAGAAAGAAATTACTACAGTACGTGAGCAGCTGTTTTAGTGTGGGAGAAGTGACGAAAAGAAGAGACTTTTGAAATGTTGACTTCTGATGGGTTACTGAGAAATCCAAGCAAAATTAAGAAGAAATCTCAGAGATTGTGAGTTTTATCATTTGTGGGGTGTTATTGATTTGATTCTCTCCGTTTTGTTACTTGAATGATCATAGGTTGTTCTTGTTGCAAAAGATTTTGGAGCCAAGCCAGCTTACTTGTTTGCACTTCTGCATCCAGAGAGGGTCCTAGGGGTTGTGACACTGGGAGTGCCATTCATACCACCAGGTCCAGGTCCAAGTCAATACCAGAAATACCTCCCCGAAGGCTTTTATATATCTAGATGGAAGGTCGTTTTCCATTTTATATTCCTTGCTCTAAACATTCGATATGGCATGTCTTTTTTTTTTCTTTTCTCTTTATTTTTTGTATCTGATAGTTTGTAAGAATGTATAGAAATTCTAAATGACCATCGAATACTAACTATGCATGCATCGACTAGGACATTTACATGAACGGTTTAGAATTTAACAATCTACATGCTCGAGACTGTCTAATTTGCTGAAGTCTAAAAATCATTTATCTGATTCCTTATTATTTTTTCTTTGAGTTGTGTGTAGAAACCTGGACGAGCAGAAGCTGATTTTGGTCGACTTGATGCAAAAACGGTTGTCAGGAACATCTACATTTTGTTCTCTAGAAGTGAAATACCAATAGCTGCTGAAAACCAGGAGATTATGGATTTGGTGGACCTATCCACTCCTCTTCCCTCTTGGTTCACAGAGGAAGATCTAGCGACATATGGAGCCTTGTACGAGAATTCTGGATTCCAAACCGCGTTACAAGTTCCATATAGGTAAGTGGCGTGTCTATTAAAGGAGTGCCAGTCTCTGCTAATTTGTCTGACTTGTTTAATGTTAGCATCTTATAAGATTGGTTTGATTGTATACTTTGTAGGTCCCTTGATGAAGATATCAACATAACAGAACCAGTAGTTGAAGTTCCAGCACTTCTGATCATGGGCGACAAAGATTATGTCTTCAAATTTCCTGGGATGGAAGCTTACATAAAGAGTGGGAAGGTCAAAGAGTTTGTCCCTGGTTTGGACATCATATATTTGCCTGAAGGAAGCCATTTTGTTCAGGAGCAATCACCTGACGAGGTGAATCAGCTCATACTTACTTTCCTTAATGCCAGAATCTGGTCGTGAGGATTTGTTGCGAAGTATGTCTTAATATCAATTGGCCTTAATGCTGCAACCTTGGAACACTGGAATCTAATTCTGATGCTGAGTTCTATGATTGTTGAGTATGCAGAGAACTGTTAGTGCAGGACCACTGCTCTCTGCCTCTGTATCTGTGGTCGGACCTGTTTGTATTTGAGTTTGAAGAAAAACCATGCATCATATAATTCGAGTTTTAAATGGATTTTACTGTTTTCAATAATCATAATTTTGTACGCATGCTGAAATATCTTGCCTCACCATAATGTTAAGCTCCTTGTGAATTCTTGGAAAAAAATTTCGTGGAGGTTGAATGGATAATGAAAGTCATAGAAGGAGAACACTGCATCACGTGGTTTTCCATGAATTACAGCTTCATATGGTGTAAAGCTGAAGAATAGCACACAAATACGCTATTCCTAATAAATTCTCTGAAACTGGTAAGTTTCCTGGATAAAAACTGTAGTATCAGTGCCAGCTCAAGCTCAGAATGCCACATCTATTGATTAACTTGCCAGTTACCAACACGAGGAGACACACACAGCAACTTAAAAAAGGGCATTATATAGTTAAACCAAGAGAACAATTATTATTATTATAAGAAAATCTAAATGGAGGCGGAGGATTCAATGTGCAATCTGCACTGTTGATCCCCAAATAAAATTAAAATATTGATTTTTTTTATTCTTTTATTTAATATTACATTTTTTTTTAGTATCTCCATCCAACAAGATATTATTTTATAGTTTTATTCAATCGGTTTTTTATAACAATATTTTTTTTATCTTTTATTCTCACGAATAATTATTTAATTAAATAAAATATTTATTACAAAAAAATATTGTCAAGTCAAATATTTTAATTATGTATGTATATATTTTGATTTGTTATTAAGAAATTTCTTATATCAAATTTTTTTAAGAAACCTGAATATTTATTTTTCTTTATTAAAACAATTATATCAACTAACTACGTAAGATAAGATTGGGAATTGAGAAGTTTATTTGTCAGCAGACAGTAGCTTCAGTAGATGGTAAATATGGACTGGACTGCTGATCACTCGATCAATTCCCACCTTCATGAACTTGTTTTTTAGTACAGAAAGCTTCATATCAGTCAACTCTCTCTCTCTCTCTCTCTCTCTCTCTCAATGGATCAGATACAACACAAATATGTTGACATAAGAAGTGGAGCTTCATATTGAGCTTCAGGTCAGTTTTCTGTATTAAAATCTCTCAAGGTAGATCTGTGAACATCATGCCAGACGCAAATGATATTGAATTGGTAATCATTCAGATGCAAATGTTATGAATTTGGTTATAATAATAATAATAATAATAATAATTTTTAATTTTATTCTTAAAATCAAATCTATGAATTTTTTTAATGGTAATATATTTTTTTATCAAATTTATTAATAATTATATTAATAATAATGATAATAATAATAATAATACAAATTCTTATATTATTTAATTTTATTCTTCAAATCAAATCTATAATTATTTTTTAATAATAATAATATTTTTTTAAAATCTAATAATAATAAACTTGGTTTCTAGATGGATAGTGACCTCCGTCTGGCTTAACATGAACAAGTCGAGGTCAGAACTAGCTGGTGATTTTGGATTTTTAGAGGGATATAATGTAAAAAAAAAAAACCTCTTAAGGCCGCGCGACATATAATTAATTTTTTTTATTAATTTTAATTTCAATTATTTGGATTGTAAGAAAAAATAATAATTCATTTTTGGTTAAACTCCTTATACCAAATTTCTTAGATTAATTCATGCTATTGCTTAGCCAGAAACCAAGCATGCTAGTCACCTTTCAAGGCCGCATGGTCCAGTTGGACTTGAGGTACCATGCTCCTTTAGCCAAAAACTGAGTGGGAAGCCTCTGCTGTAATGTTCATTGATCAATACAGTTGACACCTTTTTTTTCTTTTTAATAATTATGGGTGTTCGGCTAGCTTACGTGTACATTGATTCATCTTTCAAGGCTCTGAAATTAACAATTAGATAAACCTCCAATAATTTTAAGATTTACAACACTCAACTTTTCTTGACCATGTGTCTTGAAATATAGCAGTTTAGTTTGGTGATCTCCCAAAAAAAAAAAAAAAATTCAAGAACTGCCGAGTTAGCTTCACCCCTGATAATTAGTTTACACCAATTTAATTCTTGACGTGCTAGCTAGCTCATGGCAATGCTAAAACAGTACTGTAAAGGAAACGTGTAAAGCTTTTGACACTGCTCCTCATCTTTGACAGTGCTTCCATCCTCAAGACATGGATTGTGCTGTGTCGACTACAAGCAAATCAAAAGGAGCCACTAAAAAAAGAAGCCATTATTGAGCAGAGAGGCGGATGATGAAAAGCCAAATGGGACCGAGAGGGACGATAGAGGAAAGGGAAACCAAGGGGGAAAAGGAAGCATGTGTAGAGGGAAACTTCCAAAGCCTTGGATTCTCTGTTCATCAAAGCATGCTGGTCCATTACCACATCCATTCTCATGGGACAAGGCTACGATGCCATAGAACCCAATTCAACATCATGGTCCCTCTCATGCGCGTTTAATTATATCCGTTTGGGTGTACCTAACTCCTATTTTTTTAATTTTTTTTTAAAAAATTAATATAGTAAATTAAAAGTTGTAATAGAATAATATCATTTAAAAGAAATTAAAATGTTGAGATGGGGTTTGAGAGTGAAGGATAGCCTTTTATACTATATTATATAAGTATAGTTGTTAGAACCGGTCCAAGAACTTGGTATTCAAGAACCTACCCAGAAGAAAAAATAAGGGTTATCTAATTACATTATCAACTCACGGGTTATTAAATCAATTTACATGTTATCAAATCTTTTTTTTTCAAAATAATGTTTTTTCATGCGGTTTGGTTAAACTCCATATACCAAACTTCTTAGATACCATCATATATATATATAGAAAAGAACCTGTAAAACAAAATAATATCAACCAAGTTTAAAGGATGAAATTAAATTAGAATAGAGTAACTCAGAACATGAATTATATAGATTAAGGGGGTCGCTTCATGCCAGCCAAACTTGCACTCCGCGTCTTTGTATCTTTTTCCTGTGTTTCCTTGTTCTAAGAACCTGTAAAACAAGATGGAAAGCAGGCCAACAGGGAGGGAAGCCAGTGGTTTTCCCCCCCTGTTTTGTTAGAAGTTTTATTGAAAAAAATTTAATTTTTTTAATTAAAAAATAAATTTTAAAAAATAAAAAAAAATTATTTTAATATATTTCTAAACAAAAAATATTTCAAAGAATGATCTTTATCACAATAACAAATATAATATAAATATGAAATAAAATCTAATTGTATGACATGTGATCAAGAATATTAAAATAGTGTAAACTAGTAAGATTGTCCATATTATGTTGCGGGCATTCATAAAGAATAATGAACGGTAGTGAAGAAACATCTTCTAAGATTGATGGTCCGAGCATTGTTGCGAACCGATTTATAAATAATATAAATCATTATGATAATGGTAGTAGGAAGTTAAATTTGTGAACAACATATCAGACGCAAGCACCGTAGGTCTGGTTATAATAATAATAATAATAATATTTAATTTTACCATTGAAATCAAATTTATGATTTTTTTTTAATAATAATAAAATGTTTTTTCAAATTTATTAATAATTATATTAATAATAATAAAAATAATAATATTAAACATGTCTGATTCAACTTCTTATAGTTTTTAATTCGTATCCTTCAAATCAAATATATAGTTTTTCTTTAATAGTAATAATATTTTTTAAAAACTCAATAATAATAATAATAAGACTCACGTTCTTTGGCTCTGACATCCCTTACTAGACCGAAGTTACCACAACCAGACCCAAGTAACTTGGGTGTGACGTCCCTGCTAGACCCAAGTTATTTAGGTAAGACATCCCATACTAGACTCATGATATTCAAGATCCAAGGTGTTGAGATCTAATAATCATACCTACCCGAGCCCTAAGATGTGATTGCTTTTCTAGACCCGAGCGCCAAGGCACCAAGACACTATCCACCATAAGTCAAGTCAATGTACAAATCAATCGATTTTCAAGATAAAGGTTTTTTTTATTAAAAAACAAAACTTTTATTAACTCTGAAATAACTTGTAAAATTATATTTTAATATTATATCTGAACAAAATTAATTTGAAGTAAAAATAATATTAGAAAAATATTGAGAAGCACTTTTTTATTGTAAAACCAAACACACTAAAATCATGTAGATTTTCATTTAAACATTAAAATTCAAGAAGAAATTAAGTTCACAGTACTATTAATT
>Ga0307507_10010347_pt1 | contig 12080 bp, 9 predicted proteins | sample 7_EM_MG_FD_207223 | JGI IMG/M metagenome (GOLD analysis project Ga0307507, IMG submission 207223) | Populus trichocarpa ectomycorrhiza microbial communities from riparian zone in the Pacific Northwest, United States - 7_EM | ecosystem: Host-associated > Plants > Roots > Unclassified | place... | reverse complement strand
GGGATGCCAGGTATGGGTGGGATGCCAGGTATGGGTGGGATGCCCGGTATGGGAGGGATGCCAGGTATGGGAGGGATGCCAGGTATGAGTGGAATGCCCGGCATGATGGGTGCGCCCGGTATGCCCGGTATGGGTGGAATGCCCGGTATGAGTGGGATGCCTGGTATGGCAGGTATGCCGGGGGGTATGGGAATGGGAATGCCCGGTATGGGCGGTATGGTGAATCCCTTCGCGAGAATGATGGGTGGCATGGGCATTGGAACGCCAATGGGCACGCCAATGGGGATGGGTATGCCGATGCCTCAAACACTCGGACAGTCGCTCGCTGGTGTGGCTGGCTCCGCTCTCGGTGGCCTCGTTGGCGGTGCCCTTAACGGTGCGACCTCACCTCCACCTCCACCTCCACCAACTCAGCAACCCCAGCAGCAGCAGGGGGCCCCGCCTCCGCAGGGCGCACCCGGAACTGTACCCCCTCCACCCGGTGCTCCCGCTACCGGCACTGCTCCTCCTGCTGGCGGCGCTCCTCCCCCTCACCGTCGCCGTTAATTTCCCACACCCCAACAGCCACACTCACGGCGGCTAAGTACCTGCTCCAATCTATGCAGAAATACCATCAGAGAAATAAACAAACAGAACTTCTTTCCTTTTTTCACTACTACTTCCTTGTACTCGAGTACTTTCCTACAGCTTTATTCGCCCCCATTTGAGTATAGGTCTTTTGTTAAAAAGAAATAAATGTTTTTTCCCCAATTCTTTGCCTTTCTTACCGTGACGTTTAACCTTGGAGGGATACCATACATGGGGTTTGTCCGAAAAGCGGGACTTGCCGGGACAGGGCTTTTTTCATTCCCGTTTTTTCTTTCAAGTTATCCTTTGTTCTGTGCTAGTGTCTTTTTTTTCTAAATTGTTTATGCATTGCGGTCGGCGGGACAGTAGAGTAAGATACTGGTAATACATGGCTCTCCACCGCTACTCTCAGGGAGGAGAGCTGCTCGTCCGATTGTGTGTGAATGCGAACTAACTTAAAGTATCACCGGGGTTGGAGGGGCACCGGGGGAGAGGTCAGTAACTTTAGTGATATGTGTAACTTATACCCTATGGGTGAGCTGGATATTGATATGTCCCGGGCCGGTCGGTGGGCTCGGTGGGTGCGGGGCCGAGTTTGATACGGTCAGCTCGGTGGAGTACGTGTACCGGTAGGTTGTTAGGGGCTATTTGAAGTGACATGCTAGGATTTCGGGCCGCAATTAGGGACACTTAACTTATGTAATATATTTGGGGGCTCTGAATGGCCCATGGATTACGTATTAATAAGTGTCCCAACGGTTTGAAATCCCCAACCACGTCGCGCCAGCAGCCCCTTGCTTGATAGGTCGGTTCGCTTAGCTTTGGTCGGGAGTGCAACGGTTTCTAAGGTGGTGGTTTGAGATCAGATGCTTGGGTAGATTTTTAGTCGTCATGTGATAATATGGGATTGGGGCATAACACCATAGTCATGAGGGAAGTCTGAAGTGTTAACCCGAGTGAGAATATATGACAGAGGTTGAGTGTTTGGCTTGAGAATGTTACAGGATACCGTTTTGCCATAGCGCTTTCTATAGATTGCTTGGATCTCTGCCGCATACTTCTAATATACCATTTCGGACGTTCCTGGCGCTCTGATGGGCTGTTGTGGCGTACTCGTTTATGGTTTAATCTCATGTTGGCTATCCTAGCAAGATAATCACGAACACCCCCCCTCAATCTCTACAACCCTAGCAACCAAGTGGCTCACTACTCTACTCGAGTACGGAGACACAAGTAGAAATCAAACTCTCTCATGAACAGAAAATTGGACTGGTATTTCGTGTCTCCTGGGGAGGGCGAGAAATCTAGAGAGAATCAATGAGGGGTGGGGGGCTCCACAGAACCGGCAACTGATGCAGAATCTATGATCCCCTTTTATGAGAAACAAGATGTTATTCTCAGTCCCTTAGAGTAGGCTTTTTCAGTGCAAGGTCTGGCACTGAAAAAGCACGTATACCCTGTGATAGCAGCATACATTCTAGATACATACCATGTACCACTCGGCAAGCACTATGTAATATTCTGGCAATGGGGTCCATGTCTAAGTTCCTACAGTGGGGGAATTAATCTCGAACACTCGCTTCCTCCGGTAAGTAACTAACCGGTCTGGAAATTCTTCCCTTTTATTACCCTTTTACCTACGATTTGTTGGCCACGGTAGCTGTATTCATACATCAATAATACTAGAGATAGGTACAAGGGTAGGAACTATCAACCGAAGATATATTTGGTTGGTTAGCCTTAAATAACTTGACTGTTCCATAACTTCTTTCCGGATCTTGTATTCTCTTGTCGGAATGTCCATGGATTCTGGGTACATGTCTATATTAACCTAGGGTCATGCTCGGTTGATTCGTGAGTTTTCTTGGCATAATATTTAAAATTTCGGTTTTGGGGATGGAGGGGGTATGTTTATTTCGGGCTAAGTTAGGTTAGGATGTTTTTCTAAATATGCGGGGGAGATTTCCTTTAGTCTTTTTTTCATTTTTGGGCAATTTAGAACATGGTTGAAATATGTATTTAATTTTTAAGTTATCGATGTTTCCCTTCATTATGCCCCTATTTACTCTGTCGATCGGTAAACACAGTTTTGGCAGTTCGTTGTTGCGGAGGGATTGGCTTAAATAGGGAGTTTCCAGTTTTCCTCTTTGTTTATCCTTCTCTTCTTCTTTCCTTGTCGCTTTCTATGTGGGCAGTTGCGGGCCTAGGTGTTGTCTCCGGGTTATTTGTTTGTTGGTTTTGAGGATAAGTTCGTAGATGACTTCTAGTAGGAATGTAGAACCGCTTAGAGGCTGTCTCCGTTGGAAGTTCTGGGGGAGTTGTTAATCCAGGTTGTGGTGGATACCCGCAAAAACTCGCTATGTCGCCAAGGCCAAGAGTTGTGGCCAACCAGAAGGTAAACCTGTGAGGCTCTACCGGTATCCCGTCAAGGCCATGCGCATTGTAGTGGCCAATTGGAGTGCGACAATCTTGTTGCACTCGAGTACTTGTGGCACCGTATGCATTGCCGCCTTGACCGTAGCGAGTTTGGCAAGTTTTTGCGGTACTGCGTTAGACGACCCCCTCTTGGTGTCAATTTCCGAGTTTCAGTCATTGACCGCACAGTGAGCACCACACTTTCACAGATTTGGACCCCCCGCTAGCGACTCCTTTCAGCACCCCAAGATGGCTGCTCCTGCCCCTGCTACATTCCATAGCAGTGTTTTCCTGTACTCGTAATGTCCTGACGTTTGTGAACACGACCACTATTGCATGATGCCAAGATCCGCGCAAAAAAGCTGAATTTTGGCGTTATGCAATAGCAGTTGTGTTCACAAACGTCAGGACATTACGAGTACTCGTAGCGAAGGTGCGTAACCGAGCAAGTAGGGATTTAGAATGTCAACTCCGGGGCTCTTCAGCTGTTTCATTCGTGATATTGGAGTCAAGGCACCCCCGTGCATGAGCAAAAGTTAGCTGAAAAATCCGAAGCCTGGGCGGTCATGCCGGAGGAAACGCCACAGAACAGGCAAGGAATAAGGTCAAAACTCGCTTCTAATGAGCTGGCCTAGACTAGGATAATTTAGGATCGGCCAAGTCCCTGAAGTTAATGACATCCTCAGTATCGGAGACATCGACAAGCCCTAGTCCAGGCCGATTCATTGAGAGCGAGTTTTTACGATACTCAATGACACAAACTTTCTACCGAGGCCCGAGGGGGGGCATTTTCCTCCTCTCAAATATTTGTCAAGAGTTCCAGCTTCCAACCTTAGACTTCCCCTCTTAGTGGTAGGGCACAGTCAACTCTATCGTGGTTTACTTCTTTTTGTGATACGCTCTACAGTATTCCACGGCAAAGCTGGTCCACGGCATAACGAGAATGCCCATACAAACAATCCCTGTTCTATAGAAGTTCTACTAGAGTATGGGCGTTCTTGCCTTACTGCCGGCTCCCTTCGCTGTGGGTTACTGTAGTCTAGTGTCCCACAATCGTATCTCTTCAGTAGTAGATCTTCTTTTCAAAAAGCGGGAGGGCTATAAAGAGTATATGAAAAAAAGAAAATTTTCTCAACCACTGGCAACCCCCCCCCCCGTCCCGCACTTTCTCACGAGGGACTTAGGAAAATATGGTGCCCAAACTCGGGGGCTTCCGGATTACCCCGTTCACTGTGATATATCGGTACTGTACCTACCGTACTAGGCGACCTCATGGGGCGTTCTTGTTGTGGGAATTTTGTTTGGATGGTTGACTTGCTTGCAGCGGGGTAGGAAGTTTGTGTGAGGATTCGATCTTCAGGGAACTTACTATGCATTAGAAGATATCGTTTCTTATCTGTGTCAGGGCGTCGTGGTTTGCTGGTGAGTTTGCGTGTTTTTTTTTGGAGGGAATGAGGCCCCACCGGCATTCAACAAGCAAGAGTGGGATTTTTACTGGGCTTTGTTTGTTATTGCTTTTTCTCTTTATTTCTACCAACCTCAAAGATTCGTAGCCATGTGCCAGGCATCAGTTCTGGTATTTCTGCGCTTTCTAGAGTCGGTTTGCATCCGTAGTATAAGTAGGGGAGTATTCCCCGGGCTGTTGATTGTGTTTGAACGAAGCATCTATCCAACATTTTTGAATGAGCCCCAACGGAACGAAGCGACTATAGAAGAACGGGTCTCCTTCTGGTACGAATAAGTGAAGTTTTATTTGAATAGAACAATGTGAGTAGTTGAGAAAGTGTGAGGGGGGATGAAATTCACTCAGCCTTCATTCACTAACTCGGCCGGGGTGGCAGTGCACACAAACAACATGAGTGACCAAAGCTCCATTAAGTGGGAAACTGCGACGAGCAAGAACGGGGTCTCTTTCAGGGTTGGAAGGGAAAAGGCACCTGCGGCGGGCAAGCCCTTCAGCATCGATGTCAACTGGCCAGTAGGGGGTGGCTGGGTAACGACCACTGATGATGTTAGGACAACAGCGGGCATTACGCAATACAATCTCTCAGCAACACCGGAAGGGGCTAATTACCAATACGTTTTAAAGTTCAACAATACTGATACCTACGACTACTACTTCTATGATGAAACAAGCGATTCCTACGAAGTCAATACTTGGCTCGACCGCACCCACTTTGTTCAGTACAATTCTGACCAGCCGACGATAGTGCGTATTACCGGTAGCTAGAGGGCAGCAAGACGATTGGGGGGCTGTTCGGGCTCCTGTCGGTGTGGGCCATCATGTTGGGTTGGAGCAGATTTATTTCGTTTAGTTTGGTCCAGTTGGAAGTGCTATTGATTTTGTTATTAGTGAAAGGATTTGAAGACGGGAATTTTTTTCTTTACACTCTCTTCATTTGAATGTTCATTTTTGTCGTTTGGTGGTAGTGAGTGAGTTTAAGGTCAATGGGGGACCCTGCGAAGTGAATGAGGACAAGTGAAGCGCGTCAGTTTATTTCGTCCTACGGGGACTCGTTGGCATGATTCAAGTTGGAATTAAAAGTGTTGTACCCGTGCTTCTCAGCTAAGATTTGCTTTCCCCATTTGTCGTAGTAAGGCTTGCAAGGATTTTTCCACCGAAGAGGTTTAGTGCATACACGGTGCAGGACCAGCGTGCATGCTACGGTAGTATCCGGGAGACGAAGATGGCGCAGACAAGTTCAGAGTCCATATCGTGAGTGGCAGTTAGCGTAAATATTCCTAGATAGGTACAAATTCTTCCCCCTTATTACCCCTTACCCACGATCTGCTGGCCACGGTAGCTGTATTCATACATCAATAATACTAGAGATAGGTGCAAGGATAGGAACTATCCACCGGAAGATATATTTGGTTGGTCAGCCTTAAATAACTTAACTGTTCCATAACTTCTTTCCGGATCTTGTATTCGCCTGTCGGAATGTCCATGGATTCTGGGTGCATTTCTATATTAACGTAGGGTCTCGCTCAGTTGAGTAGTGGTTTTTTCTTGGCATAGTATGTAATATTTGGGTTTTGGAATGGAAGGGGTATATTGTTCATTTCACGCAAAGTTAGGTTAGGATGTTCCCCCTAAATATGCCGGGGGGATTTCTTTTTGTTTTTGTTTTTTTTGGTAATTTAAGACACGGTTGAAATATGTATTTTAGGTTATTGATATTGCTACAGCAGCATCCCTCTATTTACTCTGTCGATTGGCAAACGTAGTTTTGGAGGCCTGTTGTTTTGGGGTGACTAGCTTAAGTTAAATAGGGACTTTCCAGTTTTCCCCTTTCTTTCCTTCTCTTTTGTTTGATTTTCTTTTGTTCTTTTCTTGTCGTTTTCTGTGTAGGCAGTTGTGGCCTAGGTATTGTCTCCGAGTTATTTATTAGTTGGGTTCTAGGATAAGTTGGTAGATGACTTTTTGCTGGAATATAGAACCGCTTGGGAGGCTGTCTCTTGGAAGTTCTCGGGGGTTATTAATCCAGGTTGCGGTGAGTACTGTACCCGCAAAAACTCGCTAAACTCGCTATGCAGCCAAGGCCATGGTGCAAGGGTTGTGGCTAATCGGAGGGTAAACCTGTGAGGCTCTCCTCGCGTATCGTATCAACTCGAGAAGGGTATGGTGCATTGTAGTTGCCGTGCCACAATCTTGCCGTATTTGTGGCACCGCATGCGTTGCCGCCGTGGCTGCAGAGAGTCCGGCGAATTTTTGCGGGTACTGCCGTTAGGCGGCTTCCTCTTGGCGTAAACTTCCGAGTTTCAATCATTGACAGCACAGTGAGGACGGCACTTTCACCGATTTGGATTTTTGTCGCTGATTTTTTTCGATATCCCGAGATAGTTGTTATAGCCCCTACTACATTATAGTAGGGTTTTCCTGTAGTGAAGGTGCATAACCGAGCTAGTAGGGATTTAGAGTATCAACTCTAGGACTCTTCAGCTATCGTTCGTGATATTGGAGTCAAGGCACCCCCGTGCATGAGCAAAAGTTAGCTGAAAAATCTGAAGCCTGGGCGGTCATGCTGGAGGCAATGCCACAGAATAGGCAAGAAATACGGTCAAAACTCGCTTTTAATGAATTGGCCTGGACTAAGGAAATTTACAATCGGCCAGGTTTCTGAAATTAATGATATTCTCAGTACTGGAGACATCGAAAAGCCCTAGTCCAGGCCAGTTCATTGAAAGCGGGCTTTTACGGTACTCAATTACACGCTTCCTGCCGTGTGGTATCTTCCTCCCTCTCAAATATTTGTCAAGAGCCCCGGCTTCCAACTTCTGACTTCCCCTCTTGGTGTGGTGGGGCATAGTCAACTCTATCGTGGTCGCTTCTTTTTACAAGTATGATATGCTCTAAGTTAGCCTAGTGTTCCGCAATCGTATCTCTTCAGTACCGGTAGTAGATCGTCTTTTTCAAAAAGCGGGAGGGCTATGTATGTATGAAGAAAAAAAGAGAAAATTTCCTGAACCACTCGCAACCCCCTCCCCCACTTTCTCAGGAGGGCTTTGGAAAATATGGTCCCCAGGCTCGTGGACTTCCGGGCTGTTCCATGCGTTGTGAAATACTCTACGGTACTCGAATACCTACCGTGCTAGGCGACCTCGCGTAGCGTGCTTGTTGTAGACTTGCTTGCAGCATTGTGCTCACCGAAAGAGAAAAAAGTCTATTCTCGAACCCAACTTCCACGCTAGGAGGGTAGTTTAGAACTGCGCTTCGCTCATAGCAAGGTGGCGTCCTAGTACAGTATAATACTCGAGTGGTAGGTAAAGGTGGGAGATAGACTTTTTTTCTGGCGAGTAGGATGTTTGTGTGTGGATTCAATCTTCAGGGAACTTACTGCGCATTGGAAGATATTCATTCGCGGCTACGAACATCGTGGTTTGCTAGCCAGTTTGCGCGTTGCCCTTCAGGTATTCTACAACCAAGAGTGTGATTTTTGCTGGGCTTCGTTTTTTTGTGTATTTCTACCAACTTCAAAGATTCGTCTAGTATTTTTGCACTTTCTGGACTTGCACTCGTACTAGTACAGCCGTGTTCCAAAAGTTTCGGCACGCCTGCTGGGCGCGTGACAAAATTTTATAGCCGCTGTAGCACCGCATAAACTGGTGAGAACCGGCCAGCGCTAGCTACGTTTAAATAAGGTTTTTACCCTAGTTTTGTCTCAAAATCGCAATAAGATGACATAGGCTAACCCTTTGTAGCCAGGACTACTGTAATCCTTGCATGGCTCTAATTTCGACGCAATCGTAAGTTTCACTTCAGCTTCTTATTTCAACGTACTAGCCCCTGGCCGGTTCTCGCCAGTTTATGCGGTATGCCCTTTTACGTTGTAGTACCAGCATGGGTGCCAAAGCCTTTGGAATGCGGCTGTACGAGTACTAGTACTTGTACACGTGCTCTGGGCAGGGATAAAATCAATGAGCACTGGGGCAGTGATTGGCAACAAGCTCGATAACAGGTTAGCACCTTGGAGAATCAAAATTCACCAATTATTGTCTTGAGAGTGCCCATGCCTGGGTTGGCGGCAGCTGTTGTTTAAAGAATGAAGTAATTGAATTTAAAGCGTTCACGGAATTTCTTTTCTTCCAAAATATATACCACTGCATGTGCATACGGCCTATACGGAGGTACAGCGCCTAAGTTTCGTATATTTTACTCACACGGGACGGCGGGTTGGGTGTAAGGGCCACGGATTGGGCAAGGTGGTTATCCGATTCACCTCCTCACCCCCTTCTAGCGGGACACCCCTGCTAGTATGATATGACATAACATACAAAACTTAGGAGCTGAACCTCCGTAAACCCCATACCCACTCCGCCAAAATCCTGTTCACGGACTAACCTTAGTATCCGAGTAGTATAAGTAGAGGAGTACTCCCCCAGCTGATGTTGGGGTTAAAGCGAAGCATCCATCCAGAATTTTGAACGAAGCGACGATAGAACAAAGCGACGATAGAAGTACGAATACTCTCTGAGTGCGAGTAAAGAGTTATTTAAATAAGACAATGTGAGTAATTAAGAGTGGGTGAGAGGGGATGAAATCTACTCAACGTTCATCAATCTAATTCGGCTGGGATGGCAGTGCACACAAACAACATGAGTGACCAAAGCTCCATTAAGTGGGAAACTGCGACGAGCAAGAACGGGGTCTCGTTCAAGGTTGGGAGGGAAAAGACTGAGAGCGTGACAGAGGAGAGCACCGAGGCAGCTGCGACGAGCAAGAAGGACTTCGGCGTCGCTGTCAGCTGGCCAATTGTAGGCACTTGGACGAATACGACGGACGAAGTTAAGGCGAGAGCGGCCATTACGCGATACAAACTCTGGGAATCGAACGCGATTGGGGGAAAATACACGTTACAGTTCACCAGCACTGAGCACTACAACTACCATTTCTATGATGAAACTGGCGATTCTTACGGAGTTAATACTTGGTCCAATGGTGACCGCTTCGTTCAATACGACTCTGACGAGCCAAAGATAGCATATATTACCGGTAGCTAGAGGGTAGCCAGACGATTGGTAAATTGGTCAAGGTCCTGTCAGTATAAACCATCGTGTTGGGTTGAAGCGGATTTATTTCGTTTAGCTCTGGTGCAGTTGGAAGTGTTAGTGAAAGGATTTGGAGACGGGGAATTTTTTTTCCTTACACTCTCGTTATTTGTATCTTCGTTTTTGTCGTTTGGTAGCGAGTGAGTTTAAGGTCAATCGGAGACCCCGCGAAGTGAATGAGGACAAGAGAAGCGAGTTAGTTTATTTTCTGTTCTACGAGGACGTTGGCATGGTTCAAGTTGGAATTAAAAATGTTGTACGATATACCGTGGGATGTCAAATAAACACGAACGCCTCGCGTCGCCTAAGGGGCTGTTTGGCATGACATGTTTGGACTTTCAAACCATCGTTTGGGCACTTACGTACAGTACGGTAGTCCATTTACACCAACCAGAGCCCTCAAATAGATTACATAAGTTTCTCAAACCACGGTTTGAAAGTCCAACTACGTCGCGCCAAACAGCCCCTAAGTGTATTTTATTCCTCGTTTCTGTTGAGCTCTCCCGAATTATTATTCAGCTGGGGTACTTTGCTGTGAGGCAAGGTGCTCGCGTTTATTTGGCACCCGTGGCATATCTCCAGGACCCCGTCTCCCACAGTGTTGAAAATATTCGATGCGGAGGTAATGATTTACCGTTAGGGTTTTACGCAGCGGAGAGGAATGGCTTAAGTGGAGACAGAATGTTTGTATTATGCGGAGAAGAAGATCATAATTTTTTGTGTTGAGTTGAAGAAAGGAAAGATATGAGGAAGAAGTGAGTTGAGGGAAGAAAGAGGACGAGCAAGAAAGAACAGGAAGGAAAGAAAAAGAAACAGACTGGGGTGTGAAAACATTTTCCTAGCTTGCGCGTCCTTTCATTAGTGCATACGTATACCAGTGCGGTCTTGTAGTGCGGGCACATCCCGCACATCCCGCATCAAGTGCGGCCATAACACTGAGATTTCCAACACACAGCGATACAAGCCAAGCGAGTGATACCATGTGACCAGGATCACACAGCATAGAACTGTACCTCTCACATTCTACCTTCCAAAGGGGAAGCGAACAAGTGACTCACCTATAGTACAACCGAAGCCTTCACGGCGCTCTGATATATCCGGGGTGAACTGCCATAGCCCCGGGGCTCGGACACGTAACTCACCTTCACCTCCCGGAATTTTTTTTGACCGTCGAGTACCAGTGATATCCTACCTAAGATCTCCTAGAACCCCCCATCAAATCATAAGCGGGCATTACTACATTAGTACCATGACACTTGTTTACTTCCACCTAGTCGGCAGAATTGCGGATACTAGTTTAATGAAATGTAACATGTCCAGAAAGAGGGGGGCAACTTCTGTCTCAGAATCTAGAGGTGGGGAAATTACGACACTTTATAGCACAGACTAGTGAGATTCTGGCCACATCATGGGGATTATATTACCGGGGAGGGGCGGGAATGGGAGCTGAAATAATCGTTTGGTAAATCGGAGCATTATGGAAGGGTGAACAGTTAAGAGTAACTTTAGTTAGTAGCCCTCGCAAGGTGCCTAGAACCTTCCAGTTAGACCAATGGTTTTTTCTGTTTTCCTAATTCCTTGTGTTGGGCTAGGTTACTATAACTTAGCTTAGTCTTTATCCTGCTTAACTCTACTTTTACCCACAGTCGTTTCCTAACTATCCAAGGCCTTGTTTGGTGGTCGTGGATTTGGACTTAAAATTGGCATTACGTCTCAAGCCTAGACTTTGAGTCTCATTGCATTTGGTGGTTCACTGGTTCAGGACTTGGACAACTCTATCTTGCGGATTAGACTAGTATTTTAAGTCCGGACTTTCTCGAAAAAAACTGTCGCAATCTTCAAATCCTCAGACCCTTTTGTTCTATTCCGCGCTGTTTGCTCTATGATACATCTTATATATATGAGAGATTTACACCCGACACAAACGGTCTCCTATTTATGAAGGTCTAAATCTAAATCCGGGCCGGTTTGGTGCCTCATACCTGATATTCCTAGCCTTCCAAGTTTTGGCACTTTGATTCCCAAGCCCGGGCTCACAGACTCACAGTCCAAATCCTAGCCTAATCCAGGTGTATATATAATACCAAACAGGACTTAAGATCCTCCGACAGAACTCGAGGGGCATGCCGGTATATAGATGCCCAAGATACTGTGCACGATGTATCGGTAGCTGTGTTCGTGCCTAACGAAAGCACTAAAGAAGGAATGAGCAAAAGTGCAATCACGATAGGCACTAAAGGGCAAAACTGCGGAGATGAAGGATCGATACTCTCTAACTCTCGTGCGCTCTAGCTAAGGACAGGATAGGAAACATATATCTCCATCTAAACAATCAAACACTCCCGAAACTAAACGAACACTAAGGAAACAAATGCTGCTGACAAACCCAATCTCCAGCACTCTAGAACCATCCTGATATCTCATGATCCTCCATGATCAACAAAACCTGAGCCTCAACAATCATGCGCAAACCCCATATGCGAAATGGCATAGGGTGTAAAAGAAACCAAAAAACCAATACCCGAATGCCTACCGGCATAGGGTGTGAA
>Ga0307507_10010346_pt1 | contig 12080 bp, 7 predicted proteins | sample 7_EM_MG_FD_207223 | JGI IMG/M metagenome (GOLD analysis project Ga0307507, IMG submission 207223) | Populus trichocarpa ectomycorrhiza microbial communities from riparian zone in the Pacific Northwest, United States - 7_EM | ecosystem: Host-associated > Plants > Roots > Unclassified | place... | reverse complement strand
ATGTATATTGATATTTTTTTATATATATAATAGAAAAGTAAATTATAATTGATTTATTTATCACTTGAACTGATCATTTTATACTTTTGATTTATATCCATTACTGAATGACACTTACACTAATTACATTCTAATTAGATATTAAGAAATATCATAGTCCTCATTATTATAAAAAAACATTAAGGATGCTTAGTGATTTTTTGAGAAGCAAGACACATTACACTGTGGATTGCTATAGTGTAATGATGTTTTTTCCATTCATAATGACAACTAAAGAAGTGAAAATTAAGGAGCAAAATAGTCATTTAACAGGGTTCAATTGACATTAAAATTGAATGGGAGAAATCAGTCTATATCTTTTTTTAGAATAGTAAAAAGACTTAATTACTCTTAAAAAGCAAAAAACAAATAGGCTTACATAAAAGGGTTTTTTGTCTTTTTATTTTTTAAAAACAATAAACCGACTTAATTGCCCTTAAAAAAATATTAAGCTTTTGCTGCGATGCTTTGTTGTCTTTTTATTTTTTAACAACAAAATGACAGATTTACCTTTTTTTTAAAAAAAAAAAACTAAGGTTGTTATTTTAAGGGCATTTTCATCTTTTTCTTATGGTTTTTCTGTTATTATCAGTTTCAGTTATATGCACTTTGGTAACTTAACAAATAAGAATATTATTAAAACAAAAGTGGCTGACAAGTGCAACATATGCATTGGCGCGTGGATGATGCCCGTGCCTTTTAGGCGACTCGTGCAGCACTGTCTAGTGAGGAAACATTGCCTTCCACCGTGTCTTCAGAAGCTAATAAAGTGACGTTTGTGTTGATTTTCTAGGAGTTCAACGGTGGTGGATTTTTTTCTCCTCCCCATTTTCTCTCTCTTAACCTTTAAGATTCACTTCTGCCCTTCCAAAATTAAATTGTGTTCTCTAGTTTGTATTTATTTCAATTTTGTCTCTCAATAATTTGATTTCTATTTAAGTTGATTTTAATGCATTTTAAAGTTTTTTGTTTTGCAATTTCATCCCTAAATATTTTATTTCATTTAATGTTTTTATCCAATTTGGTCCTCATTCTTTTGATTACTTTTTTATCCTTTTTCTTTATTTGTTTTTTAATTTTTTCCCTCAACATTTTATTTTATTTAATTTATGTATCCAAATTGGTTCTTATTTTTTTATTGCTGGTTTTAAATCATTTTCTTGATTTATTTTGTTTTTTAATTTAGTCCTTGATTATTTGATTTTATTTATTTTTATACAAGACTTGATCCTCATAATTTTGATTACTATTTGTTTTTATACAAGACTTGATCCTCATAATTTTGATTACTATTTGTTTTGTTTTTTATTTTTTTATGATTAGGAAATATGTTTTATTATTTTTTTGTGTCTTCGTTCTATGGGGTAATCTCGGTCTTATAATCTACGTCACTGATTTTCAATGTTAGTCGAGTTTGAGCTTCGTAATTTGTTTTTTTTTTGTTTTTTGGTAGAGTTATCATGATCTCATATCCTAAATAACGGGCTAGTCGAGCTAACCTAGATTAACTCAATTTTTTTTCTCAACATTTGTTTTTATGAAATTGAGTTTTTTCATTTTCATCATTTGACATTAAATTGTTGGTCCTTGAGCTTTGTGATTTTTTTCACTTTTATTTTTGTCAGGATATCTCGGGTGCAGGTTAATCAAGTTAACCTGGGTTGACTCAAGTTTTTTTCCAGCAATTTTTTTATTGATTCAACTTCGGCCTATTTTCATGTGTTTTTTTAAATTATTTTTCTTTTATCTCGGTCTCATATCATGTGTTGCGTGTTAATAAAGTTAACTCAGGCTGACACAAGTTCTTTTCTTTGATAAATTTTTTAAATTCATCTTTTTTTCAATTTCATTGTTTGACAAAAGGTTATTAGGCCTTGAGCTATGAGATATTTTTTGCTTTTCTTTTTGCGGAGTTATCTAAATCTCATATCTTGGATCATGTGTTAGTTAAGTTATCTCAGGTTAACTTGAGTTATCATCGCCTAAACATCTTTTTTTTTTTTCTTATGTTAGGATAAGATTGACCCGGCTTGTGGCGTAACCCGGATCACCTATCTAGTTAACTCATATTTGAAGGAAAATTTTGAAAAGCATAAAATTAATAAATAAGCAAAACAAAATAATTGGATTTATTAAAAAAACCTATTAAAAAAGTTAAAACATTATTAATAGTAAAAGAGCTATGCTTTATGTGAGGTTGAGGGTCGAATAGATATGTGAACGATATAAAAAGGAGTTTTTAAGTTAAAAGTTAGAATAAATTTTTAAATTGTGTTTATACTTTAAAAAAATCTTTAAAATACAAGAATTTATAAAATCTATACTGATAATGTAATTATGATAAACTTTAATGGAACTTTGAAAAAAATCTTTATTTACATTTCTATGGTTAATGTATGTTTATGACAGATAAGTGGTTTTATTCGAATTGAAAATTAAACTTCATAATTTATTTTAGTTTATTTTTTATGAGGTTAATCATGATATTGAGTTAATGTTTGATTTTGCAAAAACAAAATCGATTAAGAATTGAATTTCTTAATTTGTTTGACTTACTTTCTATAAGATTGTTGTGACTGGAAAAAAAATAATTTAATATTGTATTGGTATTTAATTTTATAAAAAAAAATTCAATTTTTTTAATTGCAGGTGGTCTGTCTATTTAGATTCTTTGAGTTTTTTTATTTTTTAATATTATATTAATTAAGAATTTGATTTTATAATTCCTTTTATTGCTTTTAATTATCGTTTTCATTTCTCCATTTACCGTAACATTAATTAGGAATTCCATTTTATAATTTAACTTTATAATTTATAGTAAAGTACATGAGTTTTTTTATATTTACTCTCACGTTCAATTATTTAGTTTTATAGCGCTATCATACACGGTGTTGATTTCTTAAGCGTAGTGCATAATTGGGTCCTAAAATCACCTAGAAGTTGCCAAGGGTGACTGCGGACACCACAATATTTTTCTGAAGTCTTCTATACTTGAAAAGAAAAAGGGAGAAGAAAAGGGGGGAAAGAAAAAAAGCTCCATGGAAATGGTAGCTTCCTGGTAAAGGGTAAATCCCCACCCCCTCAAAAACAATAGCAAAATTAGTTGACGGATCATGGATGGTTATTAAAATCTCATTGACCTCTTTTATTGAAGCCCTACAAGAAAAAAATAAAATAAAACACGGAAACCTAGTCAAATGCAATGCAAATGAGTGCAGATGCATCAAGGAGCCACATAGAGAATCTTCCTTTGTTGTATGGGACCCGTCTTTATCTGATCCAATGAGACTTCGCAAAAGTTTTGTCTTTTATGGTCAATTTGTCCACTTGCCAGCCACCACTCATCATGATTGACCCAGCCGACGGTTCCGATTGAAGGGTTTCCATCAATCAAATCAGAAGTGACAAACTAACGGTCCTGATTAGAGGGATTGATTTAGTTATGGTGACACTGTGTCCTCATTGCTAACTGAGACTTTTGCTGATATATTGATGCTGTTGGAGCACAGTTTTTCTTTTCCATTCTCTTTCTCAAAATAAATGGCGCAGCCAAGTTGAAGCAAAGTGTGTCTTGAATCTGGTGAGACTCGAGTTCTGCTGCTTCTCTTTGTTTTTGTTTTATTGAAAGCTTGCTGCTTTTTATCGCTTCTTACAATTATATGTCTTGTGTTCGTTTGTTTTGGTCGCAAGTTATAAGCTTTTTTGATTTACGGTCTTGAATAAATGATTGGATGTTTTGATTTGTGCTTGCTTTAATGGTTTGCTTAAGAGTTTTGGAATGGTATTTGGGGAATTGGGTAATTCATTGGATTGAAAAAAGATGGGATTTTTAGGATGGATTAGGCTTTGTGTTGGTATAGATTCTTGTTTAGAGCTTCTTCTATTTTTTTTTTTTTTATGAAAGAAGAAGAGATCGAGGATGTTTCTTCAGTAAAGTTTGGATTTTTTTTAATTTGTATCTGAGCTTAATAGAATTGATTATGGGTTAAATGAGAGAGAATTTGGATCTTGAGTTAGAGTGAGGGGTTTGACTTTAGATGCAAAAAGTTGGGTTTTATTTCTGTCTTTGCATTGAAGGATGCTGATCTCATCAGTAAATGTGTGGAGGAAATTTTTTTGTTGATTTTCTATCATGATATGGGAAATCGATAGTGTATTTCAAAAACTACTGGTAATCAGGGGGAAAATGGTAATGAAAGGTTACTTGATCGAGATTTTGGTCTTGTATTTTTTGTTTAGAAATCAATTTTCCAAGTTCAGAAATTTATTTTATTGCGCACTAAAGCTTAGGATTTTGATGAAGATTTTCTAATTCCTCGCATAAATTCCAGCTTTTTGTTAGCATTGATCCACACATACTAAGAGGAGTACATAATGGAACCTAAAGATAGGCCATCTCTAGATGCATGGGCAAATCCTTCATCCTCCAGTAATGGATTACCGAGAAAGATGGCCTTGGAAAATCCATCCTTTACCAATTTCAATTTACAGCAGCAGGAGCAGAAATGGGATGACACCTCCATTTTAGATTATGGTATTAGAATTGAGCCACCTTTCCGAGAATTCAACCAAGCATCAGAATCTGAATATCTGCTTTCTTCCAACTGCAACAACCAACCCAAAGTCCTGGATCAAGAAGATGGACAAAATAATGAGGCACTTCAAACAAGCAAATTACAAGACTGGGATCCTAGATCCATGCTCAATAATCTTTCTTTTCTAGAGCAAAAGATCCATCATCTCCAAGATTTGGTGCATTTAATTGTTGGCCGCAAAGGCCAGGCTCTAGGGGGACAGGATCAACTTGTAACTCAGCAACAACAGCTCATAACTGCTGATCTTACTTCAATAATTGTTCAGCTGATCTCCACTGCTGGTAGTCTTCTCCCATCTGTGAAACATACATTTTCTACAGGCACTCCTAATGGACAGTTAGGACAGCTTGGGGGGATTCTTTTTCCTCCTTTAGCTGGCATGAACTGTGTTCCACAGCCGCAACATGGTAGTGGAAGTAAAGTTTCTGATCAGTGCAACCAGATGGATGTTACAGGAAATTGTGGGACTGAACCGAACCACTCCATTGAAGAGCATGAAATGAAAGAGGAAGAAGATGCTGATGAAGGAGAGAACCTTCCGCCTGGTTCCTATGATATATTACAACTAGAAAAGGAAGAAATACTTGCGCCACACACCCACTTTTGCACAATATGTGGGAAGGGGTTTAAGCGGGATGCAAATTTGAGGATGCATATGAGAGGCCATGGTGATGAGTACAAAACCCCTGCTGCACTTGCAAAACCCAACAAAGAACCCAGCTCAGAACCAGTGATTATTAAGAGGTATTCCTGCCCTTTTGCTGGTTGCAAGCGAAACAAGGATCACAAGAAGTTTCAGCCTTTGAAGACTATTTTATGTGTCAAAAACCATTACAAGAGAACCCATTGTGACAAAAGCTACATTTGCAGCCGATGCAACACCAAGAAGTTCTCAGTTATGGCAGATCTCAAAACTCATGAGAAGCATTGTGGGAAGGATAAATGGCTTTGTTCCTGTGGCACAACATTCTCGAGGAAAGACAAGCTTTTTGGACACATTGCTCTGTTCCAGGGCCATACTCCTGCTATCCCTCTTGAGGAAACTAAAGGACCTTATGTGTCATGTGATAAAGTGGATGGGAATGAAGCATCAAATAAGGTTGGAAACACAAATTTCAGCCTTGGCTCCAATGCTGGTAGCGGAAGTGGGGCTCAAAATGTTATCGAAGTGAAGGAGGATGCTGATGATCCTGCTAGTTATTTCTCACCATTGAGCTTTGATACGTGTAATTTTGGTGGATTCCATGAGTTCCCTCGACCCCCGTTTGATGATTCAGAAAGTTCATTCTCCTTTCTTGAAGCCCCATGATACTCGTTGTCATATATGTAAGGTGCATGTAATTTCATGAGTTCAAATAAATGTTTGTTCTTTAGCCATTTCCTTGGAGGTAAGTTTTAATATTCCACTTTATCAAAGGTTCATTCCACTTGAACCCCATGATATTTCAACATCAAGCTTAGTTTAACAATATAGAAATTTGTTATAGTTTTTGATATTATAAGATACACTAGTGGTGAATATGGAATATGGGGGCCGTTCGCTGTTGGTGTCTTCACTGTCTAGTAAACAGCATTTTGAGAGGCCCAGAAATTTTCAAATCTGGGTTTTGAAGCTGAAAGCGAGAAACTATTTTGGTGTGTTTAATAGGTAGAACTGGAAGGGGTAATTTCTTTGCAGCAGTGGTTGCTTCCAGGCTTGTCCTACTTCGACAACTTCATTGCATACAAACAGACGATGCTACCCACCCACCCCACCCCACCCCAACCCACCTTATCCTTTTTCTTGTTTCTTCTTCCAGGCTCATCACTTCAAATAATTCCTTAACAAAGTAGCTTTTGATGTAAAGATTGCCAGCCAACTAGCACTTTCACATCACAACTTGTGACATTGTTCAGGAATCTGGGAATAAAGCCAATACATAATAAATTATGTATTGAATAAAACCAAAATATAATGAATCATGCATTAAGAAGCCAGCAATTGCGGTTAAAGTTGACACAAATCATTAAAAAAACTTTATGAAATAATGAGAGAGCAACTGAGTGGCATGTTGCTGAGATGCCATTTTCCTCCTGGAATATCCTCTCCATGATGGCTACATGTTAGATGACCCCAAATCCAAACACGTGTTTTATGGGAAAAATATAAAAATGTGATGTTGAAATCCCACTAAATTACGATCAAACTCAAATCTCTTCACACAGCAAATAAATCTGCTTCATCTCAAGGGATTTCATTTAGTGGGAAAGATGATGTTGAAATCCCAGTCACCACTTTTCATCATACTAAATAGAAAAACTTATCGTTCAAAAGAACTGCTATTTGATGTTCTCCAAGACCAAAAAAGTGGCCAGCAGACAACTCAACTTTACCATTGAATTGCTAAAAGAACTAAAACAAGTATCTGTTTCTGAACAAACTACATTGTTCTGACCGACTGATCTGCCCATACTGAGAATTATGAAGCAGAATGAGCTTCAAGCCCTTTGCACCTTCTCCTTTAGATGATTTCTTTGAAGGGCTTTGGTAATACCTTTCCTTCAAAACTAAATCGTCCGAGACAGACCAAGTCTGTCCTCTAGGAGAGCTGTCAGCCCACAAGAACCTCTCAGAGAAGGGGTTCACCAGACTGTCACGACATTCCTTGGCTGTCTCACAAATCAACCCCTGAAACAAACACAAATACATTTTCATTTTCTAGTGTAAGAATACGAAGACAGGGAGAGAGTTGATAGCAACGTACCTCTGACATGGCTTTAATCTTCAGGGTAACGTCATTAGTTAGAAGGATGAGCTGTCCATCTCTATTCATTTTCCTATAGGAAAGAGCATATTCAAGGATATGGTCTTCCGCTGTTGGTGAAACAATTTCTAGAAAACTTCCATGAGCTGGAAACGGAACTGAGCTTCCTGTCCCACACGGAAACCCTTCACTTCCCTGACTGAATCGTGACTGGGGAGAAGCAGGTGGGGTTGGTGCTATGTGCCTTCCCTCCTCCATTGAGCTCTGGACATGAATCCACCATGGTGTTCTCACCATACACTCTTCTATCCATTCCAACACCAATGATGCCTCCGTTTTCTTTCTAAACAAGCTACTACGACGCTTCAAACAATCTAGTTCCCTTATCACTGATGTTATAAAACAGACACCGATATTTGTCAGAAAAGAAAACATATAGCTCTAAAATTTACAACAGCAAGAGAGATGATATTGAAAATTGTTCAAAATTTATTTACCCATTTTTGGAATGACCAAATGAGTCCCCTTGAGACCTTGTAAAAGCTGTAATGACTTCCTTGACTCCTTGTCCACAAGAGAAGCTGTATCCGCCACCATAGTCCATCTTCTCTTTCCATCTCCAGTGAAGTTACTCTGCAAATGAACTCCATTTATTAACCTAGTTTACAGGAGCGAAATGTTAAACTTAAAACAGAAGAGAGGTTGGTCACCTTCCGCATAATTTGAGAACAATTAACAGAAATACTGCTTCTTGTAGCATCATTAGGGACTGAAGCTTCAGAATTGCTATTTCCTGAGAAATTCACAAGTAAAGATTGTAGTGGAACTCTTTCTGCCTTACACTCCTCTAGTACCATCTCTTGCTTGAATTTCACTTGATTCCTTGAAGCTGGTATAGCTAATTTTGTTTGTTGGAGAACTTTTGGTGTCTGGTTTTCTTTGTCTGGAGAGGCGATCATCTCTTCTTCTGGTTGCTTATAGGGACTAAAAGCAATTTTTGAAGAGGTTGATCTGCGTGAGTTGGAAAGTTGCGTTTCTTCTCGTTTACCCTTCTTTTTCAAGGACTTCAGCAGAAGAGTATTAGGTGAGTAATTCTCCTTGCCTGGGGTAAGGACTTCTTCTGCTGCTTCTGAACCAGGGAAAATAGTCTTTGAGATTGATCTATTCTCAATATTCTCCTGATTCTCCCATTCAACATCATCTCCTCTATTCTTTTCTCTACTCCTACTTGTTTGAAGCTGAAGAACAGCTTTGGGTTTCCCTCTTCTTGACCAGATGTTACGAGAGCTCTGTTTTTTCTCTGATCTGACGTGAGAGCTCTGTAAGTTCTCCTGGTTTTCAATTGAAGCAAGTACGGATTCTGGGGTCTGGCATTTTTTGCTATCTATGATCTCAGAGAGGAGTCCTACTGGAAAAGATGAGCTCACAGATTCCGCTGCAAGGAGCGCAGAGCAGATGCTGGTGTATACACTCTGCCCATGGTCATCCCTTGAAAGATTCTGGTTTTCCACTTCAAGCATATCATCAGCAGCATGGTCATCAGAACATGAGGAGTTCAGGTTTTCCAGCAGATTTGTAGTGAAATTCTCTTGGGTTCCTTCTTCATATGTTGGATCTAAAGCAACAGCATGGTCATCAGAACATGATGAAGTGTTCAGGTTCTCCAGCAGATTTGCAGTGAAATGCTCTCGGGTTCCTTCTTCATATGTTGGGTCTAAAGCAACAGCATGGTCACCAGAACATGCAGAATTCAGGTTCTCCAGCAGATTTGCAGTGAATTTCTCCTGGTTTCCTTCTTCATATGTTGATTTTAAAGAAACAGCTTGGTCATCAGAACATGCAGAGTTCAGGTTCACCAGCAGATTTGCTGTGAAATTCCCTTGGTTTCCTTCTTTATATGTTGGTTCTAAAGCAACAAGATGCTCTAGAGTCTGGTTTTCTTTTCTGACTTTTTTACTGTCATTCTCTGAAAGATCTTTTACAGGCAAAGACAAGTTCACCATTTCTATCCCATGAGAGAAGATATTAATTGGTTCATGGCCTTTCCTCAATAAGCTTCCATTTTCTGTTGCTCCTAGCATCTCAGAGGCTGACTGAGATTCCACTTCTGCAGTGGACAAGGAAGAAAACACAGCATTGGATTCCCTGATCATTGAACTCCCTTTGGTTTCTGTCTCCGGCAGTTCTTGTCGAACAGAAAAATATTCAGGGCTCTGGTTATGTCCATCATATTGCCGACACTTGGTTTCCGAAATAACTCCCTGGACAGTTGTGGGGCTTAATATATCCTTCACATTATGATCATTTCTGAATGAGATTTCTATATCTTCATTTGCATCATAAAACAAAGAATCCATGCTTTCATCAGGCACTAAAGCAGCTGACAAGATCTCTTTCTTTGCAATTGACTCACAAATCTCCTCACAATACAAGGAGCCTACATCCTGTAATATTAAATCCAAAGACTTTGTTTCTCTATTTTCAACTGATGTAGAATCCATGGCCTGCACAAAAGACACAACCAAGAAATACATAAATATTAATCAATTGCATTTTCTGCTGTACCACTTATCCACAATTTGGTCCGCTTCAGCCACAATTTCTCACCTGATATCTTTCATCATCTTTTCCTGCCACTTCCAGTGAGCCTTTCTCTTCAACAGATTCTCTTTCAGTTGCCACTAAGTTCTCATCCTATACGATCCCAACACAAAGAAGGTAAAAAAGAAAGACATAAATAAGTAATATTTCAAGAAAAACCATCAGTCAATGATTAAACTGCCTCAACAATCACTCTGGATTCTCATCAAACAAATTGTAAGAACAAAATTTGAGAATAACTTACAAACATCAGGTGGACATTCTAGATATATACAAACTAAGGCATGATTCTCTCACCTGAGACATTTTCGCCTCATTTTCTTCTTCAAGCACTGGGTTTTCCTCTCGCTTCTCTTCAATCATTGCCATATCTAATGGTGATATAAATGGGGTTTCCATATCATATGCACGGCTCAAAGGAACCCAGTGCAGCCTGTAGTACCTAGTTGAGCCACCAACCCTTATTGTATCACCTTCATTGAGCTCTACACGAAACCCCGGCTCAATCTTCTTCCCTGAAACCCAAGTCCCATGGACTATACAAGAAACAGGAACCCCATCAAAAACAAATTAAAACCCAATTTGAAGGTGCACAAAATTAATGAGAAAAACATATATAAAAAGAATCAAATAAATCAAATAACAACTCAATTGTCACATACTAAACAGTAATTCAAGAAAGAAAAAAGAAACTATAAAAACCAAATCCAGTGACAACCCAAATAGAGCTAAATATAAACCAAGAGCAGATATCCTATTAAGGCGTAGTAATACAAGAAAACATCAACCAAGAATCCATCAAAAACCTGATTCAGTGATAATCTAAGAGCAAGAGAATTGACTAAAAAAATAAGAAAAGCAATAAAGCAACCCATCAAGAAGAAGAAACCCGTAAAAAGCAAATTCAGTGACATCCACCCTAAAAGTACATAATAACGCAAGAAAACATCAAGAATCAAGAACCCAGTTCAATGATCACACAAAAATGTCATAGGACAGAAACAAATTTAGCCTAACAACATATAATAACGCAATTTTCAAAGAATTAAACAAAAGTCAAGAAAGGAACGAATGACATCAATAGATCATAAAAAACAAGGAAAGCCCACTAAAATCTACAATGAAACTAATATAAAGGAAGAAAACTGAAATTACCAGAAGATAAATCTGTGACAAAGAGCTTCTGTGAAGAGGGTCTTGAATTGATTTGAAGGTGGAATCTGCTAATGCTAGGGTGATTTAAAACAATACTGCAATCTGGGTGTCTACCAAAACTCAAGATTTCTTCAGTTTCTTGAACTGGGTTCTCTTCATTTTCAATGGACGGCTCTGAAGATGTTGGTGAAGGTAATGGTGACTTGTCGATTACAAAAATGTTCTTGAGAATTGCACCGTTCCTTAGTACTGTAAAAACTGGGATCTTTCTCTCTTCTTCTTCTTCTTCTTCTTCAGGTTTTTTCTCTTCGTTGCTTGCCATTTTTCCTGGGGTTTAAGAAAAATCCCTCTTTCCTGGGTTTCTCGAGAGAGAAAGCAGAATCTTGGTTTTAAAGAAAGAGACAGAGAGGGGTTTTATATGGTTATCTTGTGGTGATGGAGAGAGGAACTTCGATTTTGAATTTTTATTTTGAAAATGGTGAACGTTAGGGTTTTTGGTGTTACTGCAACGGCTATTTATCTCCTTGCCATGCTGGACCGATAAAGATTAGTCATTGCTGGTGTCATGGATGATTGTTGTTTAAACCGATCGTGGGCTACATATGGCAAGGTGAGGTCAACGATGTCTTTTCAAAGAGGGAAGAGAAAGACAGTACTTGCTACGTGTCATGTTCTGAGAGGCTAGACGTTATGGTATTGTGGAGGTTGTACACAGTTAATCCAAGTATTCCTACTTTTATGGGTACATTGCCTATCCGTAAGAAAAACATAATCGAGGGTTCCAAATCCAAATGCATGTATTGAAAATGCATGTTTATTATCATCCAAAAATATGGGTGCGGGTTTCGTTTTTTCTGTGGTTTCAGGTTCGAGTCCTGTGGTTACTTATATGATAGCCACTGGAGACTTATATGGTCGTTAACTTTAGGACTCGTGAGATTAGTCG
>Ga0307507_10010345_pt1 | contig 12080 bp, 4 predicted proteins | sample 7_EM_MG_FD_207223 | JGI IMG/M metagenome (GOLD analysis project Ga0307507, IMG submission 207223) | Populus trichocarpa ectomycorrhiza microbial communities from riparian zone in the Pacific Northwest, United States - 7_EM | ecosystem: Host-associated > Plants > Roots > Unclassified | place... | reverse complement strand
AACGAAGCTTGAAGCTTGAATTCAGCAAATTTTCAATTGCAACTTGTTTGCATAGCATGTCTACTCCAAGGATTATAATGAAAAAGTAAAGAGTTACTATCATCATTTCAATCAGAAGCATGATTCATAACTAGACTAGATTTTACGGCTTCATAATTAGTCAGTACCAATAATTAAATCGACATACCACTTGTAGTAGGGTTAGCAATTGTGTTCTCTTTGCTTCTAGTGCCCGTTTCTGAAGTGCTGGATCCATTTGAACTTCAAATCTACCATTCACACCAGGAGATTCATCAGAACCCATCGACAACATACCTCCTTCAGTAGGGTAACTTGAAGAGAATGGTGTACTTGCTCCAGTCTTGAACCAAACAGTAGAAGAGCTTATCTGGTCCACATTCTCTAGTGAATAGCTTGCAATTTTAGCAAGTATTTCCTGTATTACATGAAGATATCTGGATCCTACTAATACTTGTGAGAATTGACCAGCGTTATAAGAATGGCAACTCAAAGAAAGCTCCTTACTACTAGAAGAAGTTTGTTCAGAGCATGACCTTGTTTCTTTCAAACAATGGCGTGTTAAATGATTACAACTTATCTCCAAGCATTGATCTGGGATACTTCTATCTATGACAGAAGGCTGGGATGTGGAAAGACTCAAAGAGAGCTCGTTAGTAGGTTTACCAGATGCAAAAGGGTCACCTGCACTCACATTCACACCATTTGGCTCTACCCAGCTATTCAGCTGCAGGCTTCCAATGGACGAATATGGTTGAAATCCTGCTCTTACAGATGTTCGTCCACCAAGCTCTAAAGGAGCAGGAAACCTGTCAAAATCCTCCTTACTATTCATGTTACCAAATACTTCACCACATCCATAATTCAAAGACGACGCAAATGAAGAGCTCAAAGCATTGGTGCAGTCATTTGAAACAAAAGACCTGAACTCGTCTAAAGGGTAGCTTGATGGTCCTGAAATTGCCAAGTCGTTCGGATTTTCTTGAAGACCACTTCTTGTGGCTAAAAGAGTAGCAAGTGAAGAACTAGAAATTGTTGTTCCACCCCCAAATTGCTCATCAAACGGAGTGTTACTAATAGAACGTGAACAGCCAGGTAAAGCATCTCCCACTACATTCCTTCCAAGAGATGTAACTAATGCCTCTGAGTTCATAACTGAAGATCGATTGGCCAAGTGAATGCTTGCATGGAGATCATTGATAGGTTCTCCTTGCAATGTCGGAAGCATGGTAAATCCAACCACTGTCTGACTATGGTTGTTAAGGTTGAATGAATCAAACTGGACAAGTGAGTTTGGGGTTCTCTGTGATGATCGATCTGTAGCAACAGAATTCCTTCCTGCCATATCTATTGGAACACCAAACAAACCATTCTCCATGATATTGTGCATCGATCAAATCACATGGCAAGAGGCACAAAACACTTGAAAGTCAGCTGAATGCTTCACTTGTATGTTAGGCCACTTTCACTTGCAAAACAGCGTTCTCTGCACTTATGGGGAACTCTTCTCACTAAGGATCATGAACAACAGAACACTAACATGCTTTCTGTAGCTGATTCTATGTTGTTTTTGCTGGCAATCTCTTTGAAGTTTTTAATTTCTGATGTCAAGTAATATTCAACTGGAAAATTGCAATGATTTGAAAAGGTCAGAGAAACTTAATGTAAACCATAGAACCACAATTAAAGGAGGAAATTAAAACAATGTTCATATGTATACAGAAAAAAGATGGATGATGAAACACAAGCAATATCTGGGCGTGAAATTGCAGATTTCTTTGCATTCTTTATCTCATTGGAAACCATACCAGAATATCAGACTTAGCCTACCGATAGCTTCCTTAAGTGAAGCAAGGTCCAAGTCCCAGTGACAGCAATTTCTAGTGTTATAACAATGTAATGTAGGAGGCTATCCCTCATTGCGTAGTCCTAGGTTCATTGGAAAGTGCATAAAGATTCCAGCATAGGTTCATGTTTTAATTTTGATGAAATTAAATTAGATCTTTCATCTCACACATGCATAAAAGTAAATCAATGACCACTCTCAATCTTCCATGCACTGATTCACATATAGAGACAAGGTGAAGAAAATGTTTAAAGTCGAGTAAATTATCATTGGTGTCAACTAGTTTATTCTCCCTGGAAAAAAAAAAACTCTTTGTTCTCTTGTTCTATCGAGTCACAATTTGACTGAAGCAACAACCAGCCATTAAAACACGTGAAAGAAGACCTGCATGTGTAATTTCGTTCAGATATCTGACTTAGGGGCTGTTGAGTTTGCAGTTTAGTAGCAGTCACCACAGCCCAAAATGGGCCTAGCCTACTTGTATACAAGTGAAAATGCTCTCATGACTTCGAAACTATACATGAGGAAAGCATGGATCAACCTTTTAAGAGTTAAAGGAGGGACCGATATGGAAAAAATCAACAGCATAAGGGAGATGATAGGTGTAATCTAAGAATGTTGTGTAAATGACACCTCTCCCGATGTTGTAAATTGTAAGCTATAGGAGAAATTTCAGATGTGCGTACTTTAAGCTTCCAAAGCTCTTGTGCACTATTATTCGAGTAAAAGCACAGATGGGAGAAGGATGCAAAGACCATGTAACTGAAGCCCAACCCTTCTGTATTTAGAACACCAAAATAGCATCCGAGGAAAGCAAGGAGAAAAAAGACCTAAAGAACTCTGCACAAGCATGCTAAAACAGTTGAGATCAGGAGCAAGGAAGAGCAAGATTAACGTTCAAGTTTGTCTTGAACAAATGCATGGACATAGCAGGGGTGCTGGAATTCTAAAAAGGCATGTGAAAATGACCAACCTTCTTGTCATTTGCTGAATAGCGATCACCCAACAAGAGACAGTCCCTGTGGACACAATGTTGTCCAGCATACCTAGCAGACAAAAAAAATAATGAGAGTTAAGAATTTTCATGCAGATTCATGGGATTTCCCAAATCAGACATAAGAATTTTATTATGCTCACAAGACAAAGTGGAAAGTTATTACACTGGTTGACACTATATGCAGGTTCCCTCAAAGAACCCAAGACAAGCTACAATCAAAAGCCACAACCATCCTATGAAATCATTGGTTTCTCTTTCTCCATGAAAGAGCATGATTCATGATCAAATGACAGAAAATAGTGGTGACTTTTGTTAGGTAATAAAAAAAAGGCAACAGGTGCTCGTGCAGTAACCCCACCCTTCTCCAAGCATTAAGTGATCAGAAAAGTAAAGTTTTTTTCTTTAAGAACCCAAAACCAAGAAACTGAGATTTAGATTTTTAGACTGACTCTAACAAGATTTCATGATTTTTCTCTCCTCGGTAAGATTTTAAAAGCTCATAAACACGAATGAGTGTTGAAAATAAAGGACAAAAAAATTCAGAAAACCCACTAAAAAACAAGGAGAGGGTACCCAAAAGCCAAAAAAAGCTTCTGAGGGCCATGTTAAATGTACCTATAAGACTCAAGCTGGGGAGAGAGGAGCCACACAAGAGTAAAAACAAGGACATGGAGAGAGAAAAAGGGAAGCAAATTTATCTCTGGTGCAGTGTCACTCATTTCTCTTGCAGGCTTTTGAGGGCCCATTATTTCCCTCCCTTTGCCATCCCCACCACCTTTCATTATCTGCTTCTCTGCAATCATCACAATCAAAATATGTGGATTCTCTCTGTTACAACTCCTGTTCATGGCAGGTTCTGGGCACCAATTTTCAGAGGAAGTCCTTTGCTCTTTTAGCTATTTTAAAACAACAAAGGTAATGAAGCAAGGGAGTTTTATACTTTCTCTTCAGAATCTAAAAAACTAAAGGTTTAAGGCAAGCGTGTTGTGCTGTAATACTGTAATGCTATGAAAAGAACAGCGAAATACACTGTTCCAGGTTTTTTAGCAGCGTACTTTACAAGAAATGGTGATGCAAGCAAAACCAAAAATGATGAGAAAATCTAGTGAGGAGATCTTTGACATAGTTATTGAAGCAATTACAAGCCCTATCTACCTGTTCACGTCTTTTGGATTTCCACGTGGGCCTTACCCTACTGTTCCAGTGATAATTACATTTAGCAGACCATTATGATCACATCTCCATCTCTATCTAGCTATGATGGGTCATGGGAGGGGAGACCTGTGCTGTGATGATGATGTAACACTGGTATCAGGTGATTATCTTATTCAATCTTGCATGCTCGTTGGATCATGATCAAGTTGTGCTCCAACTCCAAGTAACTCAAGATTCATCAAATCCATGCGGTAGAGTGATGGGATTGACTTTTTGTATCTACCTACCTGCAGCTATTTTTTTTTTCAATAAAAATAATAAATACATAGACATTTTTGACAAGTTTTTTATTTAAAAAATCGGTAACAAATCAAGAGAGTTATACTGGTAGTGCCGCAGTGAATTAAATAAATTAAAAAGTATTTGTATTAATAAATAAAAAATTATTAATGATAATTAAATATGTATTTGAAAAAGTGAAAAGATAAATATTTATTAAAATATTTGATAATAGAACACGATCCATTTAATTGATTGATTTTATTTAATGACTATATTTATTAAAATTATTATTTTTATTTAATTAAATGAGAGTAGAAATAAAAATATACAAAAATTTATTAAATAAAATCAAAGTGAAAAACATATAAAATTACACTTATTATAAATATTATCCAAAAATAAATATTTTTTTTTAAAAAATAAATGTTAATTATATAAAACATAAAAAAAAATATAAATGAAATATAAAAATCCATTCAAGAATTAAATTCATATAAAATACTTAAAAAACAACCACTATTTAAAAAATACTAAATTAAAAAATTAGAGAGAATGTGTATTAATTTAAATATGAATTAAAAAATCATTTTAAAAACACATGTAAAAAAAACATGATTTGTTTTTTAAAAAGCCAAAATTACAAAAAAAAAAAACTAAAAAGAATTAAAAAAAGAGAGGCCATATGCCACTGGGCTTGGTCCATTTAGAAGGGCTCGCACGCGGACACATTTTCTTAATGTAATTGGGTTTGTCCTAAAGTTTTTTGAAAAAAAAGTCAGCCAACATATCATGTGATTTATCTAAGATTTCAATCACTATGATGGATAGGAAATCAAGGTTAAATGTTTTTTACAAAAATCCATTTTTAACTCACAATACCTAGGTAGTGCTTGGTTACTGTCCCAAGACAAAAAAGATAGAGACACTGGAGACAAATGAGACTAAGACATGATTGTGTTTGATAGTGATGTACAAGACAAAATGACTATCTCTATATCATGTTTGGTTATGGTGGTTAAGATAAAATAAAATATAAAAAAATATATTTTACCCTTGATATGTATTGTTATCAAACTTACATATTTAAAAAAATAATTCAACATTTTATTTTTTGTACTTTAATTTATATCGAGTGTTGAATTATTAATATTATAATAACCTTAGTTATAAAATCAGAACTAACTTGATGGGTTGATCTGAGCCTGAACTTGTCCAAGTTTAAAAAATTTATGAACAACTCAGGATAAATCCAGGTCAGTAGAGTTGACCCTCTCGATCCATGACCTAAATCTTGCCTTGGGTCGACTCCCAAGTCTGGTTTTAAAACTATAATAATGACCATTGTTATCCATATGTTGACTCGAGTCAACTCATGTTGACTCTCCCAGACTGTGATCGGGGCCTTGCCCTGGTTGACTCCCAAGTCAGATTTTAAAACTATGATAATAGTAATTTTTATCCTTACATTGACCCGAGTCCACCCAAGTTGACCCACCAAATCCGTGATCGGGGCCTTGCCCCGGGTTGACCCCTGAATCAAGTTTTAAGATTATGATAATAACCACTTTTATTTTATATTGACCCTGGTCAACTTGGGTTGATCCTCCTGACACGTGACCTGAACCTTACCCTAGGTCGACCCTGTAGTCATATTTTAAAACTATGATAATTACTTTTATTCTTATCTCAACCCGGGTCAATGGTCAATCCCACTCGTGAACCGGGCTTGCCCGATATCGATCTCGGATCAGGTTTTAAAACTATCATAATAACATTTTTCACTCTTATGCTAACTTGGGTCAACCCGACCCATGACCCAGGCCTCACCCATTGACCTAGACTTTGCTCCATATTGACTCTTAAATTGGATTTTAAAACTGTGATAATAATCATTTTTATTCTTACATGATAATTTTGGAATGAAGAGTTTTTTACAATGATATTTTAGGAATAAAAAATAATAAATATTGTCTCTAAAGGCATGTTTCCTTTGTACCTCTTGTTTTGAAAGTATAGAAATTCATTTTAAAATTGTTTTAATGACATATTTATTCTTATGTTTCTATCTCTATCTCTTCAACCAAACATGTTTTTGTCTTCACTGTCTTCATCTTTTTTATCTTAGACAGTAACCAAGCATTATTCTAGAAAACACCCTAAGAACCTTGATAAATTCATATATGGCCTCAAAACACCATCCCATAACCTTAAATCAACTCGAAACAAATATCTGCACAAGCTCATATCTGTTTTTTTATGCACTTTCAAGGTAAAAAAAATCTAAGTTGAACTTCTTTCATCAAATGAAATTATTTAACACAAAGATCGATTATTTTAATGGTCTGAATCGGTGTAATGATATATTTCTCTCTCTATTGCCATAATCTAGCAATCTCTCTCTCCTCTCTCTTGAACTATAAACTAAAAATAACAAAAATAAATTATTGTTCCAAAATTGATTTGAAAAAATATTGAGGGACTGGATATGTATATTTTTTTTAAAGTTTGAGAACTAAATTAAACTTTTATGTGAACTTTGAAACAATCACTCATTCATGGCACCTTTTCTACTTTGGTCTCATGTTTTTTAATTTTATTTTAAGTTGGAAAATTTGATTTATTTATTCTTGAATTTGGCTAAAAAAATATGCAATCGTACAAAAAAAAGATTCGAGGATCAAATTAAAAAAAACAAAATTTTGAACAATGAATTCATGATAAAATATGAGAGGGTTAACAATACACATGTGTGTAGTATTTTGAACACAACTTTTAGATTTTTATCAATGTAATGATATAATCCTAATATTTATTACTGTGACAACTTGAGTATAATTAAGGCTGGCAACTGAAAAAAAAACTTTGGTCATTTGTGAGATCCCTGGTCTTTTTTCCTGTGATGTTGTTACTATTATAGTTATTTCTGTCCTCTTGTTTTTATGTCCAACTGATTATTTATTCACACACACACATGTACTGACTTCAAAAATAATAAAAAATTTATTTCATTATTATACATTTTTTTTATTAACATGAGTGTCCGGCCAACTTGCGCACACCTCAACTAATCCCACGGGTCCTGAAGTTAACGGCCATGTAAGCCTCTAGTGGCCATCATAGTAGCAATCACAGGGCTCAAACTTAAGATCACAGGGGAACAAACCTTTTAGTCTCAAACTCTTACTACTGAGCCACCTACTAGATGATTGTTTCATTATTATACATGTATTGGCGAGTTGATGGTTTTTTTTCTTATTTATTATTAAATAATTTAATTGGTAGATCTCAAATCCTGCCATAGTAATTTGCTATTTACTGTGTAAGTAGATTGTACTAGTGCATAAGAGAAGTTTTATCAATGAAATCGCTAGACATAAATTGAAAAAAAAAATACAAAAGTTGTTAAGGTGTTTTTTTAGTAGTAAGAATGTTTTATAAAAAAAAATCAAAACTTACTCGTTTTTTTTTAATATCAAGACAGTAACATATTTAATTGACTAAGATTTACAAATTAGATACTTAATTTAGATCCTGGACTCCACTGAGTTTTTAATAATTTTTTAACTATTTATTATTTAACCATATGATAATAAAAATAGATGATCATAAAATCGAGTGATAGCCTAATACTAGAATGTTTGTTTGAGATCGCGATAATCTATAAAAAGCAGGCCAAAATAAATTATGAAACTTAATTCTTAATCAATCAAATATTAAGTGATGAAATTGAAAAATATAATGAATAAAAAATCTCTATTGATTGAATAAATTTAATCTAGCCTAGCAATATAATTATTTAGCGATACATATGTAAATATTGTGTTATATACCTTAAATAACAATTTAAATAATTTTCACTGGAAAAAAGTATTTTAATTACTTAAGTAGAAAAAGATGTCAACTCGTATTAATTTTTCAAACTTAAAACCCAGGTCATTAGACCAGAATCACCTCATCGGGAAAAACAATGAAATTCAATCCTCATCCAATCAAATGTTGAATGATAGAATTAGAAGAAAAAAAATTGTATAAAATAATATAAAAAAATAGCAATTAAAAGAATGAGCATCAGTATTGAAAAAAAATAGATTAGAGGACAAGTAATTTTTTTTTATCGAAGGGCGAAATTGAACGAATCAAATGTTGAAGGATGAAATTGGAAAAAAATTAAACTATGCAAAATGATCCAAAACAAAATAGAAATTAAAAGAATGAGTATCAACATGAAAATAAAGTAAAAAATTAGAGGACAACTAAAATTTTTTCATTTAAAGGTGGAATTAAAAAAAAATCAATTTACCAAAATAAAAATTAAAAGAATAAGGATCAAAACTAAAATAAAAAATAAACTATATGACAATTACAAATTTTTTATTGAAGAGTAAAATTAAAAATAAAAATCAATTTAACCAAAAATGAGGATCAAAATTAAAAAAATAAATAAATTAGAGGACAACTAACTTTTTTTTCATTGAGGGGTTAAATTGAAAAGAAAAATCAATCACAAGAATAAGGACCAAGTTGGGAAAAAAAATAACATATCATAAGTTAGGATTGAATGATAAAATTAAAAACAAATCAAAATTTACAAAATGTCCAATAACAAAATTAGAAATAAAAAAATAAAGACTGAAGATGAAATCTCAATAAATAAAGGGGCAATTATGAAATTTTGCATGGTTAACATGAATCTCGAGGAAGGGAAAGAGAAAAGATGAAAAAAAAACAAAAGAGCACGTGATTTTACTGGCGAGACAATGTCCTACTATAATATCAATTTCTTTTTATTATATATTTTTTTAATTTGTATTTTTTTAATTTCATCCTTCAACATTGGGTTGATTATGAATTAGGTTTCATGATTTATTTTTGTTTGGTTTCTATGAGATTATCCTGGTCTTATGACTTAATTTACTTTTGATTTGCTTTTTTTTTTATGAGGTTATCTCAGTCTCATGACTCAAGTTGTGGGTTAACCTAATTGACTCGAGGTTTTTTTTGTATTTTTTTAAATGATTTTTTTTTCAATTTCATCCTTCAACATTGGGTTGATTATGAATTAGGCCTCATGATTTATTTTTGTTTGGTTTCTATGAGATTATCCTGGTCTTATGACTTAATTTACTTTTGATTTGCTTTTTATGAGGTTATCTCAGTCTCATGACTCAAGTCGTGGGTTAACCTAATTGACTCGAGTTTTTTTTGTATTTTTTTAAATGATTTTTTTTTCAATTTTATCCTTCAACATTCGGTTGATTATGAATTAGACCTCATAATTTATTTTGGTTTGCTTTATACGAGGTTATCCTGGTCTTATGACTCGGGTCACGTGTTTCGTGGGTTGACCCGTGTAGACTGTGGTCATTTTATTGTGTCATGTTTTCATAATGATTGTTTTTTCAATTTCAACCTTAAACATGATTTTATTGAAAATTGGCCTTCATAATTTGTTTTGATTTATTTTTTTAATGAGGTTATCACAATCTTATGACCTTGGTTGTGAGTTTGACTCGGGTTGTAGTTTTGATAGGTTAATATGAGTTGACTCGAGTTGTTTGTTTTTTCGTCTCTTTTTTAATTTAGTTTTTCTGTTTATTTTCATCATTTAACATTGGATTGACAGGCTTTGACTTGCTTTCTATGAGGTTATCCCGGTCTCATGATCCAGATCATGGGTTTGATAAGTTAACTTGGGTTGATCCAATATATTTTCATCTCAATATGTTTTTCAAAAACATGTCGCCTTGGATTTTTTTAATCAAATTATATTTTTAATAGTTTTTCAAGTTGTCGTTAGACTCGTCAAGTTGACCGGGTTACATCAAGTCAACCTCCACACAATTTATTTATTTTTCTACTAGAAAACACGTTAGTAACACTTAGACACTTTTTTATGTTAAAAAATTGATTTGACTCACAATGTAGCTTGGACAATGATCTAGTATAAATTATAAGAAAAAAGGGTATTCGTATTCATTACTTTTCATACAGACTCATTTTCACTGTGGATTTCAATAGTGAGTTTTTTTTAAAAAATTCAATTTGATACTTCAACTTTTATTTTTCACAATTAAGCCCTTCTAAACCCAAATTAGAATCTAATTGCATTATTTTAGGGAGGGTGTAATTGAAAGAAAGAGGACTGAAGTGAAAAAAACAAGTAAAATAGGTGGTGACTTTGAAATTTGTTTGTAGAGTTTATTCTAGTCCCTTATTTTTTTTAGCTATTAGTTGATCGATATCTCTAATTTTTTAAAATTCAATTTTGGTACCAAACTTTATTTTTCTTATTTTTTAGTTCTTTTTTGGTGGAGGAGAGAGGGGGTTGTCAGATTTCAATGTATAGAGAGAAAGTTGTCATTGACGACGATTTTGGTCACTAAAACAGTCGATTCTTGTGTCAAGTTGTTCAATATAATGAGGGAAGTTAATATTAGGTGTTTTTTACTTTTAAAATGCTTAAAAAAATAGATTTGAGCTCAAATAGATTTTGTTTTTTTGTTTCGAGTTGGTTTTGGTTTTTGAGCTGGTTTCTTGCATTTTTAGAAGCCAATGATTGATATAACAAGGTTTCTATGGTGTTTTGGGTCAAAAATGAGTTGGAAATGAGTTTTTGGGTGAAAAACATATCAACCCTATTTTTTTAGCCATCAAAGTGGTCGGATTTTGGGGACTTCTAGACGATGCATTGTCTACTGTTTTTCCATATAATTGGGGCGGATGTCATGGACTTGCAGGCCCACGCACGAGCCCTTTCTTGGGGAGCCAGATGCTTGGCCTTTTTCTTTTTAAAAAAAAACAAATTAGTTTTTTTATTAATACCTTGTTTATATGTATTTTTTTTAAAATAATTTTTATATTTAAGTTTTAATTAATACATCTTCTCTATGATTTGTTTGACTTATTTAGACTTTTTTTAAAAATCAATTATTTCTTAATTATATTAAGTGTTTGTAATTTTTTAAGAGGTTAGTATAATTCATCGGTATTTTTTTTATATTAAATATTTATTTATTTGATAATATTTTTAATATGTTAACCATTGCATAGTATATTTTTCCTTTTATTTAATTCAATAAGTTTTATGTGTGTATCGATTTCTATTACAAATTGATTTTAATAAGCAAATTTATTAAACACAACCAGGTAATAACATGTGTTGCGATATTAAATATCGTGATCGATATTTGTATCTTAATTTTTCTAATTATATTTTTATTTATTGTTAATGACTTTGTTTTTTATTTATTTACACAATAATTTGTGATTTATTTAATCAGCTCCGTGCATGAGTTTTTTTTTATTTACATATAAGATTTTTTTCATGTAAAAAATACGTTGAAAAACTCTACATATTCAATTTCTTATCATGTACGTAGTTTTTAATTTGATTTTTATTCTTATGATTTTTTGTTTTTTTTCTTAACCCTTTTATAAAAGTCTTATTGTTTTTAATTCCATTCTTCCATTCAAGTTAATAGTGTATTGTTTTTTTCTTCTTCATTTTGGTTATTATTTTTTTGATTTTTTTCTTTTTCTATTAATGTTTTTGTTCTTTTTAATTTAACTTTCAAAGTGAAAATTTGATCTTGTCCTCTAATTTATTTTATTTGAAACAAAAAAAAAATGCGGAAGAAAGTAGCAGAACAAAGCTGATCAAAAAGTAAGTAAGGAAAATGTACAGTAAAACAATTTTTAATTAAATATACATTTAAGTCTTGCAATAAAGTTGGGTGATAATTAATTAACACGGAGAAAAGCTAAAGCTTGTTTTAATTAATG
>Ga0307507_10010344_pt1 | contig 12080 bp, 7 predicted proteins | sample 7_EM_MG_FD_207223 | JGI IMG/M metagenome (GOLD analysis project Ga0307507, IMG submission 207223) | Populus trichocarpa ectomycorrhiza microbial communities from riparian zone in the Pacific Northwest, United States - 7_EM | ecosystem: Host-associated > Plants > Roots > Unclassified | place... | reverse complement strand
GCATTGAAGAGGCTAATGGCTCCTGAGAAATTATTTACTGACAAGTCAAGTGTCTCAAGCTGAACCAACTGGTTAAGCTGTGAAGGAATCCGGCCACTCAATCTATTTCCAAGTAAACTCAAGTACGTCAAGTTGGAGAGCTGGCCTAGCTCAACTGGAATTGAACCTGAAAGGCTGTTATTGGCTAAGTTCAATATTTGCAGCGATCTAAGCATCCCTATTGAAGCAGGGATATCTCCCTCAAGCTTGTTGTTTAATGCTGCGAGATTTTGAAGCTCTTCACAGCCATGAATCTCTTCTGGTATGTGGCCATCGAGACTGTTCTTCTGCAAGTCAAGAGATACGAGATGCTTCAAATTACCAATCCCAGAAGGAATGCTTCCATTAAATTGGCAGTAGGCAAGACCCAACACTCTCAACTGAGTCAAGTTGCCTATACTTGGTGTAATCTCACCTGATAACAAGTTATCTCCTACCCTAAGAACTTGCAAGTTCTTCAAAAGGCCTATCTCTTCAGGAATTTTACCAGAGAGAGAATTTGCATAGAGGAGCAGCATCTGCAAATTTTGAAGCTTTCCAAGCTCAGAAGGAATTGAGCCAGTAAGAGAATTCGAAGACAAGTCGAGTATTTGAAGTGATGTAAGATGCCAGAGCTCGTGTGAAATGGAACCGGATAGTCCTGAGCCTGACAAGTTCATGCCCAGAACATGAGTTTGATCAAGGGAACATGTAAGTCCATTCCAGCTGCACATATGAGCTCTTGGAGACCAGTTATCAAGAACCCCAACAGGATCAACTAGTTCTGATTTGATTCTCAGAAGCCAGTAGGATTCTGCTGAATTATCTTCACCAGGACTAACAGCAAGAACAGCATGAAGTATTGCCAGAAACAGCACCAAATTACACATTTGAGCGCTGCCCATTTCAAGTTGTGTGAAAAGGATGAATCTCAAATGACAGTCTCAGTCCCTTGTTTTAAAAAACTCATTTTAGTCAATTGAGGAGCTTGGTTCCATGATGAAAGAAAAGGCAAAATCAAACAAGTGAATCTCAAGTTCAGTAGAATCAGGAAGAGAAAAGACAAGATAGGATAAGGAATTAAAGAGGAATGTGAATGAGAGAGACTCAAATTTGTTAACTGCTACGATGATGGAACCTTTGAAGTTTATATAGTTCAGTGGAAGTAGGGCTGCCTATGATTATTGTTTTGAAAGTTGACAATAGTGAATCAATAGTAATCTAGCCTTAACCACAAATTACTTTCACACACAACCTGCTCTTCGTACCTTTTCAAGGCTTGCTAAAAGGTGGGGTATTTTTTTTCTCCTTTTCCTCTCAAAGCAATTATTATGGTACTCTACATAGTAGCATGTTTAATAGCTTGTGAGATGGGGAATTGTATCTGGATAAGGTAAAGTGATGGGCATTGTCTAAAGGAAAACAAAAGGTTAGGGGAGATACCCACTTGCTCCTAAGAAAAAAAATACCCCACAGATGGGGTCTATCTAGCATGGATTTTTTGCAACAGTAAATATCAATCTACTCTGATATCATATTAAGAAGGTTTTGCCGAAAAGAATCCATCAGAAATGTTCCCAAAGATCAAAGTAGAATTTGACTCTCTAATCCATGCCAATTAAACTTTCAACAATTGTCGGCTTAAATTGGCATAAACGCATTATTGATTGAAGCTAGAGGATGTCCAATGAGCATCGAGGCCCTTCATGATTGAACAAACCAATATGGTCCAGTTGGGCTACCATATATTCCTTGATTTAGCAGCACAATGGACCAGATATATCGTCAGGACAGAAGAAAAGGAAATTGGAAAGCAATCAAGGATAAAGATCAGTGACTCAATCTTGGTTTCCTCTGATGAATGGCTAGAATCATTTGTCTTCGGTGAGTTTACGAGGTTTTCCTAAATGCATCTGTGTAGTATTTTCTTTACCCCCATCATTTTCCTTTGTGTGCGCGCGCATGCGTGTACCTTGGTGAATAGATAGGTGCAATGCATTTTAAAACATCTTGAGAATTTTCTTTGCTAACTACTATTTTGTCCAGAATTTATCCATTGGTAGTCCACGGGCTAAATCTCATCTCCTCCCTCAACCTAAACCACCTAATACCATATTGAAAACAGGAAGAAAACAGAGGGGCAAAACAACCACAACGAATTTTACAGTAGAAACCAACTTACTAATGATATTTAATTCCAGAATAAAGCCAGGACCACACGAAGTTTTCTCAAGAACTGCTTCTTTGGCCCAATTAGGACTTGATTAATCCTAATGAAAGAGAAATTTGCATCTTGAAAGGATTCTTCCAAAAAGAAGCTAAACATGTAAGGACAAGCAAGTTCACTTCATAGTTGATTGGAAATTGTGTTTGCATCGATGGCAGCTTTTTACATCTACCTTTGCTTAGCTTCTCAGGATCTAAGCAGAGACAACCACAATGAATGATATTCCAATAGGCTCTGTCCCATCACCTACCCCAGACAAGGAAACAATGTACATATCAGCATGTACCGTTTGCTACCCAAGTGCTTCGATATTTGCTTTTGCTTTTGCTTTTGCTTTTGCTAAGGAAGAATACTGCCCTAGTGACTATAATAACTCTTTGCTTCCTCACTTCCCTCCCTCTCCACATTCGATTCCTAGAAACACCAAGTCAAGAACACTATCACCCTTCCAGTTCTGCATGCTGAAGATATGTTAGTATCTAGTGCAATTAAATACCTGCCTCTTTTTTTATGATAAACAAAAAAAAAGCCATTTGGAAAAAAGGGTAGTACATGTCACCATTTAATCTTAGATAACCAAGAAGGTCATTAAACAAACAGATCTTTTTTCTTTTTTTTTTTAGAGAGGGAATTTTTTTTAGCTTATACCTAATCAAAGTTTATTTAAATTAATCTAAAGGAATGTTATCAATCTACAATTTAAAAGGAATGTGTTTAAATTATCACACCATTGACAGACAAAAGCGCAGTGGAAAAGGAGGATAGAGCCAAAAGAGAAGGTACATTATTTGAAGACCATGATGGAAGTCAAGGAACGGTAGGAATTTCATATTATAGGCAAAAGAAGCTCACGGAACAATTCTTAAAGCTGAAATATGAAAATAGATATTTCAGTCCAAATGAAAACTCATAGATAAAAGAATGGAAAAAAAAAAAAAACAAAATTAAATGACACATGGAAGCAGAAGAAATAGCTAGCTTTCAGTGATAATGGCGGATGTCTTTGCCTTTGATAACAGAAAGGAAAGGCATATACCTAATGGAAGATATAATAAAAGGTTACAACTCTGGTAGCATAGAAATAGGCAAAACCTCTAGTCATGTACTTTGAGGTAAGAGTATTGCTTCTAAATACTAATCATCCAACCGTTCCATACCAGTTAGCATTGTCTAAATTCGTTATGCAGGGACCAAAAGACTTCATTATGATAACTACCAGTAAATGCAGACCTTCACACTGAAAGACAGACAAGATGGCTTTTAATGTGGTATTATCTGCTTAATTCTTCCAAGAGCTTGTTTTGGTAGCCAACTCTTCTTTAAAGTCCCCTGCAAACTGGGGATCTCTAAAAGTATGTAAAGGTACTCAACAAGAAATATCTGCCCCCTCACCATTCTAAGCAAAGATGCAAGTGATTGTTAAATGGTTCCAACTTGTTAGACTCGAGGGTAACAACACAATTGCAATATTGATACAGTCAAAGAAACAATATGATAACTCAAATTTAGTAGTAATTAGAGTTTCAAGAGCACAGAAAACACTGGCATGCAAGCTTCCCACGTAATAATATTTAGATGTTGAAACATGTCAACAATATATAAAGACACCTTTAAGCCTTGATCGTACTTTTCAATAAGCCAACGAGTACAAGAAAATGATTTGTACGCTTCAAAAATTCAATAACTTGTTTCAGTAAAAAGATGAGGAGTGCGTATGCATCCATATCTATAAATTAGCCATGATGCTTTTGAAACACATTCTACAATATGAAAAATCTAGAAGGAAGAAGGATCAGTATACAGGAAAAAATGGCCAATGACAAAAACCAAGTGCTGTTTAGCATCCTGATCATAAGATTAGAAACTCGAAACAACACTAAATTGCAGAAATAACATCACTGCCACTTTTAGCAACACTGCTCTCCAGTATGTCTTCATTCAAATAATCCCACCAGTGCCACAATTTTTCACCATGCTTTCAACAATTAAATTCTTTAATATCCATTGAGCTCCAACTGCTCACCATACCAGAACCATAGCTCAAAGAAAGAAACCTACATGTATTGGATTACCTGAATCAAGCATTGGCATTCTATTCAGCAAAGCGAGATACAGCCATACCAACTCTTCGATGTTCAAGCATCACTCTGCAGTCCTGGCAGCTGGTGGGAAAAATTTCATGAGGAAGCTTGACAGCGACCAAATGCAGATGACCCCAAGGAATTGAAGGACATTCAAAAGTGTGCCTAAAGAGCTGCTTATCTCCAAATTGTGTGAGGTCATTTCAGCTCCTCTCACTGTGAATGACAGGGCTGTCACCAGTTGTGCGGCTCTATTCAGTTGATGCAATCTATAAACCTGTTAATCACAAAGAATATCTTACATTTACACTTAACTGACTAGTAACAATAAATAACTCAAATAGAATCTCCTATCAAATAGGCCAAATTTAATGAGTTGAACTGTATATATCAGGAGACTTCTAGACTGTATATCAACTATAAAACCAAGTGTAACAGAGAATAAAACTAAACATTGTTTCTTCCTCTTTTTTCTTTTTTTCTTTTTTCCTCTCCAAAACCTAATCGTACAGAAGATAGGCCACATCTGCCCTTACTTGAAAGATGATTGGAATGACAGGCCAAGAAGGTGACTTCCGGTATCTTGCATACTGCTCAAATGCAAATTGTACTACAATACCAACCAGGTATGGAGCAAGAGTTGCGGAAGCTGCAGGGCCAGTCCACGGCCAGACCAAGCCCATTGTAACCATGGGAATTATAAGACTAAGTACCAAGGCAGCTACAGAAGAGATTCGCTGTCCCAAATGGGGAGCCAGGGTTCTGTTATTGTTTACAGAAGATAATGGTTCCACTGGCCTCCTTAAATGGTCTATTAGCAGAAGAAAAACAGCAACACCACAGTAGAAAAGAGCTTCCGTGAAGAACAATATGAGGAAATCTGCAGATAGATAACAAAGGAATGTTCAGAGAAGAAGCAAATACATCCAGCAATCAAACCGGGAACACGAAGCAAAAACTTAAAGAGATCATATGCTAGAAGCAAATATCATTTCCTATTTCTCAAAAAGTTACTACTATTCAAGTTACATTAGACTTAGAGATACCATATCCTAGTTGCACACCACTTCAATGCTCTTTGATAGAATCCTCTAACACCATCCTTCACTGATATCCTTTATATCTCATTCTCCCAAGTTGTTGGCATCAACTATCAATTCTCCTTCACAGCTGTCTAAAATAAATGTCAACTGAAATCTCTAATACGGTCCGTGGCTCCTTGCTAAAAATCAACGATTACAGGACAGCATAAACAGGGTGATACTACCAAGATTCGTATCAATGTAATCTAGCTAATTAAATACAATACCCAAAATAAATAAACCAATCCCTCCTTCCAGACAATCTTAGTGGAATTTTTTTCCATTCTTCTATGCAGTTTTCTGTGTTTTTCACTCTCTTTACTTGCTCATTTAATGCTTGTAAAAAATAACAATTGACATTAATTGAAATCATTAATGGAAAAGCAATATCACAACAAAATAAGTAAGCCTGATCACCTGTAAGCAAAGAGTCCTCGAATACTGCAGAGAGTATTTTGCGTAAATAAAGCGAAGGGAAAATGAAAGAGGCTACAAGGACAGCAGGACCAACGAACCATAATAGACTGCTTGGATTCCTTTGCACATTAGATATAATGACTTCATCCACCATTTTATATGGGCGATTATAAAATGAAATTAAACCAGGTTTCCCATCAGTTCCTGGGAAATGATTAATTGAACTGCTAGTAGTAGGGAGAGCTTCAGCAGTAGGATGGTCATCTTCTTCTTCTGATGCATCTGGTTTGATCTCACTGTACTGTGATTGATCTTGAGAGGCTGCAAAGATAATATGTTGCCTTCTGGGAAATTTTCCCTTTAATTTTGGTAGATCATCAATGAAGTGGCACGAGTGAACTATGCAAAATACAGAAGAAGACTATTAGAAGGCAAATTTAGTGCAGTAGCAAGGACTGAGAATTTCAGAATTAAGTGCACCAATTATATTATCAAATTTGAGAATCTTATCAATAGAGGATAAATAACTATCTCATATTTTACTCACCTTGTTACACCAATTATATTATCAAATTTGAGAATCTTATCAATAGAGGATAAATAACTATCTCATATTTTACTCACCTTGTTACATAAAATTGGTATATTGATCCATTTTTCATAAAGCATAATGTTGAAGGAAGTGAATTAGATGCACTTCACGTGTGCTTATTTATTCTTAAATATGAATTTAATCTTATTGGTTTGTTGAACATTTTTTCCTTAAGATAAAGGATAAAAAAGAACTTGCTCGCTTGTCTTGATGACTGGAGTATGGACATACTTTGGGACTACAAAAAAAAAAGCATGTGAAGACCAATATTACAGAAAGAAGGGCATGACAAGAAAAACCAACTTTGTCACACACTGTCTACTGTATGGAGGCTCTAATATCACTACAGTTAGTAGCATCATGGACTAAATCAGATTTATGGGAGTCAAATTGCACCTTAGAATAAAAGTTTAGAAATTTGGCAATCATTCAAGTAGTCTGGGAACTTACCATCAGCATTTCTAAGCTTATAATGTAGTCCATTATATGGTCTTTCTGACAAGCTCAGCTGAACAATGAAACAAGAGTGAAGTGTTAGAAAACTACCATGGAGCTTGTCATCTAGAAATAGATCTTTAGGAATCCTTGGCTAAGTTTAGCATAAAGTAGCAAGAAGTCAAACGATGCATCAGGCTCATTAAGAAGAATTCACTGCTTTAAATAGAAACTCTGCCAGAAAAAATATCATAAAATTTGAAATTACAAGAGTTTGACTCTAATCAAGTAGCAACAATCTAAACAAGAAAAACAGTTAAATTGCTAACAAATTCAAATGGTATGGAATTAAAAAAAAAAGAGTTTATGAGATAAAAAGAAGAAGCATGCGGGCATTAGTTAAGGCGGCTGAGTTGGTTTAATTAGTTGGTCTCTTCCAAATCTGGTGGAAACTTTACAAATAAAATCCTGATAAACATGACCGAGTATTACAGGTAAGAATATATTAGTTGTTGTCAATTTCAAAATTGCATGCATAGAAGAGGAGAAGTTGAGAATGCCGCCTGAAAAAGAAAGGGAAAGCCAGGAGGGGATCAAAGGGAACTGCCCTGGTTGGAGCATGTGACAGCTGACTCATTTTGAATGTATATATTTGGGGAATATCTTAAAGGAATGAAGGAGAAAAACCATGAAATATGAAGCTATCTATTGAAGAGTCAGTCAGCCAACATAACTTGTATCATCACATATATACATCAAAAGAAAAGCATTGCTCTTATGGGCCATAGACTATTGTGCATAATGCACCTTCATCTTTCCAGAGAAAAAACAATGCTAACAGAATAAGTGAAGAGGATTTCCACATTTGATTCTCATTTTACCAGTGTACAACGAAATATTAATCCCTCACCAGAAGTTAAACATCACTTTCTAATCCCATGTTTAACTGCAGAAGAGGATTTGATTATTCACCCCTTCTCTCAAATTCCATTATCATAGTAAAAAAAAGGAGATTTCTTCATCAGTATTGGTGAAATTTACCATGCCATAAATCTAATTCCTAAAATCTGATCCCAATATAAATCACCCAAAAAAGAACTTGCAATTCTAAGAAACATTAAAACAAAATGCTGTCACCAATTGCAAAAATCACAAGCATCTCATTTGAAGCATAACTATCCAAAAGGCCGTACTCAAGAAACAATTTAGACCAAATTACTCCTTTCTATCATCATGTCACTGAGAATCAATTAAAAAAAACTCTTACTACACACAAAGCAATAACAAGAACCAGCAATACTATTAAGAGAGACTAAAACAAAGCAAAAAAGATACCTGGGAGCTTCTCCTTAGTTTAAAAGGAGAAGAAAGTGGAGTGGCAATGCAAGAAAATAAAGAAGAAGCAACTTTGACAGCCATCTGAATAAGTAAATGTAACAGCAAAACCCAGTTCAGCAGAGAGTAAAGTAATGCATGTTGTATGATTTTAAAGCAAACCCATTTGAATTTGAGGGATTTTAAGGATACCCATATGAGATATTATTAAGGAAATGGGATTTTATTAAGGATGGGAGATAAATTTGAAGAAGTCGGAGATATTAAGGTGTTAGAGTTTTTTTTTTTTTTTTTGGTGTATATATAAAGCGGGTGGACTTATGGTCAAATTCTATTTCTGAGGACATTTTCTTTCGATTCAATTTCCCATCTTTTATTTTCCCTTGGTATTATGTATATTTCCATCATAAAAAATATAAAATAATTGCTTTTAGAGACCAACTTCATGGCATTGTATCATGGTAAAGCTGTTCTAAGTGGTTTTAGAATACAAATACAAAAATAATAATAATAAAATATTCTGCTCGTTAAAAAGTAGAGAATAAAGATGAAAACTGAGAAACTCTTTTCTATAAACAAACATTAAAACACAACCCTAAAGTTTATGTTCCATAATTTTGTTCTTGTTGCGTACTTGCATTGCACGGGTTAATTTTGGAAAATGAGAGAGGATTTTCACTCTTGGTTTAAACAACAAACTAGTTAGCGATGGACAGCAAGGAATGAGGAAGTAATAAAAAGTAATCAGCAAATAAATGTTCCATATGGATGAAGCTACATATTCTCTGCAAAAAGTCGGCCTTAATGGCATAAGAGTAAAGCTCCACTTTTCTCTTTAATTCATTTGGTATCCATGATCAGGATAAAACACCCTCTATAATCTTCTCATGGGATTTGTCCCCGGGTACTGTGGTAATATTGGTTCGGACAGTGGCGATGACATTTTTCCTTGCAAAGGATTCTATTTTCTTTTAGGAGCAAATTCAGCATTAACAAACCAGACGACCATGGAGAAAGATGAGAGTGGAGGAGACTTGCAATTTAATAGGAAATGAGGGGCGAGAGAGGAGGACCTGCTACTAGCGAGGATGCAGAAGGCCTGAGAACCATGGAAAAGGATCCCAGAATACCACCTTCTTGTTTTTACTTGTTTTGGTTTTAAGGGTATATTGAAACCATATAAATCATCATTAATATAACCCAATAATAGAGTTGAACACTTGCATGCTACAACGCAACCTCAAAGAACATAATACAAAAAGGAACAAGGTGATGGGAATCTCGTGCAAGAATGCCCTATAAAATTACAGAAATAGGAAAAATCTGCCTCTGTTGTGCTCCATGACTTGCCTGATGATATGAGAACCCCAGTCTAAAATGGGATTGGTCAGCACTTCTTAAAAAATCTCAACCTCTTGAAACATTTTCCTAAGAAACTCTAACCTCAACACTTCTCCCCTGCCTAAAACTTTAACATTATCAGATTTAAATCAGATTAGCCTTCTTTAAAAACCTGATTGCCCTACAATAGTAGGGCCATATAGATTCCACATAATCTAGGTACTTCTCCGTCAACCACTCTTGCAATTCCTTCGTCTTTTTTCTTGAAAACTCTTTGCGGTCTAAGTTCTTTATGTGTAGCACAGGTTGCAACACATGAACTTGCATGTCGTCTTTGAGCTTCCCCTGTCTGATATAGCCAGAGGCGACAAGGTAGTAGGCAGGTACATTCTTGATTAATTTAACTGTCTGCCTAAAGCTGAAGACATAGAGAGCCCACAAGCCCTGGAATAACTTGATGTAGATGGCAACAATCAGGGGCCCCAAAATCCACAATGGAGTCAATTCTTTTGACACTCCAGCTCCATATATCACATTGATGGCCAGGACCAAAGGGATGCTGAAATTGCACCAACACAAGTTAGAAGCAGCCAAAAAATCTTATGAAGATAACAAATATTACAAACTAAAAACCCTTGAGATGTTTACAAAATGTGTTCATTTAGAAATCAAGAGTTCGAAGAATTCTTGTATAATTAATAGATTATCATGTAGCAGTGTAGCAAAAACTGTTCATTCGATATGTAAAAATCAAATACTAGTTTTGCCAGTCCAATTACTCAACAAAAACTCACTGCCTCACTGTAGTTGAGTCAGCTAAATGGTAAATCCTTAACCTTTGAGCTATTTTGAGTCATATTTTTCATCAGAACAAGAAGTGATTTAAATTGATTCCCAATAACATAGTGGCAGAAACAACAATACTTACAATGTTAGTATGGGTATCTTTATTGTTGCATCCAGAATCAGGAAGCGACACCAAACCAACTTTACAATCTCAACTCTTTCCTTATTTTGGGTGGAATTTTGAGCTTGTTGCAATTCTTCACTTGGAGGAGGTCCTTCCAGAATCTCATCTGCAACTTGACTTGGTGACTGCGTGCGCAACATGCTCAGCCATTTCTTGAATAATTTATTAATAGCAGGAGATCCTGTGATTGTGTTATTTGCTTCAGAAGTATAGGAAACTGGAATAGTGTGCACCTTTGAAGAGTTGATTATGGTCTCCCCACTTTCTTTTGGCACATAAGAAAGTTTAACATAATTTTTGGAAACTTTGGATCCATTCTTTCTGCCTCCTGATTCATCATTTTGTGCACTACCCTTAAATGCTGAAATTCTCAAAAGCTTCACTTTGGGTCCAAGAGCAAAAGCCCCTGCACTGTGACAACAATGCAGCTCAATCTCAATTTGGTTCAACAAAGAGAAACGGCTGATCATGAATTCAACTCGAAACGAGATTGCCATTCCTCGGGTCTAATATAGGCATATCTTACCTTAAAAGAAGACTGCGTTTTACTGAGAAACACATATTTGTTCTCCCAAACATCTGAAGTGTCATTACATGTGGCTTCAACTTCACCCCTTTGCTCCATGATAAAGGCCTTGAAGGAAATGTTGCATAAGAACCCTAGTTGCAGCAGACAAAGCAATATGTTTTATAATTACAGTATATTGGAGTGCAAAATAAGGGACATTGCAAAACAATGTGAAAATATGATGTTACAGACTTGAACTTGCATTATGTGATTGGTTTTTTTCACATGCACCGTTGAACAAGGAAAGTACAATTGCTGTGATACAAGACTATCAAATTCAATAAATTTTGCATCTCAGAAACATGGAAGGAAAAACAAATAACAAAGTGGAATTGATGAAAAAGACATGAATGAGGATAATTTGATTGCCATGGATTAAGGCTTAGATGACTTGAGAATAACTTGGGGGGAGAAAACAGTAACACTTTTAGGGCATAAGATCTACGCAGAATTACATTTCAAGTACCTGCATCTGATGGGTCACCAATGCCATTTTCTCCACTTCAAGCACCCACTCATTTACTCAACAGCGCCTTATTCAATACAAAGCTAAAGAATAACCAGACAGATATCAACACAAGCTAAAAAAATCATTTTTATTAATGGAATCATTAGGATGAGGCAACAAATACTCTCATGCTCCATTCAATTTCAAAAAACCAAAGGAAAAAAAAAAAACAAAACAAAACAAAAGTTTCTAAAGTTTTTTTTTTTTCCTGTTGCACTGATCTCCAACAGGTTACAGAAAGAATAAGCTGAATTATGCCTTCAAATTAGCTGAAATGACCAGACTTTATTGTTTTATCCAAAAACCCAGTATCCCAATAACTTCAAATTCCTCTCGTTTTTATACTTTCCTTCAATTTTCTGACCAACCAAACAGATACACAAGCTAAACATAGCTACAATATTCACATAAAAACCAGGCAAATGCAGAAAGCTTCAAAATTTTACGGGAAACCAAACAGACCTCAAATTACAAAGAATCCACAAAGCAGAAAACATAACTAACCA
>Ga0307507_10010343_pt1 | contig 12081 bp, 5 predicted proteins | sample 7_EM_MG_FD_207223 | JGI IMG/M metagenome (GOLD analysis project Ga0307507, IMG submission 207223) | Populus trichocarpa ectomycorrhiza microbial communities from riparian zone in the Pacific Northwest, United States - 7_EM | ecosystem: Host-associated > Plants > Roots > Unclassified | place... | reverse complement strand
TATATTTCACGCATATTGGGTATAAATCTCGTGCATACAATTGAGGCTGCAGAGAGGCTTGATATTTGGCTTGATTTAACTAATCTATATATATTAACGGGCTTACTGACTTAAAAAAGGGCTAGTTGAAAACCCAAGATATATAAATTCCGGTAATACTTGGTATGGTGTTGTATTGAGCTTTACCAAATTGTGATTTTGGCAAAATATTGTAATAGGAGCGCGATTGATAGCCTCTATACATAGCCTCAACAACCCCGAATCTAGAAATTTAAAATGGTAGATCTACTAATATTAGTTATTATAAGAAGCTGCTAGTATAAAATATATAAATATCTTACTGTAGTGTTGATATATTATTGTTGGTAATGTATGTTCTTATAGAATGTCACGTAACCAAATTTTTTAGTGATTATATTAGCCACAAATTGAGATAGGAAAAAAATTCCAAAAATCCGATTTGCTTGCCAAGACGGCAATAATATAGATCTAGCGATTATATAAAAGCTCCCTGTACATCATTGTATATATATTAAATAGCATGTGTAGCGGTAACTTTATTGGGGGTAGGTAGGAGACAGTAAAAGGGATTTTCGGCCTAAGATGTCGCGCTGCTTTAAAGTCAGTAAACTAAATCAAATGGCGTAGTCTCCGCTTACCTCTAAGCCAGTATATGATTTCCTATTTAGGAATAGTCATTTACTGGCTAAATATATTGATATTGGTGATAATACAGTTGACGCCGCCTGTCCTGCCTTTATGCAGCACGCTGATTAACGACTTGATCTACTTAATTCTAATCCATCTAGCTGTGCCTATGCCGTTATAAGTCGCAATCCTGCGGCTCCTATCAATATTAATACTAGTGAAGCTTTTAATATATGCCCAGCGCCTAAAGCTAGCGGCGTTAATAAAGAATTTAACTTTGCCGAATTGCCACTCTTATATACCGGGTTCGCGATAGCAGATATGGTAGCTTGCCTAATTAATATCGTCACGCCTTTGTGACTTTTTTAATCCAATAGTGAGGTCGTTTTGTAGGTGGCAGTGTTTAAAGAAGGGGGGCTTACTAAGCCGGTAATCTACTGTGTATTTAATTCGAGCCCGCTATATTATAGTTAGGCTTGCATTAAATACGCCTAATAGACGTGGTAGTAGCGTGTCATCCCTTAAGGTTGGTTTATCTGGTAAAAGAATAAAGGTGAGGTGATTTAAGTACTTAGCAACTAGGACTCTGTTGCTGACGCTAACATGCATTTGGGACTTTAAGCGAGCCTTTGGCTTAATAATACTATTTATTCGCTCTATAAAGAACTGCTAGAATAGTTAAGCTAAGCCTAGATCTTGAATATAGCCAGAGTAGTGTAGTAGGTAGTGAATTTGAACGGTGTATACTTATAGCTGTTTGGGTTCGCCGCGGTAATATAGCTTTTTGTATATTTGAATGAATTCCTCTGCGAGCTCCTAAATGTAAGGTATATTGCTTTCAGTAAACTTATATTAAGTAGCTAGTGAATAGAGCCTGCTAAGTATGTGGAAGTTTGTAAGGTACTTATTAGGGAGGATTCCGTTAAGTAGAAAGGTTCTAAATTAGAGCAACTAGGCCTTCTATTCCTTGGCTTTAAATCCTGTATAGTCTCTGTTAATTTGACGAGGCGTATAGGCAATAGATACTAGTATTTGAGGCCTTAATTTAGTTAACGCTGAGCCAATTATCCTAAGCTTAGCATCGCTCAAATGGTAGGAAGGTAATTCTAGAAACCTATCCATGTATTTACCTCTGGTTTTAGGGTTATTAATCTTTAGCTTTATACTGTTCTATAAGCGATATAAAAAGGGCGTAATATTTAAGAGAATGCAGTACATAATATTGGCAGGAAATGACTGTGGAAAATGTATCGATTGGAGCTCTAGTAGTATACTACTGTGAGTAATTCCGTATTTTATTCTATAGCTATTATCCGCAGCTTGATTAACTAAATTAATTATAAGCTGAAGATTTTGATGTAGCGGCTAGTTCTTGTAGTTATATTATGTATGAGGGACATAATAGGAACCTCATATATTAGCGCGTCGCTCTGCTTTAATAGAACACATATAGCATGGCCTAATTGTATTACCTGGACGCTTTATGCCTGTGGCGTCTGCAAGAGCTGGGCCGTTACCTATAAAGGCGTTAGCTGCTAAATTTAATAAGTATATAGCGCCTACTAGTAACTAGAGTTACCTATACCCGCATTTGGAATATTGTATTAGTATGGCCATTAAAGGCCTAAATACTATTCTCTAACTCTAGAAGCTTATTAACTAGTGGCCGTAGAAAGGAATTAAGGTCCTTAGCCGTATTAGGACTGGGTAAAATAAAGCTTATAAGTATATTCTTAACCTTATAGCGCTTATTAGGTGGGAGATTAAGGTTGTAGAGGACGACTAGAGTTACCTATATATATTAGTAACCTTAATTAATTTGCTTATTTTACTTACCTTATAGGTCTTCCTATTATCTAGTTGAATACTGTTAAGTAACAGCTAAAGGGCAATATTGTGCTTATTGCTGAATAGGTTAAGCTCCCGCTTATAAAAGTTGAGGAATAGATCACCATTAAAGATGTCTTGAAATAGGCGCTGACCGTTCTTTGTATTTGAGCTTAGAAGCCTCTGCTGGTACAACTTTAATATAGCTAACCGTTCTGGATTATTATACTGTATCTATAACCGTGAGGTAAGCGGTATATATATAAAAGTCTTATGGGGCTGTTTGGTAACCTAATTAAGCCTTACTTTAAGGTAATAGAGATAGTGGTTAAGCTCTGAATTTACTTCTGTGTACGCCATACAGCCTCTAATGTAGTAGTTAATTTAGTAGGATATGATCCTAGTTATTTTCCGGAGTCTCTTTTCCTTATTACGCTGATTCGGTAGATCTATACCTTTATAGAGGTAGAGTATGCGGGTAAGGGAGTTAAGCTTCTTATAGGGTACGCCTTTTAACTAAGCTACAAGCTTTAGGAATAGGCGTTCCTTATTTAAGACCTTAATAGGGCGAATAGTAGGTGGTATATTGACGCTATAGTTGCTTAACGTATAGCCACCGTCCTTACTATCTTCTTCCTGCTCACTGCTGCCGCTCTACTTAATATTAAACTCGTTGGAGAGGTTGGTAGGCTTACTGTCATTAATATCTAGAGTGGTTGAGGTATTTGTTCTAGCTGAATTTAATATATTTGCCGCCCTAGTCTATAACTGTTGTACGCGGGCAATATGTTTGTAGTAAGCCGCTCGTCAAATAGAGTATCCGTTTAGGTATTTGGGGCAGGAAGTATATATATAAGAGCCTTAAGGACGCCGCTGGTGGCTTTGCGGTTTGCGGTGCTGGTAGAAAGTAGCCTATAATATAGGCCTTCTACCTGGCCGAACTGCAATGCAGTTCGCGTAGTAGCAGGTTATGATTCTTGGCATAGTGAGCGAATGTGTAGTATGCAAGTAAGGATAAGATAGAGGTAGGTGTTTGTTAATAGGTGGTGAAAAAAGGCCTCTGCAGGTTCCGCTAGAAAGCAATTACTAATTAGTAAGTTTAACTATTATAAATCTACAGATTATAGATAAAAGACTGTCTTCTATATGTAAATTCTACTTACCATTTTTATCCTTTAGATCTTCTAAGCCCTCCTACTTGTCACTAATGCCTCCTAAATCTTTTAAAGCTTTAAGGCCTAGCTTTGTTTCCCTTTTAGAGCGAGGATAGTACAGCGCTAAGGATGGCAAGAAAGGACGGCAGTTAAGTCTAAATGAGATTAAGTAACTTGTGAATATATAGAAGCTTAGAGACCAAGCCGTGCATAATATGGATAGTAATATTCTTATTATTCAGGCTAAAGTTCGAACTGTTGTTAGCGCGCTTGCCTCTATAGATAATGAAGGATACCCGATATACACCTAGGCGAAAGAAGAGGAGCAAAAGAAGGTTTCTATGGTCGACGCTCTGGTAGAGAAATATCTATAGATAACCAAATTCGAACGCAGCTGGGTGGCTAAGGTGTTCTTAAGCCTGTATATTAATTGGAAGAATACCTAGAGGCGTAAAAGAGCCAAGGAGTCTGCTCATATTGCTACGCGTATAGATAGTATGTCTGCTTATAGTATATATCTGCCGTAGTAACTAATCCAATGAATTAGAAGCCGCCACTATAATTAAGTTGGATGAGGAAGGCTTTACTGTTAGAGGTCTTTAAGAGGAGCTATGCCGTCATTAGGCCAATACTAGATTAGGACGCGAAAGTCCTAAGCCTATATACGCAGGAGAGCTCTATTGTAGCACCTATAAGGCAATAAAGCCAACGGTCGACTTCAAGCCTTATAGTATACCCGACGAGGAGGACGAATGGGAGCCAACGCAAAGGTATGCGGCTTGTTGGTCACCGCCAGTCGCTTAGAAGGCTGCTAATCCTCATACTACTAGGGTAGTAGGTACTCTAAAGACGACGTGGAAGCGGAAGGTAGTAGAGTCGCGGAAGGTGGTAGAGAACCGTTAAGTACGCGCAGCATAAATACAACAGAAGGCCACTAAGAAGACGAAAACAATGGTTAGAAAGGGCCAAAAATTAGCAGCCTTGCAGGCTAGAGAGGAGCTTGATTGGTTATTTGCGTTAGATAAGAGCATGTAGGGTAGGGTGGGCGGTGGTAGGGTAGGCGGTGGTAGGGTAGTAATGGCGGAGGTGAGGTTGAATTTGTTAGCTGGTTCGCGATGCCTTGGTATTATTTTAAGAATGGTTAATTCCTTGCAAAATGCATTGTTTTTCTTAGTAGGCGCCATATAAATTATATGGCTCGCTTACGGCGCGGGGCATTGCCCGTTTAAAATGTATGCATTTTAAGTATTTGTATGTAAAATGCATATTATTTTAGGTATTTATATAACCAGCTTAATTTATATACGCAAAATACACCTACAGGAAGCTAGAAATAATACGCAAAATATATATTTTATTGTAAAATGCATACTTTTTTAATATATAATGCGGATAAGAGTGGGCCGTAGGGAACGGACTACTTAAGAAGGGCGTCTTTGCGGTTATAACGGAGAGAGACGTTCCGCAAGGCGTCCGTATATTTAACTCGTGCTTTGTTGACGAAATTAAGTACCCTGGTACTGATAAAGCCTTTAAAAAGTTAAGGCTCGTTATATAAGCTTATAACGACAAGGGAAAGGACCTCGTCCTTACGCAATCGCCTACAATTTAACGGGTCAGTCAATGGATTATACTTGCGCTTACGCCGGGACTATAGCAAACCAAACCCATAGCCCTCTACTTACGGGACATCTCGCAAGCCTATGTGCAGTCCAACACCTACCTAAGTAGGGACATCTTTATACGGCTACCGCTCGAGCTTAATCTGCAACTAGGAACAATTTTACGGGTTATAAAACCACTTTATGGAGTGCCGGAAGCTGGAAACTACTGGTTTAAGACATACCACTAGCACCACGTTAGTAAACTTAAGATGGAGCAGTTGACCTATAACCCTTGCCTCCTACATACCCTATTGAACGGCCTTGGCATTGTTGGACTTTAAATAGACAATACCCTCTTTCTAGCGGACCAAACTTTTGCGGACGCGGAAAAGACCGAATTGTAAAAAGCTAAGTTCCTAGTAAAGCCGCAAGAGTAGTTAACTAAGCGGACTCCAATTAAGTTTAATAGAGGCTTAATTATATAAAAGGGCAACTTAATCTAGCTAACTTAGGAACGCCAAGCTTAAAACCTAAAGCCCGTTACGGCAAAGCCTACGGACCTTACCAGTTCCTGTGGAGAGACCCGTAAGACCGTAAATACGAAGGACTAATACGCTGTATAGTGTGCAAGAGGTGCCTATATTGCTATAGTCTGTTAACCTAAATCTGTCTATGACTTATCCTTTGCGGCCTAGGCAGTAGACCTATAAGAAGAAAATGTTAAGTAGCTTAATAAGCGCATCTAATGGCAAATTGATAATGCGATAAGAGGACTTACTTTTGTACCGCTAGACCTAAATTCCATTAGCGTAATGGTATTTACGGACGCCTTCTTTGCCAATAATAGGGACCTGTCATTGCAAATCGGCTTTGTAATTGTACTTACAGACCATAACCAAGACATAAATATACTGTATTGGTCTTTAATTAAATGCAAACAAGTAACCCGCAGTGTACTAGCTTCTGAACTATATGCACTAGCCTATGGCTTTAATATAGCAGCCGTAATTAAATCAACGATCTAGAAGATCCTATAATTGGAGCAGCTACCCCTGGTTTTATACACCGATTTAAAGTCTCTATACGACTGCCTAGTCAAGCTAGGTACGACACAGGAGAAGAGATTTATGGTCGACCTAATGTGCTTACGTTAGGCCTACGAACGACGTAAGATTACGGAGGTCAAATGGATTACCAGCGGAGATAACCCAGCAGACGCCATAACTAAGGCAAAGCCGTGTCAAGCTCTTAAGACCCTAATCAACACAAATAAACTCAACCTAAAAGTCACAGAATGGGTAGAGCGAGACTAATAGAGCATTTACGGTTCAGTTACAGCCCGCTGGAAGGCCGCACGGTTTATTTACGGCCCGTTAAAAGGCTATATAGTTCATTTACGGCCCGTTAAAAGGCCGCATAGTTCATTTTACGGACCGTAAAGCAAGGCTTACGGCTAGCTTGGGGCACCGTTTGGAAGGCAGCCCAGAGGGCACCTTAGGAGGGATTTCCTATGTATTTTCTTACCCCTTTTATGGTTCTATTGAGGCAATTACGGAGGCTATACATAAGTGGTTCCATTTTCCAAGTACCGCTAGTGTATAATTACAGCACCTGTTGTACTAACTACGTGCTTATACGTTTGATACACCAAGTACGCGTTTACGCGTTCGGTATACCCACTCGCTTACGCGTCTGGTGCACTCCTGAAACACTAGCTAGTTAGGGGGGAGGTGCGTTAGTATATAGACTATGCAGCCCACCTTAATAGAACCGACAGTTACCACCGTCTAAATGAGCATACGATACTATACGTATTTCGTGCCCCTAGACACGACTTACTTATACCATTAAATTGGTACCGATATAATCTTAATCACTTAATTAATTAGATCTCTTAAGCTTTCCGTATCTTCTATTAGGATAATTATATCCTAGACTTTTACCTAAGTCCTTGCTTATACTATACTATAATCGCCTTATTATCCCATTTAACCTATATAGTAAGCGTTTAAAACTGCGTTATATAATTAATTGCTAATACCCTTTATATTAGGTTTTAGAGCTTCCTTTCTGCCGTAGTTATTACTTTAGGGTCTCTGAATATTTATATTAACTATTCCGTGAATCTATTTTAGCTAGAGAATATATATTATGCTTCTTAATTAATAGTAGATATTCTATTTACCTATACCTCTATAAGGTAAGGTTTAAACTACTTAAGTACTCTCCCTACTATGAATAGTCCTATATACGCTACTTGGTCTATAACTATAGCTAGCTTTACTCCTTCTTATATAACCTTAAAATGCATCTATATAAGGAATCCCTTAAGTTTTAACTTCTCCTCTAAAAATTGTTTAATAGATAATAACTTAACCTTAGCTACGCTAATATTATTAATCTTATCCTTAAGTATCCTATTATTATCCGTTAATTAATTAACCATTTCTTATAACTGTATAACCATAACTAGTTACGAGTTAGTGTCCCTTATACTGGTGTTATTACTTAAACCTAAAGTAGTTGCTGCCGTCAATAGTATTATAACTAGTACTTTTGGTAACATATTGTTTAACTTTATTAATACCATAACTAGGTAGTAAATATATAATAAAGCCTTATAGGAAATACTACGGTAGACTCGCTAATAAGCTAGGTATATAGGTAAATAAGAAGTTAATAACGTAATAATAACTAGTAAAGTAGTCGCCTAACAAATTAACTCTAATTATATTCTAAGATTTACTACAAAGAAAGGGACTATCTAGATAGGGACTGTAGTCCTTTAAATACACAATATAACTCCTAAGAAAGTCGTTGCTCTATTACTTTATCTGCTCTATTTACTCTATAACGGATCTTATAGATTACATAGAATACACAGATTATATCCTGTAACTTATCATATAACTTAGCTACCCTTTATTCTATAGTTTAACCAGTTTTAGCTTCTCCTGTACTTCCTTTACTAGTCCGTTTATATCCTCTCTTAGTAGTCGTACTACTGCCAATATAAGGTCTGTAATACTTAGCCGTAAGCTAGACTACTAGATAGTAGGACTATATAAGGTCCTTAAGAAGATAAGTAACTTATATAAGGTAAAGCTCTTAGACTTAATAAGGGTTTACCCTATATTCTCGCCTAATAAGCTATAGAAAGCCATAAACGACCTATTACCCAGATAAAGGAATAAGCTCCCCTAACTAATTTAAGTTAATAGCGGTGACGAATAGAAGGTTAATAAAATCCTAGCCTATAAACTAGTACGTAGAACGCTAAAATATGTATTTAATAGAAGGGATACGATCCAGATCTAATCTAGTACCCTACTTAGAACTTTATAGGCTATCCCTAGAAGTTTAAAGAGTTTTATAATTAATACCCAAATGTATCTAGGCCTCTAAAGTACCTAAATAAGTAGACAGAGTACTAGTATAATAAAGATAATAAGCTACTGGAAGAGCGTAAAGATAAGAACGCCTTATAGGTATAATACGGACATATAAAGTCTAAGGGGAGGCTTTTTTAGAAGGGGGGGGATTATATAGTACTAGTAGATTACTGTCAGATTGCCGTTATATAATAGTAAATTACGGTTACGTAATTAGAGGATTATATATAACTTTAAGTGGTACTTCTATTCTTCCCTTTTCCTTTCTTTAGCTTTAGATCTTTGTTTATAGATAATCTAATTGTATAGGCTTGTGTATCCCTCTTACTGTATATATACCTTAATTAACTAAGTTACTAATACTACTAGTTAGGTACTTATAGCAATATTAATCTACAATACCTTTATTATATATACTATTAGTATTTCTTATAGTTTTATAGCGTCCTTAATATATCGAAGTCTATCCTTTACTATATTTTATTTAAAGCCTTTATATAATTTTGCTTGCTTATTATACTATATATACTACTCTTATATATAGTTATTTATCTTCTCCCTTCTCTAAATCTTCCTCAATATCTTTTAATAGTCTATTAGTTTTACTATTTCTAGTTATCATTCTTTAGTTATTATAGTTAGGTTACTCTCTATTAGGTTTATATTTTATAGACCTACTATAATCCTCTTATATTATATAGGCTTTTCGGCTATACTCTATATATTAGTTTTAGAGTAGAATATACTAGACTTAATTAGGAGTAGTTATTTATTTATTAAATAATCGGTAAATATAGTTTACTACTATAGTAGCTTTTAAGAAGTATTTTAGGAGGATATTATATTATTAATATCTATATAATTACCTATATAAACGCCTACATAATTAATTAATTAAACGCTTATATAATTTCCTATGCAATTGTTTATATAAGCTTTATAATTAAGTGCTAGTATAAACGTGCCTATCTATATGCCTATACGTCCGCCTATAGCTCTGCACGAAGCTCTACACGAAGCTCTGCACGAATCTCTGTATAAAGCTCTATACGAAGCTCCGCACAAAGCTCTGCACAAAGCTCTATACAAGCCTCTACTAAAGCTCTCCATAAGGCTTTACCTAATACTTACCCCCATCTGTAAAGCAAATCTATACCCACTAGTAGACCTTAATTATTATTTAAAGCTAGATTATTATTTTAGGTACTCTAGCTGCGGTAAGAAGAGGGTGACGGTAGTTATAGGAGGGGCGCGGCTGCTATAACTTGGGGGCGTTAGACGTAATAATAAGACAATAAATTAGAATTGGGCAAATTGGGCAACGTAGTTCTACCAGGTTTAATTTAATAATTCTAGCTATTAGGAATAACTTAGAGAGCTATAGAAGTTAAGATAATTTGGCTTAAAGTAGGTGTATATTTACCTTAGTAAGCTTAAACTTAATTCTATTAGTGTGGATTTTCAATTAGTCTGCAAGCTGACTAACTATATTTATGCAAAACCACCAGAATTACGTCTAAGCTACATTTCTAAAGTTTCTTAGTATTTTAGACGAAATCTATATTACGGAGGTTGCGGATATTAAAATAACTTAACACTAGTATTTTATATTATTTCTAAAAGTTAATTAATTATATAATAGAATATAGGCTTTTAGAATATATCGTTTTTATTACTTAGGAATTTTTAGGTCTTAAGATTATTTCATTAAAAAAAACGCGTTATTAGTAATTCTGTAACTATATATAACTTTATTAAACGCTAGCTAATATATATAAAACTTATATAGATCTATAATAGATACCTTAAGGTACCTACTATAGTTAGGTAGATATATAATATCTATACTATACTAAATAATTGCCCTCTAAACCTCATTACGTGCTATATACTAAATTAGAGATATTTAAGCTAATCTATAATATTATTAGATAATCTGTATTCTCTAAAGGCGTAGGTTACGTGTATAAGTCACGTACACGGAGCCCGTGCACTGTAAAGTCTCTTTATAGCTCAAAGCCCTAGGGGCTTATTAGAAGATCAATCAACTATTAAGTCAAGATTATTAATTAATTAACCCATTTTATTAATGAACTGCTCTATATGCACTTCGTAATAGTTATAAGCCCAATCCGCCGACTCAAGAAGCTATTTAGCTATTACTTAGTCATTTAAAGAAATTCTACCTCATTATTAGACTCTGACACCTTATTGTCCTTATTGTTAAGGACGCAGATTTTAATAGAAATCCTACCTTAATTGTTACAGGACGATTCTAACACGAGATTCTATAAGATTCTACCTTAATTGTTATAAAACGAGCTTAATAATAAGGACGATCCTAATAATAAGGACAATCCTAATAACAAAATACCATCTTAATTCCTCCTTTGTCTATTAGTTAAATAACTCCACTAATAAGTTTATTAACCACGATTATCCTTAATAAGCCAAAAGACTGGGAGTAATGGCTATAGCCACTCCAAGCCCTCGCGGATTAGCGAATTTGGGCCTATATTAACCTAGATAATATAGTACTTTAATAAGGTCTACTATAAGAACCAGACTATCTAAAAATTATAGATTTTAATAAGAATGTAACCTTATATGCATAGCTCTTAATAAATTAATAGAAAGCGTATAAGAATAGTAAACAGTACTATAACTAGGACATAAAGTATTTCCCAAGACAGGAAGCTTATCTTTAACAGATCCCCACCTAGATTATGTCTATAGTATTAATTTAGAAGAAGCTACTGCTTGACCCTTCCTTAACCGTTAAAGAATGGCTATCTTGGCTAAAAGAGAATATAAAACCTACCTTGTTGTTTATTAGGAAGAAGATACAACACTAGTACACAGAAGCCCTTAAGGGGTTTAAATACTTATCAAAATTAAATTAGTGGTTAGATTAATAGGAACATACAATAGCACTAGGAGAGAAGTATAAGATTCCTCAAATATCTACATCGGGAAAATATCCGCAGGCTGGGTTTCAAGTTGACTTTACTAAGCGCGTTTCGCGTAATTGACATGCAGTTAACCAACTTAACATGCAACTTAACTAACTTAACATGCAACTTAACTAACTTAACACGCAATTAACCAACTTAATATGTAACTTAACTAACTTAACACGTAGTTAACCAACTTGATATATTTAAAAGTTAAACAACACGCAATTAACCTGCAATTAACCAATTTGACATATTTATAAGTTAAATAATACGCAGTTGACCAACTTATACATTCCTTAATATGCAATTGAGGTAATGTAACATATTATTTAAGTTATATGCTAATTACAAGAGGCTCTGCACGAAGCTCTACACGAAGCTCTGCACGAAGCTCTGCACGAAGCTCTGCACGAAGCTCTGCACGAAGCTCTGCACGAAGCTCTGCACGAAGCTCTACACGAAGCTCTGCACGAAGCTCTGCACGAAGCTCTGCACGAAG
>Ga0307507_10010341_pt1 | contig 12083 bp, 6 predicted proteins | sample 7_EM_MG_FD_207223 | JGI IMG/M metagenome (GOLD analysis project Ga0307507, IMG submission 207223) | Populus trichocarpa ectomycorrhiza microbial communities from riparian zone in the Pacific Northwest, United States - 7_EM | ecosystem: Host-associated > Plants > Roots > Unclassified | place... | reverse complement strand
ATTCGTTGTACAATTGGATGGCTATTCAGTTCGCACTTTTGCATCTCGAGTTGACATGGGCGCTCCGTTCCAGTATGTGATTTAAATTCATAAGGCAGAACAGATGTAATGGTTTAGTGAGCCTTCATAGGACAAGTTCTATCTTGTAAAAAAAAAGTGTAGTTGTTAGAGCTTGCTCTAACTCTCTAACTTTGTCTTACTATTTGTTTGACGACATAATCTCGGGAGGAGCTTCCAGTCTACATGTCTTGGCATAAAATGTATCCCTTGCATGACAGTCTTCTGAAGGCCAAGAACAACCATGTTCGTCCAGGTTCTCACGAAACAAAGATAAAAAGCGGCTCTGGTGCACCATATCATGTAGGTCTCCACCTAATTTCCTTCGAAGAAACATTTATATGAGAAATAAGGTACTTTCTTTGCATACACTCTCACCTGAACCATACTCACCCGTTTTGCAAGCAAATGATTTTCGCCGCGCTCCTCCTGGCGGTTTCGGGGGTAATATCCCAGCAGACACCCCTTCAACGATGACACCCCGACTGTCAGCATCTCGGAGTGGGCCCCAGCGCTGCTGATCTCGACGATACCGTAGCCTTGGTGCTCGACTCGTGCCAGGGTCGGGAGTTCCTCAATGGCACCCGTTATAGGCTTCTCAGTTCCGAGTTTACTGCAGATCCGTTGTCTGGATATGATGATAGCGAGAAGACCTCGATCAGTTTCTTTCGAGCAGCCATCTACGATTACTCCCGCGGCTGGAGCATGTGGTGGTACGGCCGACCCCTCGACATCTCGCAAATGTTCTCGTCGGTGTCGAATGTGCAACCTGTTACCAATCGAGAAGAAATCTTGGAGGCCGCTCAACTAGCTGGTCATCGCCTTGACTCGGGTGAGGTCGTGCACGAATCGATGCCCCCAGTCATTACCAGGGAGTTCCCTGATGGAACATCCCATCGTATCCTGAACATTGCGATAACCTCCGGTGAATCGAGCAAGGTATTCGAAGTCAACATGAACAATGGCACCGTGGAAACTCCACGGTTCCTCAACCAGAATAGGGCGACATGTGAGGCTCCCCTGGCCTCGGGATCATATCCGAATCGTAAAGGAAAAACCGGTGCTGCCAACCTCGTCATATCCCAGGGAGGGCAAACTCTCTGGACATTCCAGGCCATCAGACCATCGTCCTCATCTGGGATTGATGGATCAGGAGTCGAATTACGGAACGTGAAATACAAGGGCAAGACTATGTTGTATCGCGCCCACGTACCCATTCTAAATGTCGAATACGAGGAACCAACTTGCGGCCCAGATTACAGGGATTGGCAGTATGCCGAATTCGGGTTCAATTGCAAAGGTACCAATTTGACTAAAGGATTCAGGAAGTGCGATTCGCCAGCCACGACAATACTCGAGACTAACATCGATGGAGGCGATTTCAAAGGCGTGGCAGTCTATGTTGAGGGCAAAGAGGTCGTTCTGAAGTCTGTGCTGTCAGCTGGGTGGTACAAATATGTATCTGAGTGGAGGTTCCAAGTTGATGGGACCCTGACCAGATGGGGTTTTGCCAGAGTGCGCCAGGGAGGCAATTGCGTATGTGCCCCACCATCACCATGTATATTGGAGGTTCGACTTCGACATAGAGACTGCGGGGAAAAACCTTGTCAGGGAGTACAACAACCCACCCATCATCGGCAATTCGAATTATCATGACAAAATCTTCGAGGTCCGGAGACCTAAGGACTATTCTCGGCGTAGACATTGGGAGATATCGAATACGAGGACGAAGCGCACATATGCGTTGATTCCAGGTCGTAGTGACGGGACAAGCACAGATTTCGGCATGGGAGACGTGTGGATCTTGCAGTATCATAACACCGAGTTGGATGATGGGTCCCCCGAATCAAAGGCACACCTAGACAAGTTCTTGACTGGCGAAAGTGTAATGGACAAAGACGTGGTTATCTGGTACGGTGCTCATTTCCGACACGTCCAACACCATCACGATGCCAGTGGCGATGGCGATGGCCCAGCCACCCACGTTGTTTGCCCCGATATCCGTCCCATCAAGTGGTAGATTGTCTTCAATCAAGCCTAATTTTCAAATAAATACCTGTCTGTACTTTGTAACGTTTCTAGGAAAGTGTCCAATCAAGTGTTGTTCAATTCGGTAGTACTTGTGCATGAAATATAAAATCTATATGGACATGTGTGATGATAAAATACAATGTTAAAGAGCCATAATTAAATATCACGAGGTTACAATATGTCAAGGTATCATAAACATAGGTATAACAGTCGACAGCAGGATAGCAGGAACAGTAAATCAAGGATTGGAGGTTTCGTGGCGTTTTGCTGCGCTTCGATGCTTTGTTAGCGTACGTCGGGGACGTTGCTTGTCTTCTGGTACGTCTTCATCAGTGTCGAATACCACACCAGGACGGGGTCGCTTGCGCTTAGGCCGTGAATGAACACGGTCTTCTCCTTTACTGATCCAGTCCTTCGTCGCTTTCCAGGTATCTCTCGTAGGTGGTGGAGGTAACGGTGTCGAGCTACGCATGGAAACATTAGGTGAGCCTATAATAGTACTCGGCTGAGGGTGTGGTGAATATCAAGAAATTTCACGATAAGGAAAACTTACTGCAGTTCCGTTCCGGGCTTCCATTGAAGCTCCAGACACTGATCGCTTCATCCTGTGAGACACGTAATTGAAGGGCGCAACGACTGCTTCGCCTTTTGGGACAGGAAACGACACGGGGTGGGTCTTACTTGGGTCTTTGAGATTCAAGTTGCGCTGAAGAGGTGTTCCAACACCACTTGACGGGCTCGAGTTCGGTGTCTTCGAGGATGCCCCTGGATGCAAAGCTTGGTATGATTGCGCAGGTGTTGTTTGTGAAGGTGGCAACTTAAATCGACGAATTTTCTTGCCATTTCGTGGGTTGACGGATTCGGCGTTCGACTGCCTGGAGTCTGTCTGCTTCAAAGCTAGTGAAGGTGTAAACGAGGCAGGGGTCATGAGAATCGTTTCCTGCGAACCTGATAAGACATGCTTATCGGAAGGAACGTGCCCCATATCGGATTTGCCTTGTGCGAGGCCTTGGTTTGCATAGTGGTCTGGGGGAGTGGCGGAGCCTGGCAATTCCTGGACCGGATTTTCAAGTATCGCCAACGAGGTTGGTAGAGATACAGAATGCTGATGACGTCCCTGGGCGTGCTGCAAAGGCTGTTGAACAAGCCGAGATGTTATCGTGGTGCCTCGTTGGGATTCGGGGATCCTGTGATTTGGGTTAGGCTCTTGGCCCATAATACGACTACCCTGGGGTGCATGCGCTACGTTGGAATTTTCTTTTTTCTTCCTTTGGTCGTAGTCCACTTGATCACTAGTCCGAGCTAATTTAACACGAGACACGTCTACCACAGTCCGTAGTTGGTGGTGTTCCCGAAGTGGAGGTATGTCCCCGCTCGAACTCTTCCTATGTGATGGGCGACCAATCGGTACAGCTTCTTTCATTTTCTGTTCCACGTCTTGTCTATGGCGCTCGGGTGGAGTCTCGTGGGGTTTTGACTGAATGCTTGGAGTTATACCTAAATGAACAGTGTTTCCCTCTTTGGGGTAACCATTATCCAAGGCTTGAGTAGAGAGCTGTGCCATAGGTGCCGCCTGAGGGGAAGAAAGCAACTCTGCGAGAACTGGATGTTGAATCTTGGTCTGCGGAACATCCGAGTTAGGCTCTGCCTGATATCCGATGACAGGTAGTTGCTGCGTAGATAACTTCGAAGAGCGCAATTGATTTGTGCTGTCCTGCCTTGACGAAACGTCAGGGACTACAGCATGGGCATCTTGTCTCGAAACGCGTTCGTCATTGATGACCGCTGTCACTTTCTTGGATGACGGTTTCCTTTTCCCGGGTTCATCGGCATCTCTGAGCAGAACTCTTAGAGAGGGGTCAGCCTTCTTAATCCTGGGTGACTCCCTATTTGACAACCTCTTTTTCGCCTGTTCGTCGGAACGAACTTTTGTAGAGGCGGCGAAAGATGGTGGAACATCTTCAACTTTTAGCAACTTAGTCTCCGGGGATTCGTTGTGTTGGTTTCGCGGCTGGGATTTGACATTGCTCACTGCTGGACCTTTGCCAAATGATGCCTTCGGTCTGACCTCCAATGTTTGTGATGACCGGGGCATGGTCGGAACTGACGTAACAGCAGTTGCTTCAGGTGCTCCGGAAAGAATAGGTGTTCTGGAGCTCAGGGACACTTCCATGCCTTGTTTTATACCATCCACACCTAAAGGATGACGGTTTTTGATTTGAGGAGCAATTTCCACTGGCGTCAGGCTAGACTCCAGAGCTGTCGAAACGGTTGCGTGTTGTATAGAGGGTGCATGACAGACGGATTGAGGCGGGATCGTTTCGGAGGAAGGCACAGGATGCTCAACATTGTAAGTCTGTGAGTTCGGGTTATGATTGAAATGTTTCCCGGGACCCTCCACATTGATCGGTAAGGGAGAATGTGCAGGCGTTGGAGTGTTGACGACCGATTGTCTCGCCAAAAAAATATCTTTCTTTAAACTAGAAAGTGCATTTACACTAACCGCACCGGAGAACGACAGTGCATCAACTTTTTTATTGGAGGTATCCGTGACCAGGGGGACAACTTCTTTTTGTCGTGTTCCAGGATTAAAGTCGGGAGAAGGAACTTTGGAGCTCCACATATGTGTTTCTGCGGTTTGGGGCAGCAATGAGCGTTTCGGACTCCTGTCAATCGGCCTAGCTGGCATGCCATTAGGATCTGATACTTGTAAAGGCTCTGATCCAAGGGGCTGTATGCCAACAAGAGGTGTATGAAGAGGACCAGGTGTTCTATTGTGATTCATCTTGGGACCACTAACCATCGACAGTCGCATGTTCGACGTCACAGCCTGGTTTTGATACTGAGCATCCTGGCGTGGAATCCGCTCCTCCGAAATTGCTTCGTTCGGACCCTTCTTCCAACTAATGCGGGTAGGAGGCCGACCACTAGACCCTTCGCCCTGCAGTGAAGCAACATTGGTCTGATCCAAAGGTTGTGAATCAAGAAGCTTATTGTTGTGGTGATTGTTTGAATCGTTCCTTCTGAAGCCAGAGCTCATATTCTGACGACTGATTGCAAAATCGACCTGTTCCTTGTCGCTGGCTGCCTGAGTATGATTGCTCGACGCAGCTGTCTTACCGACTTGCCGTGGAGGGGCGTCAGGTGTCGGCTGGCTTGAATTGTCACGACCAACGTAAACCGTGCGTCCTAGTTCGGTGGAATCTCGCATCTGGTTGTGAGTGTCTACCACTGGAGTTGTAAACGACACTTGGGTGCTTGGAGTGGGGCCCAACGGAGCCATGCCAGTCAGAACATCGGGTCCTCCTCCATGATGCGTTGAAGGCCTCTCTGTCTTTTCATGAACTTCGGTTCCAGCCTGAGTGGTGGCGTCTTGTGAGACGAGCCCAACAACACGTGTGGAATTGTGTGGATCAGCCCAAGTGGTATTGTCAAGTTTTGAAGGTTCAACATTGTGATATCGAACCTTCCTATGCACAACCCGCGCTTCAGCAAAGGAAGGAACCGAATGGTCACCAGGGACATCAAGTGGATGATGAGGATCAAATTTGTTCAGTTCGACTCCAGTTGGGGGGTGTTGTTCCATGATCTGCCCTGCGTAGGCCATATTCTCTGAGGGTATTGGAACGAATTGATGTTTTTCAGCCTTATACAAAACCAAAACGAAAAAAAATAATCAATGTTTTGTTGAATGACAAGGAAAAATAATTACCACGCTTTCGTCCTTTTTAGGCAAGAGTGGAGAATCGGCCTTGGATCCACGAGTTGCAACGCTTCGATCTCGATTCGGCGTTGGTGGCACTGCAAGCAAGGTCATTTGCGCAGACGCACTCGATTGGGGTACGCGTATATGTGGTGAGGCATTCACCGAAGGAGCAGAAAAGGGACCAGTAAATGTTTCAGAAGGAGGAAGAGAGGCAGACTCCCGGTTATGTGGAGACAGAAAGGCATTCGTAGGAGGCCGAAAAGGATTTGGTTTTTGAGAGGAAGGGTCAGTTGAAACTGTAGGACAGTTTCCATATGATGATGGTGGTCGAACCTGTGATGCAGGGGTTTGAGTAGCAGGGGTCATAAAGACTGTAGTCGAATTATTGGTGGAGTCTCTCAGTTGAAAATTCATAGGATGAACTTGAGCACCTGGTGGGGGCATAGAAGCCAGGGCTTGTGTACGTGGATCCACACTCGGAGTGGTAGACGAGACGGTCGCGGAATTGGAGGTGGGGAGTACGGAAATTGCAAGGTTGGGTATTGGAGTAACTGAAGATATCCACGTCCTCTTGGCTACATCAGTAGTCGTCAAAGGACGAGTGTTTCCAACTAGAGGATCCTGATGTCTTTCAACATCCATTGATACCGACGGGGGGGTATTCTGGACTTGAGGAAGTGCGGTGCGGGGTACTTTTTCCTCCAGTTGCATCGGTGTGGGGTGTGCATCGGTTGGCAGTCTCAGATTGATTAGTGAAGGAGTAGCTGCGTCTGCAGTCGTTTTCTTTCCCTTATGAGCATCCATCTGTCTCATGAATGGTACCTGTGCCTCTTTAGATAATTCTTCCAAAGAGGGATTCAGTAAAGTTTTCGAAACCATGCCATCGACTGGACGAAATTGAGTGTGTCTTGCTTCTTGGGCGGTGTTTAACCACGATTTGAGGACCGTATTAACGGGCACGTCGTTGGCGACATTTTGTGCCCTCGAGTCTTCAGAATGGACTTTCACATGCGACGACGGTTGAACATCCTTCTGAATCAGGGATAAGCGACAAAAATTGGTACGCGTCAAGATACACATACCAATTGTGCAACAGCATTCTGGGTTTGAGACGGTCCAATTTGCACGGGATTTATCGTTTGCACAAAGGATACACGCGAAGGGGGACGGGACTTGTGGAAAATCAAGTTATCGCAATGAATAGCGGATCAGAATGTGTACAGACCTCTGTCGCTTTCAAAGGCTCAGCGTCTTCCCGGTTGAATTTCGACCGATTCTTAAGACAAAAATATGTCAAAAGCGAAACAAGACGGAAATAAGCTCACAATTTCTCTCCTCGCAAGTTCATTTTCATGAGGTATCCCAAAATTAACCAGGTTGGAGGCCGGAGGAAGTGCATGTCGGCCAGTTAGAGTGTCAATCGAGGCGAGGGGTATCGGCACCGCTCGAGGTGTGGCATACGAGTTGATTGGAGGCTGGTTGAGTTGAAACTCATTGCCGAGCTCTGGAATATTGTCCTGACGAGACTGGTGTGCCTGCCATCTGTTAGCGACAGGAAGACTAATTTAACCTCTTACATACCTTTTCAGCGACTGTTCGGTCGTGTTTAGACCCAGGGACAGGCGGATCTACAGAATCATCAGAACTGTCTCCCCACCCATCTGCAACAGGAGGACGTTCATGACGGGGATGCTTGAACGTCCTGGGACCAAGGGTTTGCTGGTCATCAGAGAGCCTTCCAAGTTTACGGAGTTCACGATCCCAACCTGTTTTGTTTCGAAGACGGTCTTGATTTCCATCCATGGTTTCTGCACGAACTTTGACTTGCCGGTAGTGCTCTTGACCTTGACGTGGGTCTTTGAAGGCCTTCTCTTTGCGATTCTCTCCGCCAACAGGTTTGACCTCAGCGGTCTTGAGGCCTTTGATAACCCCTTCTGCCCTATCGGAATCCCGATGAGATGGATCGACTCCATTGTCTAAGTCTCTTGGTTTGAGATCTACAATGCTTTGCTTTGCCATGATGACCTGTTTCTCCCTTTCACGGCCTTCGTGTCGCATGCCTTCGCGGTCGTGCTCTTCCTGGTCTTCTCGTTCTCGTTCTCGAGCTCTGTTGCGAGCCATTTCCCTCTTTCCTCGGTCTTTTCCCCTTCTTTCCTTTTCTCTTTGTTGTTCAAGCTCCTTCTGTCTTTCCTGTTCCAGCTCCTTCAGCCTCTCTTTTTCGAGGTCTTTCAGGCGCTGGAGCTCTTTCTGTTTCTCGTGTTCGCGTCCCCTTTCTCTCTCGATCTCCTTCTGTCTTTCCTGTTCCCTCTCCTCTTTCTGGCTTTCTCGTTCCCGTTCTCTTTCGAGTTCCACCAGCCTTTCCCGTTCCCGTTCCCTCTCCTTCTGCCTTTGTCGTTCCCGCTCCCTCTCCTCCCTTAGTCTCTCCCGTTCTAGGTCCTTCTGTCTTTCTCTTTCCTTCTCAAACTCCTTCTGCTTCTCCCGTTCCAGCTCTTCCAATCTTTCCCTTTCTCTCTCCTTTATCCTCTGCCGTTCTAGCTCTTTCTGTCTCTCTGTTTCTTTTTCTCTCTCGTTTTCCAACTCCCTCTGGCGCTCCCGCTCTCTTTCGAGCTCCATCAGCCTGTCTCGATCCCGTTCCTCCTTTAGTCTTTGCCGTTCCAGCTCTCTCTGTCGTTCCCTTTCCCTTTCAACCTCCCGATCCCGTTCCTCCTTTAGCCTCTGCCGTTCCAGCTGTCTCTCTTTTTCCTTCTCAAACTCCCTTTCCCTCTCCTCCTTTTGCCTTTGTCGTTCCAGCTGTCTCTCTCTTTCCTTTTCGAGCTCACGTTCCCTCTCCTCCTTTTGCCTCTGCCGTTCCAGCTGTCTCTCTCTTTCCTTTTCAACCTCCCGATCCCTCTCCTCCTTTAGCCTCTGCCGTTCCAGCTGTCTCTCTTTTTCCTTCTCAAACTCCCTTTCCCTCTCCTCCCTTAGTCTTTGCCGTTCCAGCTCTCTCTCTCTCTCTCTATCCTTTTCGAGCTCTCGTTCCCTCTCCTCCTTTAGCCTTTGCCGTTCCAACTCTCTCTGTCTTTCTCTTTCCTTTTCAGCCTCCTGATCTCTCTCCTCCTTTAGCCTCTGTCTCTCGAGCTGTCTCTCTCTTTCCCTTTCAACCTCCCGATCCCTCTGCTCCTTTAGCCTCTGCCGTTCCAGCTGTCTTTCTCTTTCCTTTTCAACCTCCCGATCTCTCTCCTCCTTTTGTCTTTGCCGTTCCAGCTGTCTCTCTCTTTCCTTTTCAAACTCCCTTTCTCTCTCCTCCTTTTGCCTCTGTCGCTCCAGCTGTCTCTCTCTTTCCTTTTCAACCTCCCGATCCCTCTCTTCCTTTTGCCTCTGCCGTTCCAGCTCTCTCTGTCTTTCCTTTTCAACCTCCCGATCTCTCTCTTCCTTTAGTCTCTGCCGTTCCAGCTCTCTCTGTCTTTCCTTTTCAACCTCCCGATCCCTCTCCTCCTTTAGCCTCTGCCGTTCCAGCTGTCTCTCTTTTTCCTTCTCAAACTCCCTCTCCTCCTTTAGCCTCTGCCGTTCCAGCTGTCTCTCTCTTTCCTTCTCAAACTCCCTTTCCCTCTCCTCCTTTAGCCTCTGCCGTTCCAGCTGTCTCTCTCTTTCCTTCTCAAACTCCCTTTCCCTCTCCTCCTTTAGCCTCTGCCGTTCCAGCTGTCTCTCTCTTTCCTTTTCAAACTCCCTTTCCCTCTCCTCTCTCAGCCTCTGCCGTTCCAGCTCTCTCTGTTTTTCTCTTTCCTTTTCGAGCTCACGTTCCCTCTCCTCCCTTAGTCTTTGTTGTTCCAGCTCTCTTTCCTTTTCGAGCTCCCGTTCCCTCTCCTCCCTCAGTCTCTGCCGTTCCAGCTCTCTCTGTCTCTCTCTCTCTCTTTCCCTCTCCTTTTCCAACTCCCTCTGACGTTCCCGCCCCCGTTCTTTTTCGAGTTCCATCAGCCTTTCCCGTTCCTTTTCTTTTTCCTTCTGCATCAGTCGTTCCCGTTCTCTCTCCTCCCTTAATCTCTCCCGTTCCACTTCTTTTAGTCTCTCTATTTCCTTTTCAAACTGCCTCTGCCGTTCCAGTTCCATATCTTTTTGTTTATCTCTTTCTTTTTCCCTTTCCTTTTCCAACTCCCTCTGCTTCTCCCGTTGTCTCTCGTCTTTCTGCCTCTGACGTTCCCGCTCCCGTTCTTCTCTTTGTCTCTGTCGCTCCTCCTCTGTCTGCCTTTCCCGATCCAATTCCTTCTGCCTCTCTCTCTGCCTTTCTTTCTCAAGCTCCTTTTCAAGTTCGTTTTGCCTCTCTCGTTCACGTTCGTTCTCCATTTCTTGCTGTCTTACCCGCTCTCGCTCCCGCTCCTGCTCCTCCCTCTGTTGTCTTTCAGCCTTCTGTCTTTCACGTTCTTTCTCATACTCCCTTTGGTGACTCTCCCGCTCTCTTTGACGCAGTTTGTCCTTTTCCCTTTCTCTGATCCCCTCGGGTTCGCTTTCCCTGGCTTTGTCTCGAGGTCTTTGGCTAGTGACGTGCCGATCACGGGTAGTACCATAGTCTTCGCGAAACTGCTCTCTTGTGACCCTGAACCTATCTTCGTCAACTTCCCTTGACTCTTTTGCCTTCGAAGTCTCCGTTCGAATGCCATACCTCGCATCTGGTTTACCTTCATTACGATACCGGCGTCTCTCTTCTTCCTGGAAAGGTTCTCGATATCGATCGTCCAAAGGTCCTGGCTGTTTCGATGGCTGTGGTGGAGGCCATAACTCCGTCCGATGCTTTGGTGCAAGTTCGTTCCTTGAGGGCACACGGCTGAAACCCTTGGGATGATCCTCTCGCTCGTGAGAAAAGGTGGGTGGATACACTGGCCGAGGTGGTTCATTGTAATCGCGATGTCTGGAAGACGATGGTCGGGGTGGGAGGAAATTTGTCTGAGGCACGGTATGAGTCCTAGTAGCTGGAAATATTGACTTCTCAACAGAAGGACCAGGAGTGGATATAGAAACAGCGGGCTTGTCTTCCACAGCACTTGGTCGTAGATTAGCTGCACTTTCAGCACGACCCGATGTTCGAATATCGCGCGTATTATCCGTTTGAATAGGTACTTGTCTAGTTGCACTTCGCTCGTGAGTTGATCCTGAGATCCAAAACTTGAATTTGGAATTGCCCGTCTGGGTGTCATGTTTACGTGAGAAGATATTTTTCATGCAGATGTCGAGAAAAGTCTAAGGGTGTGGCTGTCAAGTTTGGTGTTAGAATACCATAAAAGCTGAAGGCAAGAGTTACGGACTCGGCGAGGTTATAACAGCGTTCTGTCGACATGAGGCAGTTGAAACGAACACAACCCGGCATCCACTTCAGATATTGCCTTTTGTGGTCGCCATGCGTGATTTGTGTGTACTCGGCCCTTCAATTGCGCAGTAATAATTAAAACGCGGTACAGTAATACTCATAGAGGTAAAATACAGAGTAAAGTAGATGTTTGCCAATACCGCAAGGAAGAAGAGGAGTCCATCACCATCCAGTCTCCCAACGGTTCCAATGGCCAGTCCAGGAAAAAGCTGGCTTGCGCAGTTTCAAAACGAGACTGCGAGAGCCGTCTGCAAGTTCCTGGTTGATATTACACGATTTTGACTCATTACAAGACAGTCGAATAGCCTGTAAGGCTACCAGAAACCAAAGGTATCCCTGTCGAGACAATTTAAGGATCGTGTGCAGTAAGTAAGAAAGAGGTCAAAGCAAAGATTATCTCTTCAAATTAAAACATAATGTGTGGCAATTGATCATGACTGGGACTCAAGAGAGAGACGGATGTTGACTTTCAAGAAATTAGTAATAGTATAGCCTTCGTTCCGTTTGTGCATGTTTTCTTATCATGCGTCCGGCATCTACCGAAGCAGTCCAAGTCAGCAAGCACTGGCAACCTCCACTGTTGGGGTCTTCATAGAACGAGCTTTTGAATTTCGCGCTGTTTCAAATCTGCGACTGTAAAACCCACATATTTTGTCAGGCATAAATCCTCGATTCTAAGGGCTCTTTACCTCGAACTTTTTTTTTGGAGAAATGGTGTGTCTTAATTGTCTTTCACGATTTCTATTACACATCCGATCTACAATTTAGAGCGAAACGATGGATGGACTTGACGAGAAGCAGAACGGCGCCCCAGCTATGGAAGTAGATGACATAGTTTCTGTGAGAGATCGTGAGCGTCTTTTCTGGGTTTGTATCGTTCGTGGTTGCTCATCGTGGTCGCTTCCAAAGATGAAGCTTTTGCCGCGAAGCACATGCCCGACCTGGGGCATG
>Ga0307507_10010340_pt1 | contig 12083 bp, 12 predicted proteins | sample 7_EM_MG_FD_207223 | JGI IMG/M metagenome (GOLD analysis project Ga0307507, IMG submission 207223) | Populus trichocarpa ectomycorrhiza microbial communities from riparian zone in the Pacific Northwest, United States - 7_EM | ecosystem: Host-associated > Plants > Roots > Unclassified | place... | reverse complement strand
TGTTTTCATGGAGAAAAATGCAAAAAAAAAAAAAAATGTGGCAGTGAGAAAAATCTTTAACCTCATATCTCTACAATGGGAGCAATTCAGAACATAATTCAAACAGATTTGGAAAGGTACAGTACAGGGCTACAACTTTTGTTTTTTTGACCATTTTTGGAAATAGTCATGTGACCACCTTTCCAACACCCACCAGATGGGCCCTGACAGGTATGACTTGTTTTTATTCTTCAAATCAAGTGATATTTTCTTTTTGGAGTATATATAGAGGAGCCTGAAAACATCATCCAACAATATTGACCATTATTTACACTTTTTTCTGATTTTTTCCCTATTTTACAGCTATTTTTTTATCTAAAAGTGAAAATATTTCAATATTTAGAAGTGCACACTGCTGAAGCCATCACCTGATATTCTCATCAACAATGAGCACCATCTCTGCTTTTTTTTCCTATTTTTTTCTGGTATTTTATCGCTATTTTTCATTTCTAAAAGTGCGCATTTCCTTTTTGGGAAATGCGCCCTAGACCCTGAAAACAGTACCCCAACATCACCACAAACAGTGAATACCATCCCAGTTTTTTCTCTAATTTTTCTGCTATTTTATTGCCATTTTTCATTTGTAGAAGTGCGCATTTCCTTATTTGGAAGTGCGCCCTGGACCCTGAAAAATGTGCCCAACATCGCCACCAACAGTGAGCAACACCCCCAGCTCATCATTCCAAGCAGCAGACCTATGAAATGCTAATGATATTGGGCTAGGCAAGTAATGAAATAATGAAATTGACCTGGTATATTAATGAAATACTAATGATATTGGGCTAGGCAAGTAATGAAATAGTAATGAAATCAGCCTGGTATAGCAATGAAATACTAATGATATTGGGCTAGGCAAGTAATGAAATAGTAATGAAATCAGCCTGGTATAGCAATGAAATACTAATGATATTGGGCCAGGCAAGTAATGAAATAGTAATGAAATCAGCCTTGTACAACAATGAAATACAAATGATATTGGGCTAGGGAGATATGAGATGACAATGAAATAGGGCTGGGAGAAATGAAATAAAGAAATGAAATGGCCTGGTACTACAATGATATACACATCATTTCTGTAGCCTAAGCTTCTCATATCATAATTTTAGTTGGCAGGAAATAAATGACTGTGCAGGCAACTGCCAGGATTTTATCATAAAAGTGGTAGGTACCACTCAGTCAAATCCAGGCTTGGGATACGTGTCTGTCTTCATTTTCCCATGTCGACGTCATCCACTTCTTCAATTTTTGTACAATGGTTGAGGTTGAGTGTAGCTGTGTTGCGAGGGGTGCCCAGGATGCAAAGAGGAATAAGAATAGAAGGGCCCTGCTGAGATCTGTCTGTTTTATCGCCATCACCGTCTTGCCAAATTCGCATGTTCATTGATCCTTGACGAGTATATTGAATCAAGGTGGAATACCACTGAAGCCAGGGTTGACCCAGTATGATTTCTTGTTTTCTGGTGCCTTCTTTGCTGACGACCATGTGATGGTCGAATTGTCACCCAGAAATCTTGATTTCAGCATCTCAGACACAACCGCCAAGAGGGACAGGTCACCCATTAATCCCTTTGAGAGACCATCATGTCCCATCAAGATCTATCGCTAAGTTTGTCCTGTCATAAAATTCTTGAGCTATCAAATTCAGTTCAGAACCTGTGTCAATCATAAAAACTGCTTCAAGTCTGGCAAACTTTCCCCAAAAATGACCAGTAACCATCACAAAAAGTGGCTGTGGAGTTAAATGATTTTTTACTGCTGAAGCATAGTGTATCAGAATATCTTCCTTCAATTCTGTGGATTCATCAAATTCAAGGCCAACACGCAACTCAACAAAACTAGAATTAACAAAGGACTCAGCTTCTGGAAGAGAACAGTAGAAATCCTCATCATCTGAATCATATCCCCCAGTCAATTCTGAATATGAAATCACTTCTTATACCCAATCAGCCTCTTCAAGTACCTCCACAACATTTGCGACTATGGGTTTTAAAATGTATTCTCAATGTGTCTTCATCAGGTTGCTGACTGATTTTTGCAGAAAGGCTGAAATTGCCAGAAGCTTTCCAAGTTCAAGATGAACCATAGTCTTGTTAACCTTTTCTTGAACAATTTGATCTAGATCGTACATTTCTTGAATGTCCAATGTGAAATGATACGAAGGAGCTGACTTAGCTTTAGTATTTGCATCTTTCATCTCAACATCTTTAGCTTTCGATGGTGTTACATGACAGTTTTTGAAAGCATCTTCTGTGTTGACTGTGGGAGGCTGTAAGTTGAAAGCTTGAGGTGTTGACTGAATTGTGGGGGGTCGTAAATTAAAGGCCTGAGGTGTTGATTGAATAGGAGTGTTCACCAGCCTAAGGTTACTAAGCATAGGAATGGGGGTTTTATTCTGATTCTCTTTTGGCTTAGGATTGGACTTAGCTTTGGTTTGTCTCCTCTCTGGGTGCTTGATAGGGTCGAAATGAGTTTCTTTGTCTTTTTGAGATCAAGTTACAGCTAATGTCAAAGAGGGGGATGCCATCTGCCATTCAGGCACAATGGAATAAGGCAATGCATTGAAGACTTCAGAGGATAGAACCTCTTCTCCATCAAATAACAGACCAGCATAGTTGGCCATATGGGGAGGTAGGTCTCTAGAAGCCTCCTGGGCCTTACCTTTTGAATGACTTGAAGTGGCGGTTGTTCCCATAAGACCTTTGCTACTCCACCATCACTCCCAAAAGCTCAAGGAAGTTCAGACCCATCAGGGCATGCTAACCTACCAAGAGGGGTGTAAGTGACTAAACCTTCTTTAATACATACCTCAACTTCTGGACAGAACTTTATGCCAAGACAGTGCATAGTCTTATTACAAAAGAAACATCTGGCTTCCCTCATGATTTGTTGGTTAGTCAGATTAGGGTTCAGAGTGATATTGACTGAGCATAAAAACTCAGTGTGAGCAAGTCTTAAATCCTCCATCTGTTTAGCAAGTCAGTCTACTGGACTGAGGTCCACCAGTTCAACTATAGGCGCTGCAGGGATGGTCTTCTTGAAAGCCACCTTTTTCGAAGGCTTCTTCTTTTTCTTCATCAAGACCACTTTGTCAATGTCTTCATCGGAATCACTTGAACTCAAGTCTGAATCACTTGAATGTAGGTCAATGCCTATGTATGTGGTCTTTGTGTCCAGGTCTTCATTGTCAAACTCTGTCCTTAACAAGCTAAGGAGGGTTGTTGTTGTCAGAGGCAATGAAGTCTTGAGATTGGCAGCCAGTATATGTTTCTTGATTCGAGAACGTAAAGACATCAGGATTCCTCTGTAAAAACAAAGATGAACTTCATTAGCTAACATCTTGTTCAGAGCTAAATCAGCTGATAAGGCTGTAAAATCCTGGTAATACTTGTCCACCTCTTTGTGAGAAGTTAAGACATCTGACTCTCCATGTTTGGAGCACCATTGGCACAACTGATCTGGGGAGTTGAGAGGGATGGAATCATTCGACCCATAAAGATCGTCCAAATACACCCTCACTGCAACCCAGTCGTCTCCAGACTGTAACAAAGATGAACCAATAACCATCTGAACTTTTGAATGACAATATCTGAGAACATAACCAGGTAAAGGCATATGTGAAACTTGGGCACTGTCCGCATGTTGTTCAAGTGCATCTAAAAAATCCGAAACACACTTTCCCTTGAACTTGGGAGCTCCTGGCATTCCCGGAGTAGGCATAGGTACACCCAGCATAGCATTGAGGCTAGTATCAGAAGAAGAGATGACTGGTCATACTGAAGACAAAGAATGAAGTTCATTGGTAGGACTCATGATGAATATTTAAGGAAAAAATTTAAAATGAAAGAAGGGTAATTGAAGAAGGGACTTAGCATATGCACAGATGACAAATTGAGAGTAATGCGATGGTTGTGCACAGGACTATCACAATGAATATATGCACCTGAAAACAGTATTCAGCACAAAAATGATGAGGATAACTGTACCAATGCAAATCAGGAGATTTATTATGTGTATGCACCTAAAAACTGAGTTTTCAGCGCAAGGACAAAGATATAGAACATACCAAACAAGATTCTGATTCTTGGTGAAGAAGTAGAACAGAAAACCAATCCCCTGTCTCGGTCACCACTGTAGAAGAATGAAAGTTCTCAGCAGGAGACAGAAATCTGGTTGTCTACTTCAGAAGGAAGAACAAGGAGTAAAAAGAGAAAAAAAGAACACAAAAGAGTGAACGGATCTGGTACTCAGTGGCAGACAGCCAGCATAGCATGCACATATTGTATGGGAATCTTGAGGGCAGACATTTAAAGGCATGTGGTGATAAAGTGGTGTGAGAATACATGTCGAATACATTGAGAGTCTTTAAGTTTGAAGTCGTAGGTGTTCTTGAAGATACTTGAAAACTTGAATTCTTGGAGTGAGGAAAAACCTTTTGAGAGGGAAGAATAATCTCCATTCATGAGGTGGGAGGACACCTTTAAATACAAAAATGAACAATCACAAGACATCTGCACATTCTCATGTGTTGCCTTTCTCGAAGAACTCTAATTAAAAATAGAAGAAAAGAAGTCAAGTGAATAAAAATAAATGTTGACACATCCTGTCAAATTCCTCCACCCAACTGTTGAACTAGGAATTGCTTGGGGAGCTATTGATGCTGTGAGAGGCCAATTTATGTGCATGACTGCCCCCTTCAGTGCGGGCTTTGTAGCTGTAAACGCTTCGACCCTACCGTCTAGTTCTCAAGTCTGGCTTTGGTCTCAAAAAGGAGTTGTCATAAGTAATTCATGAAGCAAAATAAAAATAAAAATAAAATAAAATAAAATAAAATAAAAAGAAAAGAAAAGAATCTCAAACATTTAGATAAAAACCCAAACCGATGTGCTAAGAAACTCGAACATGCATTCCAGACGAATTGATTTAAAACCTTTCGTGGCTTCTAAAAAAAAGACTGCAAAAATCTAAACATGTGAGAAATCAAAGAAAAAGACAAGTGGCATGAGTAGACCACTCCACACTTCCACACTGGATAGAAATGAAATGGCCCTAGGAGAGCAATGAAATATAGTCCTGGGTAGAAATGAAATGGCTCATATTTCATTTCATTCTTTTAGTTGGCTGCAAATAAATGACTGTGCAGGCACTTGCCTATTTTTTATGATATAAGTGGTAGCTACCGCTCTCATCATCCTCTATCCTTTATCTGCCACATTAGCATGATGACGACGATGCCTACCCCCCTCACCGGTGACAACAACAACAACCATTGAAAGAGATGGATGATGGTGACGACAATGTATTGTTGTCATCGCCATCATCTCTTGTTGTTCTTGTTGTCACCAGTCTCACTGTCACTGCCAGTGTTTTGTCAATTACACAGAACAGCTGCAATAACAATGATGGTTTTTATTTTTTTGTTTTGCTCATAGACAGTTTAGTTTTGGTTCAATGTCAGTAGTTATCATAATGTACATTGTAATTAGATTGTACAATAAAATAAAACTTTTATTTGTATAATAACAGTGTAAAGATGATGATTGCTGTGTCAAAATGCCCTTTTTCAAGAGAAGTGGCTGTGTCTGTGTTCAAGGCTGTAAAGATATGCGAAATTCAAACAATTCTGCATGGCCTCCATCTCCAAACTTATGGCTGCAGCTGTGTTGTTGTTGTAATAAGCTGTTCACAAGGCTATGTAATAACATTAGTATATAACAAACCAATTTTCATCGAAATCCTGCTTTTCATTGAAATACTTCTTTTCACCAAAATCCTACATGGCTTCCACCTCTGCTCATAGTCTCCAACCAAGAACTGAACCCAAATCCTACAAAGGTGCCTTTGGAGCCCCTGCAGCCTGTCCTAGATCCTGTAAGAATGCCTGTGGAGCCCCTGCACCCCGTTCTTCTCTTCTCCTGGAATGTTCAAATATCACAAAGGAGTCCAGAGGAAAGAAGGCCATCAAATTCACCAGAACTGATAGCTTACTTTTTATGACTGATGGTGATAGGCTGCCTTCTGTGGTTGTGAGTGGTCTCATTTCATTTCTATTTATCTTGCTCATGAATTACTCAGTGGTGCAGTGGATGCAGAGATGGTGGTGATCTCATAGTCTGTACGATCTGCAATATTAATGCTCTGTGCTCTCTATACATCAATTTTGGAAACAAGGATAACATAGATAGTTTCCAATGCCCTTGTCGCTTCAAAAAACAGGGCAAACATGTTCCCTATGTATGTTTTTGCTTTAATTTCATTCTCACTAATATTTATGTGGACATAGCTTTGGAAATTTCAATCCCATGGTTCTGCTAGGGAAAACTGGCTGAAGATTGATACATCTCCCTTGGCCATCATTTCCATTCACCTTCAGGGGATGACTCACCATCCCTCCTCACCTATCATCACTTGGCCTCTTGGCTTCATGGAAATCTTGTCCTCATCAACTTGAAATTCAATTTCAAAGATCAAATTAATAATTTTGAGACCCAATTGGACAACATGCTCCATGAGTTTGAAGATGGTCTGTTCAAAGAGTATGTCATATTTAACTTATTTTTCTGAAGCTAATATTTCGATCAGATGGTCTCGGTTCTTGGTTGTAATTACAACCCACTCTGATCCAAACACAGGAGACCTTCACATTGCCCCAGACTGTGCAGGTGCAGCACCTGTTGACCAAGGAAGGTTATTTTGTTTCTTGGAAGCTATTCTAATATATTCCAGCTCTTCACTGTGATTTTTCCAGAGCGTTTTCGCAACATTTTGCAAAGGCAGGAGAACAATAAGAATATCCTCAATTTGTTATCTTGTGGGGCACTCTCCAGCCTGCCCTCCTCCAGAGATGCTGTCAAAACCTTCACTTCTGAGTATGTTTTTATGCATGATATGAATGACCACTCCTGACATTAATTATTCAGAGGGCTCTTTGACAAGGTTTTGTGCTTCTCACAGCCAAACTTCCAGCCCTCCTACATGCACAAATTTGTAATGGATTTTGCTACCAATTACTTTATTATGGATCGAATTAACATCATCCATGTCCTTCGGGAGCAGCAAACACTTGGGGCACACACAGATATTATCGTATTCAAACCACAGGTTGTCACCACATTCTGATGGACCCATCCAGGTGCATGCCCAATGGGTAACTCTACTCCAGCCTCAATCCAGTGCCCAGAGTGTTGTTGTCTCAGATCCACGTCTCCAAAGTCAAAGGAAACAGATTCAAGTGTACTTCAGTGCTCAGAGTGCAGATGGAACAAGACCTACAAGCTTCCTGAGGGCTTTTCATGGTGCCATGGAGAAAACCCAAACAATGGCTTGGAGAGGGGAGCTTGGACAAAGAGAGTTGAGAAGATTGTGGCTGAAGAATCTGGTATGTCTGATGGCAAGATGGAGGTATCTTTGTGTCATGGTACCATACCACCCACACCAAGTTGTTCAACCACCTTAGGGTACCACCCACAGCGGTTGTTCAACCAACTCCCCTGCTTCTTACCCTTTCTGCTATTTGTTGGACATATATCATATCCTGTATCTCACTATGCATACATCACCATCATCTTTAAACCCCAGATAATGTAGAGGTAATAAATCTTGTTTACTTGTAACCCCCAGAATCAAGTCACTTGGATCATTGACCCAGATAAGATAGCATAAGATAAGATTGGTGAAGATAAGACATAACAATATTCATAAAGGGATATTGTTACATTTTAAACTCTGCCTACAGTACTGAGACTGCCAACAATAGATCAATTATCTAATCACAGCAGCATGGCATTCCTAATATGGAAGGAGGGCAAAAAATCTGTGCACCAGACATGAATGTTTCTGTGCACACATAAAATATTTCTGGGGGTCATATTAATTTCAGTGCACCTAAATAAGTTTCTGCACACTGTGAATAAATTTCTGAACAAGTCAATATGTTTCCACACAGAGTTCAAAAATGTCCATGCAAAGGTCAAATGTTTCTGCACAAAGGTCAAATGTTTCTGCACTGACAAAAATGTTTCTGGGGACTGTAAAACTGTTTCCACATGCTCAAGTTATTTTCCATGGGACATTAACGATATTTAAGTGCATACAGAATAATTTTATACTCAAATATATATATCTGTGGATTTTTTACCCAAACAGACAGCCATATCAGATGGATCCCCTGTGGCATTGGCAATAAAATCTGGATAAATGGCTTGTCAGTCAGTACCTTCATACCTTCATGAGTTCACTAAGCCTTCCCTTTTTTCTGTGGTTATTTTTGCCTGTGTTTACACCTCACTTTCTTGGATTCATGGTCAATTCCAACATTGTTCTACCCATAAGTTAAAGTGAGGGAGGTTCTCCTGATTTACTGTGATTTTCTGCCATCTATTGACACTCATTCATTTTCTCATATATTCAATTTTTTTGCCCTCCATTTTTTAACATGGGAAAACTCTTACACATCTTCCATCTCAGTAGCAAAGGTTTCACTTATTACCATTCTTATTATTATGCACTATCATAGGGTTCCAAACTGTCGCTGAACAAACCTCACATTTTTTCTCATTGAACCAGACAAATGCACCACGAAAACGAGATACAGCATTATCCAAACTGATTCCCTGGGTGAATGCTCTTCAACTGTGTATGCTCTTGGCCATTAGTAAAGCTTTTGCCAATAACTTGTGGGGGCTCATTAATCATTGCTAGCTTCTGGGAAAATCAATTCAGGCCAAATTCAATGGACACTTTTCACAGCTCAGTAGTGTAGTGGTTATTGCTTGGACAGTACCCACCATGTGGTCATCATGGGTGGGACTGTGCAAAGCCTCATTTGAATCAGGGACTAAGCTTCACAATGATATCTATATAACTTTTACAACCACCACATCTTTGAAATGTGGCTCATAATATTAATGTAGTGGATTTTTTTAGGGTCAACATCCTGTGCTCACCTAGATGACATTACTTAGAGTCTGTCTTTGATATGTAGTTGCAAAAACGTAAGCAAACACACAAAAAATGATTTCTTCACAGAATTCTCCCCTCTTTTACAAAGGGTGGTCCCAGCTTGCTCCAGTGGAGAGCTGGCCATGGATGACAGTGATATGCACAAGGGGGTGGCAGAATGTGGAAAAGAGACCAACACTCACTTTTTTTTTTCAGAGCCCCACTTGACCCCCCCCCCCCCACCCCCTACCTTCCTAATAAAGTATGTTTTTCCCATACTCATGTTTTCAGGAATATTTTTTTTCTTTTTTTTTGGTTTCTTGAGATTTATGTGCAACAAGTAGTGTTTGCAGGTTCAGTCCACTGGACCAAAAAAAAGACCGAAACCGAACTGAATGCAACCAAAAAAGACCAGACCAGCGGTTGTGGTTGCATCAATCCAGAGACTTTTTGGTTGCTGGTTGCAGGGTTTGATGTAATTTACAAAGACCGACGAAAGCCAGTTCACACCGGTTACAACCGGTCTTTTTACCTAATGTATTAGATAATAGAAAATGGACGCATGTCATCAACAAACACAACCTCAGTCTTCACAACCACCACCATCCACAATGCCCACCCACATTCCCGCATCGCCACGGTCACCAATGGTGACCACCACCCACAACGACCATGCCACACTCAAACATGGCAAGAACGACCATCAACACCATGTCACCAACCGTAACAAGCAAATGAGTGCCCAATCGACGATGTGGCAACTGAACGACAAACAAAACATTGTTCGTTTTCTTCAGCCATACAAGTCTAGGTAAGTACTCACAACTTCTCCCCCTCCATCTATTATTAACAATGAAAGCAGGTGCCACATCGTCGCTTTCGGCGACGTGGCAACCAGATGTTGTCATTCATCATCATTATTTCTTCGACCAGGATGCAACCACAACCACCACACTACGACAGGACCACAACCACGACACTCACAATGAAAATGATGTGAAACGACGATGTTCGTCGTTTTCAGTCTATGGGCCTAGGTGAGTTCTCACAACACATCCCCCCTCCCCAATTTGTTATTAACAGTGGAACCAGGTGCCACATCACCGCTCTTGGTGACATGGCAACCAGACAATAAACCGAACAACAAACCACAACCACAACACACAACGAAAATGACACGAAACGACGATGTTCATTGTTTTCAGTCTACAGGCCTAGGTGAGTTCTCACAACACATCCCCCCTCCTCAATCTGTTATTAACAGTGGAACCAGGTGCCATGTTGCCGCTCTTGGCAACGTGGCAACCAGACGACAAACCGAACAACAACATCGGTTGTTGTTCATCATCATCTGGATAATGACAACATTTCTCCTTCAACCATGCTTAGGTGAGTTCTCACCTGTCGCCCCCCCCCTCAATACATTATTACACTGGAACCAGGTGCCATGTCGCCGCTCTCGGCAACGTGGCAACCAGATGATGAAATGACAACATCAGGTTGTCGTTTCTTTCACCAGGATGAGATCATGACCACGTAGTGGTATTACTTTGTTTGATATACATATAATTAGTCAGTAGATAGCTATTAAGTATGGAAGAAACTGGTTGAGACCGAGTACTCAACCAGTTTCAACTGGTCTTAACTGAGACCGGTTTGAATCTGTTGGTGTACAGCAACCAGACCAATGTGGACCGGTTGCATGCAGTTTGGTCCAGTTGAATGGAATTGAGGGTGCAGTCCAAACCGGTTGCAGTTGTGGTTGCACCTAATCAAGGTCCAAAAACCGGACCGAACCGGACTTGCAAACACTAGCAACAAGTAGACTAGGTACTAAGATGCATGGTGTTAGGTCCTATGACATTGATAAGCACAAGAAAGGCTTGTTCTTTGCACCTCACAAGTGCAGCTGCCAGATTTACAACCTGTAAAGATGGACCATGATTCACCCAAATAGCTGTCATGGACCCTATCCAGGGGAAGGATTAGTGCAGACAAGTTGAGCATGAAACCTCTTGTGCTCAGCAGAGGTGATCTGTCAAGGCATGGTTGAGTCAATGTAGCAGCCGCCGGCATAACACTGCAGGCATGGTGACAAACTTCCCATTAAATTATTTAATGGGAAGTTTGTGTTGTTGGATTAATCAACACTGTTGAGATAGGTTCACATGGACTTTCTGCTGAGATGGCCTCTTCAAGATCACCTTCAACGGTTGCATGATGCATCAGGTTGGGATGCAGGAATGGAAGGTAGAATGGGTCTTGTAAGATCCCCAAGCTCCTTATTATCATTATCTGAACCATCTGAAGTCACGTAACTGACCATCAAAATCAAAATGGTGGGGGTCACTTTTTTTTTCAGCCTTTGGCCAGACCCCCCCCCTCCCAGCCTTGGTTCGGGATCCACATTCCACCACCCCCTTGGATATGCATGGAAACTGTTGGAAAATTGCCAGGGTAGATTGTGAGGTGGCATTTGGTGTTTTGTGGAGGGAAGGGAGTGTATCGAATTTTTGCCTTTCTGGTGGTGGACTGGTGATACTTCAAAAAGGCAAGACGAAACTTCCTAAGTATCAATGTGTGCTTGGAACCTTCATCGAACCTGCCACAAGTTGTTTGTTCATATTATTCTCAGAGGACAACAAAAAAAGCGAGCCAATTACAACCTTTCAAGTTGTTGTTGTTGTACTTCAATGTCCCAACCTGGCAGAATCATCTCAGAGACTCCAAGTTACAACTTACAAGAAAAAAATCTCCTATTATGGCAACTATGAACACCACTCAAAATTCCGCACCAGACAGACCATCGACGATGTGCAAAAACCAAGCAAAAACCCCAACTGTTCCAAACCTTTTCATGCTGTTTAGCACCAAGGATTTCCAATTCCAGCCCTATAGGCTAGGAGTTGTGCATCAAGGTTTGTCTCCAGTATACAGTCGACACCCTCATAACCCATAGCCTTCAGTGGACAGTTCAGGCTATGGGTTGGAGGGGGTGGGAAAAAAATAAGCACTCACAAAAGTTGTGGAAATTTTGAGAAAATCTTTGTTTTCTTTGTTACAATAGGTCTGTTCAAGTGGAAGATAAACAATCAGTGCCATTTGGG
>Ga0307507_10010339_pt1 | contig 12083 bp, 4 predicted proteins | sample 7_EM_MG_FD_207223 | JGI IMG/M metagenome (GOLD analysis project Ga0307507, IMG submission 207223) | Populus trichocarpa ectomycorrhiza microbial communities from riparian zone in the Pacific Northwest, United States - 7_EM | ecosystem: Host-associated > Plants > Roots > Unclassified | place... | reverse complement strand
TGTTCTAGTATCTTTTCTCTTGCTGCTCTCCCTATATAGGCTAGGGAGGTATAAGAAGATTGTAGTTTTCTTCTAGAAAGGCCCTTTTTAGCTAGCTTATCTGCTATTTCGTTCCTATAGATTCCTAGATGGCTAGGAACCCAGTAAAAGTTAATAGAGATCCCCTTACTAGCTAAATAGGAACAGCTTTGCGTAATTTTAAAGACTAGTTCTTGCCCCCCTGTAAAAGAATTAAGCTGTAATCTCTTAATAGCCGCTTGGCTATCTATAAAGATATAGACTTGTTTCTCTTCTAGTCTTTGTTATTTTAGGTGTTCTAGGGCTCTATAGACTGCATAAAGTTCCGCGTCTATAATTTCTATATAGGGCCCTAGATTCCAATTTGTTGTATACTTAATCCTATTTCTCTCTCCTATTTTGCATACGGCTGCTGCACTTAATTTATCTTTAGAGCCATTTATATAGTATATATCTACTAGGTCCCACTCTAGGGATTTTTAAAGATTTTCTACTAGTCTAAATAAGTATAACAAATGGAAATACGAGACAGAACTTAAGAATTGTTAACAACTGCTAGATAAGTACCGTAAGTGGAATACCCTAGCCTTATAGCTAAAGCATAGGCGAAAAGCAAGCGCCGCTGCTAAGATATAACCTATATAAAAGTAGAGTAGAGGATATTTTAAGGGATTAAAGAACAAGCTAACGCTTGTAATAAGAACTGCGGTATATATATAGGGTAAAACGTAATTTATTAATATCCTATATAAGCCACACTCTAATGTAACCTGGCTATGCCGGTGACTTATAGGTGAGGCTATGGTATACGCCAATAACAAAGCTTGATTTAGAAAGCACCCTTTATAGACCTAGTCCGTTACTCTATACCAGCTTAGCAGATTGTTATATTAAAGAACAGGTCCACTTAATTAGGGTCTAAGACCTACTAGTAACCCGCTAATAGTATAGTAGGGTAAATTGGACCACTGGATTTAATATCTAGTTTGGGTATAGTTTTGGGAGAGCATAGGCCTTCTATAGATATATAGATTGGTCTATGGCCCTAGAGTCTTTAACAACTCTAATAGGGCTAATAGGCATATAGTTTCTCTTTAATATACTCTTTTCTTCTCTTTTTACTGACCGCTTCCCTACTGCCTGATTATGACTGACTGACTAACTAACTACACCGTGACTTCCTATCTAAGAGAGACTGTACCCTTCTATATATTTTATGGTATTCTATGTGGGGACGATGGCAAGCTCTTTAGATTAGAAGTCTAGTGCTATATATACAGGAGACATATAGGAACGATCTAGAACTGCAAAAGAACCAATAGATAGAAAAAGGACGCGTGGAAAGGGAGGTAGAGAAGTATAGGCATATTAGTGACCGGTGCGCAGCTACCACTATAGGAATAAACCAACGACACTTTCGGTCTCCGTATGGGAACGGTCGGTCTCTATATAGGAACGGTTGTTGGAGAACAGCGATTGGAATGCAAGTGCGTAGCGCAGCAAGACGGAGGATAAAAGAAAGGACTATAGTACGCCAGGAACGGCAGAGAAAAGTCTTCTACATTTTGTTTACTATATTTATAACGGTCTATACAATTATTCTCACGTTTATAGGAGCTACCTTTAAATTTATAGAAATAATGGCGACAGTACCAGTAAAGGGATTGTTAGGGATATTAGGTCTATTCTACAATAATAGTAAAGGTGCTGGAAGGGGAGAGGAAAGTAAGTAGCCTGTTAAACCGCGAGTCTCTCCTAAACTAGGGGATGCGATGCTAACCCTAACTCCCGCGATATTAGGGACCGACAACTCTTAATAGATAGAGGATAAGGGTTATAAGGTCCACCTATCTGTCCCTAGAGAATCTATAGGTCTACCGTATCCTACTAGACTACTAATGGAACGAGATAAGGTATATGTTATGGCCCAGCTTATACCGGCTCTAGGAACTCCCGGGACCCCTTACTTTATAGGACAAAACATGTCGCAATTCGTTGAATAGTATAAGCGACTATATATCCGATATTATATTATAGATAATGAGAAGCATTAAGGACTTCCAGAGTATTATAACTATTAAATAGGGATATGGATCTAGAGCCTACCTAAGTTTATAATTAGTAATTAGATAGAACTTATAAGGAAGCTTAGGATAGACTACTAAGGAAGTAACTACTTTTAATAAGTTAAAACGGTAGAATTCTTAGAAGCTTATATGCTGTAGTATAGGAATAATCTACCCAGCAGTATACGTAAATACTATAGATAGTTTATGTTAATCTCCTAAAAGGTTACTAAGGCTGGTAATTTAGAAAACCGTGATTAAGGGTATTGGTTCGTAAGGGGACTCCTATTTAAATATTAAAGATATGCTATAACTAAAACAGGAGCCGACCTGGATAGATAAGAGTCTTTTAACTTCTATCTAATAAGGAGAGCTGTAGAAGACAGGCTTAATTTATATAAAGGCGTAGATTGGTTATTAATAATAAATCCTAAGGAGTAAGGCCTTTGTTAGCTAGTTGGATAATTCTATAATTAGCAATTAGCTATAACTAACTAAAGAGATACTGCCCTTTAACCGCCTATAGTCTCTTCGCTAAGCGAGTTGGTAGGTACCTATTAAATAACTTAGGAAACGGACCCTAAGCTAGAGAGACTTACTAATTAACTCTAGAAGCTTAATCTTAGGACGGTTAAATTGGCGGGCGTTATATCTTCAATGCTGTTCCTAGATAGGATTCGCCAAGATCTAATACGGTACACGCAGCTCCTAAATAGGGCGTTAGTATGGTAAGAATAAATAGGCCCGCGACCAGCACTAAATAATAACAGACTGTAGCCGCCCTATAAGGGAGCGCTATGAGAATGATATAAGCCGGGCCCAGGAAGGTATAGAGGGCTGGGAAACTTTGGCATATACCTAGCACAAGCTTAGACATATTATGGATATAGGGGTTTCTACTGTTTTATTAATTAGTGTCTATAGCTCCAGGAATTGGTTCGTTGTGGTTTTCTATATATAAATAAGAATAACTAAATCTGCGCTAGAATATAAGAGTGCCTAGGAAATATAATTCCGTATTTGCTAAGTAATAATTGGATTGAGTTCCTTAAAGACTGGCTAAAGTAGAACGCGAATATTAATCTTAATACTCTAGTAATAGGCGTCTAACTAAAGGCAGCTTTAGTAGAGCTTGTAGAAGGAAGTGACGCTAAAAGTAAGGAAGAACTTGGCGAGTCTTAGGAGGATGTGTATTAAGTAGAGTTAATATATGTCGATTTAGTAGGAGCCGCAACCCAGTCGCAGCCTACGCCATGGTTATATAATCTTAGGAAACCGTAAGGGGAAGTAAGAGTAATAAAACCACCTTTAAAACCATCTGGTTAGCGACTGGTAGTAGTTTAAAATATATAACTAGGAGGATATATCCAAATCGCACTATAGCTCTAGTAGCAAGCTCCTTAACCACCGTTAAGTAATAATAAGATTAATAAAATGGACTATACTGAATAGCCAAGATAAATGGAGCAAATAGTAGATGTAATAATAATAGCCAAAGTACCACAACTAAAGCCAGTTAGGATAATGGATATACTAAAGGGAAACGTCCCGAGCCCAGCTGTAATAGTGGATAAGATTTTATTAAAAACTATTAAAGTTACGGTTGGTGACTGCCTTATGTATATACCTAAGGTTGTAAGGCTATTCTTTAAGCCTCTCCTGCTACCCCTTGTAGAGCTTTACCAATAGAAGCAAGAGGACGTTAAGGTATTTATATTGTTAGTATACCTGGCGTTCCATGCTAATTAGGCTAGCTTAATAACTGCTAAAGTAGACCAGATTAAACGAGAAGTAGGATTTGTCTAGTTTTAAAGACGATGCCTAAAAGTAGAAGCGTGGATAGGAGACGGAAGGGCTAAATGCTTAATTGACTCTAGAGCGGAGCTTAACCTTATTAAGGAAAGTGTGGCTCTATAATACGGCTTACTAATATTAAGTCTGCCTCTGTAACTATAAGGTGTATGTCTAATGTCTACTAATAGGACTTAGTCTGAGTTTATTAGATTAGTGTATGCGGTCCCTATAGTAATAGGTGATGTCTTAATATCTACAACGTTTATTGCTGTAGGAGAAATGTTATATTGTGGAAGGGTACAGTGTCTCTTAGATAGGAAGTCAGAATGCTGTTAGTTAGTTAGTCTGTTTGTCTGTCTGTCGGTCGGTTGGTCATAATCAGTTAAAAGTAATCAGTAAAGCAGTCTGTAAGAAAGGAAAGAAAAGAATATATTCCGGTAGGTTTGTGATGATCAAGAAGGAGGGAAGCCGAAGGCTCCATAAATACAGGAAAATGCCAAGATAGTAGGCGACGTCCAATCTACACCACCACAATATAAGGTGATACTTAGTGAGCTATAGTTAGTAAGGGCTAAACTGGCAATAAAACGTACCGCAATAGGTTAGGTATCTTGCATTATTTAATTAGAAGATGGCAGAGTTAAAACAAGGTTCTTAATATCCTATAAAAATACAATATTCTTTAAACCAGATAAAGGCATTAGTATAGATAATAGTTTAGGAAACGTATAACTAATATAACTGCTAGGATTGTATCCGGGGTTACTTATAACCTGGCGTATTAGGATAAGGAGGACGTCGAGATCAAAGAGGAGGGAAATAAGGTGCGGCTCTAATATAGACGCTTACCGTTTTAGATATCCGCTAGACAGAGCCATTAGTAGAAAGAAGACTATAATATTGGATAGAGAGAGCTTAACAGTAAAATATTAAAGAAAGTCCTAAAGAAACACTTAAGAAAGAATCAGAAGCCAGTATTTAAAGTAAAGGCTAGGTCCCTTACATATTAAATATTAAAGATAATGGATTTATTTATAATGTAAACAGAAAGCTACTGGAGCAAGGCCTAATAAAACGCCATAAACGTAGCAACTGCGTATAAATGAAAGGTAGATAAGGTCCACCTAGTTAATTTATCAGCACCAGATAGAATAGTTATGGGAGGTATAATAGAATGGCGAGAGGTGGCCTTATATAGATAGAAGGTATTAATCTAAGGGTTGCCTCTTAGTCCGTATAATTATTTCCTTAAGCCGCGATACACTAAGCTGGCCTATAGTGTATGACTAAAGCCAGAACAATTAGAGCGCATAATTATAGGGGATATTTAGCCAAGAGAATAAGAGATCTTTGAGGCCATGCTGTTTAACCGAGAAGAGATACTGGTATGGGAGTTCTTTAAGACGGGTTGCGTTAGCAGAGATGTAACTCCACCATTAAAGATCAAGACTGTACTGTATAAAGTATGGCAAGTACTAAACTTTCCTATACTAAGGGCCCTGCGAGGAGAAGTAATAAGTATGTTATAAGAATAACTAGCTTAAGGGACTCTAGAATATTGCGAAAGCCTATATAGGAATCTATGGTTTCTTATAAGCAAGAAGGAATATAAGAAGTACTGACTGATTAATATGGCGATAAATATTAACTAAGTAACTATTAGGGATGCAAATCTGCTACTATATGCTGATGAGTTTTCTGAGGAGTTTGTGGGGTGCAAGGTTATATCTCTAGTGGACTTCTTCTCTGGCTATAACCAACTGGAGCTTAATATAGAAAGTAGAAACCTAATGGCTTTTATAATACCTCTGGGGCTTCTATAACAAATAATAGTACCTATGGGAGGCACGAATTTAGTAGCCTAGTTTGTGAGGATAATTACTAAGATCTTAGAACAACACATCCCACACTATGCCTTGCCGTTTCTGGATGACATTACAGTGAAAGGCCTATAGATAGTATATAATGGAGAAGAGAGTCTTCTAGGCGTGTGTAGATACATTCTGGAACACATTATGTGGCTAGATAGAGTGCTTGCAGATTTAAAACAAGCTGGATATACAATTTTAGGCGTAAAGTCTCATTTCTATAAAGACGAGATTATAGTGGTTGGTTACCGCTGTAATGGCAAGGGACGATATCTGGAGGAGTTAAAGGTCGCAAAGATTATTTACTAAAGAGACTGTGAAGATGTTATGTCCGCCTAAGTATTCCTAGGAGTTGTTGTGTATTACCGAATATGGGTGGAAGACTTCGCAATTAAGGCAAAGCTAATCTTTTAACTGCTATAAGTAAATGTTCTGTTTATATAGGGCATAGAGCAGATTACTGCTATAAAGACTCTAAAGTATGCTATTACTACTATACCCGCATTGGTTTAACTAGATTATAGTAAAGGGGCTAGGCTAATTGTTCTCGCCGTTAATAGATATAAGAATGGATGGGGGTGCGGCCTTATATAACTAGATATATAAGGTTATTGTTACCTGTGTTAATATAAGAGCGGCATCTAGTCTTAAGTGGGACAGAAATATAACTTAGGAAAGCTTAAGTATTGGGCGTTACTATATATACTAAAAAAGTGTCGCGTGTACCTATACGGTGTTTGCTTTACAGTTAAGACAGATATAAATACCTTAGTTGTATAACTGAATTGTGCTGCTACTGATTTACCCAGAGCCTTAATAATAAGATGGCTAGTGTAGATCTAGCTATAGGACTTTAATATTAGACATGTGCTAGGGAAGAAGAATAGCCTAGTTAATAGGCTTTTGCGATAGCTGCCTAATAGCAAATAACCTAATAAGCTAATTAAGGATATTAAAGAGTTTATTAACTATAAGCTAAGTGCCTTGGAATACACGGCTAGCCCTCTTAAAATAGAAGCAGATCTGCTACTAGATGACTTATATTTAGAGGAATCTTAGAAGGTTACAAAATGGTTAGTAACCTTATAATGTTTAGAAGAAATGAATACCAAGGAATTTAAAAGGTTTAAAAGGCATATGCTGAAGTTTTTAGTGTGTAATTAACAGCTCTTCTGCTAATAGTCTAAGAACGTGCCAATGCGGAGGGTAGTTAATGACGAGACTACTTAGTAAGAAATCGTTAAGAGCCTTTATAACCGGAGTGGATATTGTGGACGGGAGGGAACGTACCAGAGGGTCTTAAATTAATATTAGTGGCTAGGACTATGGGATTAGATATTATAGCATATTAAGTCGTGCCTATAGTGCTAGGAACGACAGTTGGGATAGGAAGAAGAAGCAATACACCCTACATAGGAGTCTACCTTATGGCAATGAGTAACGGTGGATATTACGTTTATACTACTAAACCGTCTTGGATTCCGGTACCTGGCTGTTGCTTAAGAATATGTATCTGGATGGGTAGAAGCTCGGGCCCTTTAAAAGAAAGATGTGAAAAGTATAGCAAAGTTTCTCTATAAAGATGTTATCTGCTGATAGGGAGTGTTCGGACAGCTCTCTATAGATAGTAGAGGAGAGAATGCTGATATTACTACTGCGCTCGCAGAGCTCTACAACATTAAAAGGGTTGTGGCTTCCGTATATTACCCGTAGGGGCAAGGTTTAATAGAGCGGGGCTATAAGCCTATAATAGACGCTTTGGTGAAGATGGATGGCGTATAGCTAGACAATCTTTATACCGTCTTGTGGGCAGATAGAACGACTATTAAGCGGTCTATGGGAATGACACCAGTAAGAGTTATATGCGGATATAAGCATGTTCTTTTTGTTAAACTCTATATACTAACCTGGTAGACGCTGCCTTGGGAAATAGTCCGGACCACCATAGAGCTACTGGCGCTTTATACAAAGCAGTTTAACTAAAGAGATGCGGATGTATAAGAAGCTGTCGCGTGTATAAGACGGCTAAGAATGGCAAATAAAGAGTATTTTAATGACACCTATCGCATTCGCCAGGACGGATTTAAGGTTGGAGATATAGTTATGCTCTATAATACGTAGCTTAAGTAAGATTATTCTAGCAGTCGCAAGTTAAATCTAAAGTGGCTAGGCCTGTTTTGTGTACGTAAGAGTTACCCGTATAAGGGATGGTATTTAATTAAGGATCTTAACGGTATACCGTTCCGCGACTAAACTCTAGGGAATAGATTAAAGAAGTTTTATTAACAACAAGTATCTGAAGTCCGTTAGGGGGACTGGCTTGACCAGTTAGGCGGAACTATGCTATAAGAAATAATAGCAGAGCCAGAACCTAAGGAAGATGTTATATAAAATCCACCAGTATTACAACGCTGTGTAGTTTAAGAAGTGTGTGTTTTAGAAGGATTATTTAATAGAACTAAGTATGAAATATTTAACTAGGGGACAGTTAAGTTCTAAGGTAGGGGAGGGGATGTAGATAATAACTGCGTAATTTATTTATTTGCTATATTTCCTAAAGCTCTTTCTATTACGCTTTCTTATTTGCTTTTTTTAGTTATAGGAATCCGATGCGTCTTGACAGTAAGGTAAGGGTAGAAGAATATTTATGCATAACTATCTAGATTTGTTTACTATAAAGATATTAGTTCCGCTTACCGCCTTTACTAAGCTAATAGCGATTTTCCATCCCAGGGATGGAAAATCATGATTAGTCTATTTAGCGATTAGAGCCAGTAGAACTCCACACCGCTACTAAATTTAGTAGACTATTTAGATTAGGAAACCCTATTAAGAACTTTACCTTTTCGCCCTTAATAAACCTTAAAGATAGTTATAATTAGCTAAAGTATAAACTAAGCAGAATTAATAATAGTATACTTATTATGTCTTTATTAAGCAGACCGCTGGTACTATATAAGGGAGTTAAGCGATAGATTAGTAACGTCCTTATAGAGGTTAGAGGCTTCGCAGTTAATAGGCGTTAGGCTATATTTATCTAAATCTATAATAAGATTCTGCTCTCCCAAGAGAACTACGCAGATGCTGCTAGTATAGTAGTTAATTTCGTCGGCAATAATAATGGGCTGCAAGTATCTTTAGGAAAGGATACGTTCTTATTAATCTTTAAAGATATCTCTAAAGTTAGTAAGATGGCAAAGGATTAAAGAAATTAGTGCAATAAGGCTAGAGAAACTATCCAAAAGGCTTAGGGACAAGGTGTTCTTAACGGGCCGCTTAAACATATAGTATCCTACTACTTCCTTTCTGCTGCCCGAAAGCTTACCGACTACCCACTTTATAAAGTAATGTTGCGAGTTAATAAGGCCCTAGTTAAGAGGCTTGATTATCTAGGACGCGGTATTAAGAATACTACTTAACTATAGCTGACTGATTTCGCGCTCGCGCCTAGGATGTTAGGAAGGGCAATATTAGACTAGGTGGTGAATAAGTATAGCTTAGAAAGACACTTAACTAGCTTTCTTATTCTAAGTAAGGACCTGCCGTTAAGAAGTGGGAGACTGACTACTATGGGACTAGAGGTTACCAATATTGGAATTAAGCAAGTAGAAAAGAGCTTAGCTCTTATACTGTGAATATATTTATAATATGCTTCTAATATAATAAATCTATTAGCCTTTTAGCCGTTAATACCTGTTTAAGGAGGAGGCGTTAGTATTATACCAAGCCCGTCTTAATAAGGATTACCTATATTAGTTAACTCGCTTTTATCTTCTATAGACAAAAGTATCCTTGTAGCTAGAACGCCTGTTAACTTACCCCTATAGCTGCTAGTATCTTCTTTAAGAAGGAATCTAAGGAGAGGGCTGATGGTTGCTTACCTAGAAGTAGGAGGGCTAGGAGTAGAATTAATGTTTAATAAAAATGTCATTAAGCCTAGAGATAATAAGGAGTATATTAAAGAGACTATAGATGCTATAGCAATACTCCGTTTAAAACAAGGATGTGATTGTAAAGATAATATACTAGCTTATCTTAAAGCGTCCCTAAACTAAACTACTAAAATCAAACCAACTAAAGTTATAAAGCTCTTGCGTAGCTAGTATAGGGCGGCTAGTTTTAATCTAGAGATATATAAGGTCTGCTAGATATATACACAAGCTATAGAAGGACGTGTGGGTTTAGTAATAAAGGGTCTAAACTATGCCATACTGTGTTATAGACTCTAGTTAATATACCACGCTTATAATTAACTTAGGATTATAAAAACGGATCTAACCATATACTCCTAGTTTAGAAAAGCTTATAGACCTCTAGTTCTATCTAACTCCTTAGGACTATATAAGTTCGTTTATAACTTAGCACCAAGGTTTTCCTATAATAGAGAGGCTTTGTTTAATTAGATGCTGTTACCAGATAACCAAGATATATAGCAGCAAAAAGGATCCGTGGTTTTGAACGTGTTTGGATAATAGTGGGATTTTAGCATCTTAGCAATAATTAATAAGGAAATGCATATATACTACTATTATTAGTATCTGATTAATAGGCGGCTAAATTACGGCTGGTTAAGAATAATGGTTTACGGTCTCTACTAGTAGCTAATAAGATAGGATCCTAAGTACTACTATCTCTATTACGCTCTTAGGCCTAATAGCTGGTGGCGGCTTATCTCTTATCCTTATTATGCGAAGTTCGCGGTTAAGGGAGACTCCATAGCTTTCCGCTATATTAACGTAAATATTCCTTCTCTTATAGAGAGCGGACGCGGTGCCAATATAATTTAAGGAGGCGTTTCTCTAGATAACGAGACTAAGGACAATTATACAATTATCCTGCCTAGTATACATTATTACTTAGAATCGTAGTGGGTAGATCTTAAAGCGCAAGGATTAACTAAGGGCGATGGATTTGTATATAAGATCTTAAATTAAGACTGGACCACTAAAGATATAGAAAAATATGCAACCAACTGGGTGGCTTAGCCGTATAAAAAAGGAGGTATGCGTATAACTATACCTTACCTTTCTTATAGGGCTAAAGGACCTTTAACTGGGACCTAGCGGATAATACTACTATAGTTCGTTAGTATTTAGGACAATTATAATAACCTTAAGGTTATAGAAGGAGGAACCTGGGTAGAGCTAGCAGATGCTTATTAAGACTTAAAAGCGCCGCCCTATACGCTATCCGGATATGCTAATCTCTACGGCGTAATCCTATATCGCTTCCCTGCTGTAGTTAAGCTTACCGCTACTAGCGCCTTTTCTGACGCCCTTCTAGGTAAACGACAATGGGATTTTCTAGCGGTAATCTAAGATCGTGATCTGCTTCTTACTGGTAATAGGCACAAAGTTGCGAAATGGATACATTCTTATTATCTAAAGGCTATTGAGAACTATAAGGATGCGTTTTAACTTATATATATAACTGAAATGAAGCGCTTTAATAGTCGCTCGTACTTCTACTGCGTTGATAATGGAATTAACCCCTTAACTATTGCGGTAGATCCAAGCAGAGTGCCCCCTATTGTTATAGAAGGATAGAGTTATGTAGAGTTACCTAAAGAATTATGGGATAGAACTAAGTAGGTGGAAGGGTGTGAAAGAGCTATATTATCTAAAAGCCGTTAGTCTGATACGTTTTGTACTACTTAGCTAGGCGGACGAGAGCGGTCTTATTTAACCAGAATAGAGTCTCCTCTTTCGCCGTCTTAGGTTTGTGGCAAGGGTAAGGAACGTATGCGGTTACCTACTATACCTTCGTTTCGAAGATAGGGAGTTTTGGAGTTTTGGAGGTCGTTAGGGGACAACGACTTGGGTAGAGGAGGTATATAATAGGGTAAATTGGACCACTGGATTTAATATCTAGTTTGGGTATAGTTTTGGGAGAGTATAGGCCTTCTATGGATATATAGATTGGTCTACAGCCCTAGAGTCTTTAATAACTCCGATAGGGCTAATAGATATATAGTTTCTCTTTAATATACTCTTTTCTTCTCTTTTTACTGACCGCTTCCCTACTGCCTGATTATGACTGACTGACTAACTAACTATACTGTGACTTCCTATCTAAGAGAGACCGTACCCTCCTACAATAGTAACCTATACTAATAACTTATATACTATTCCATGTATATACTATATAGATAACGCGCAAGGCTAAAGCATAGGTTAGCGGCGGATTTAATGGGTATATAGCCTTACTATCTGTTAGCGACTCAGTCAATCGAGGCACGAGCACGGCATGAGGGACGCGCAAGCCTGTACAATTGGTAGTCTATAAACGAGGATCCAAAGCTAGAGAAAGGAAGGGAGAAGAATAGCAGCGCCGTGCG